>ENA-OYCQ01000464-OYCQ01000464.1-human-gut-metagenome-genome-assembly--contig:-NODE-464-length-10034-cov-4.259846_pt1 | contig 10034 bp, 13 predicted proteins | sample MGYA00243458_ERZ652883 | MGnify/ENA primary metagenome ERZ652883 (study PRJEB26926, sample SAMN06164712) | human gut metagenome | biome: ENVO:00009003; feature: ENVO:2100002; material: ENVO:00002003... | reverse complement strand
GAGATCTAGTACGGTCTCGTGGGCTCGGAGATGTGTATAAGAGACAGGGGTAATGGGTGCCCGCAAATAGTCTAATTTATGGCTATCCGTAAATTATTCAAAAATTAATCCCTGCTGTAGGTAATCTGCATGACTACATTATAGAGTTTCGCCGACGAATTAATAATAACCATAAAAATATAACATTATGCATGAATGCAAGACCGTGACATTAAGGACACGTCCGCTAAAAGGCAGGATGATGTCTTTCTATCTGGATTATTATCCGGGGTATCGAGACAAAGAGACAATGAAAGTTATCCGTCATGAATCGCTTGGTATTTATATCTATGCCAATCCGAGGAACAAACGTGAACAGAATTTCAACGAGGTAATGACCGAGAAAGCCGAAGCCATCCGTTGCCGCAGGTTCGAGTCGGTAGTCAATGAACGGTATGACTTCTTTGACAAGTACAAACTCAAGGCAGACTTTCTGGAGTATTATCGCAAGCAGCTCCGTAAGCATGACCAGAAATGGGAGTTTGTCTATCTGCATTTCAATAACTTCGTACATGGCAAATGCACCTTTGAAGAGATTGACATCGACCTCTGTAACAAGTTTCGGGAATATCTGCTGAATGCCAAGAAGCTAAGGCGTAACGGACGTATCACACGGAACTCCGCATCAGGATATTGGTCTACTTTCAGAGGTTTCCTGAAAATACTCTACCGTAATGGGATGATAAAGACCAATGTCAATGACTTCTTGGAAAAGATAGAGACAGAAGATGTAATGAAAGAGGCCCTGTCTGTTGAGGAACTGTACAAATTGGCCGAGACACCTTGTAAGAAGCCTATTCTGAAAACGGCATCGCTGTTTTCCTGTATGACCAGCTTGCGCATCAGTGACATTCTCTCGCTATGTTGGGAAGACATCGTGGACTATTCTGCCGGAGGGAAATGCGTACACATCATTACGCAAAAGAACAAGGCGGAAGACATCATTCCCATCAGTGAAGAAGCTTTGGGATTGATTGGCTATAGTTCTGAAAAGAAAGGTTTGGTATTCAAGGGGCTTATGCGTAGCTGGACGCAAATACCGATGAAAGAGTGGATTCGTTCTGCCGGAATTACCAAGAACATAACATTTCACTCGTATCGTAGAACATTTGCAACGCTACAAGCAGCTGCCGGAACGGACATCCGCACCATACAGAGCATCATGGCGCACAAGAGTATCACCACCACGCAAAGGTATATCAAAGTCGTGGATGCCAACAAACGTGAAGCCAGCAAGAAAATTACCCTGACACGGCAAGACTGACAGCTGCTTTGTCCTCGATTTCTGCGGTCAGAGTATGATTTTTCACCTAAAATCATACTCTGACCGTGATATTTAGCATGATACGTGGTAACTATCATTCTTTTTATTGCAACTATCTGGAATATCGATTATATCTTTAGCGCAAAACGATTCCAAACACTTGCAGACCATGACGAATAAAAAACAAATTCAGACTAAAAAGATAAGTTTTATCCTCGCACTGTCCGTTATCATTTATGCGGCTATAGACACTTATCTTTTCCTTTGCCATGACATCAATATCATGCGCATAACGACTCCTGTCATCCTTGGACTGGTAATAGCTATCATATTATGCGGACTCCTGCACAAATTTTTCTATAAATGGCTGACAAAAAATCCTATCAACTTCTCTTTTGGCGAGCCATCTACCCCTATTGTAAAATCAGAGAACATCATAGAATCTATGGATGCTACTGAAACGCAGCCCATCAAGCAACCGATGGATTTGCCTGAACAAGAGTCTTCTCCATCCCAACAGTCGAATCAAGATACTGTAAACTCTGATTGTCCGCAAGATTCTCATTTGAATAAATATGATTCCATATTGGTGGAACTCAAAAAGAAAGAGATTGAAAGGCAAGTGGAAATCATGGATGCGATTCGGGAATATGTAACCGTCAAAACTGCCCCCTATCTCTCCAAAGAGGATATTGCCACCCTCATTGCCAATATAGAGTATATGGCTTACGATCAACCTGAGTCATATAAACCGATTCGTTCCAATATAGACAATCCGCTGAGGTCGCCGGGGCTTCGCCATTTGGCATGGAATGTCGGTGAACGCTTGAGAGTGCCCTTAGCGAAAAGAGCCATTTTTATCAAGAAATCATTTCCATACGAACTCGTAAACGCGACCCTTGAATATCTTAAACTTAATTTACGGGATAATGTCTCAAGCCAGATTCCCATTGATGTACCAGATAAAGGCGACTATCGCTTCCATTTAGATGTAGATAATGATGACTCGCAATAAAAAAAGTATGCAGACGAAATAATTAATCCGGTCTGTATTGTTCTGCAAGGTTTCATTGAGTTGGTTCGCAGCATGTTAAACGATTAAAACAATCATAATATGGAAAAAGACCAACTGACATTCAACGACCTGCCGACTGTGGTAGGCGAACTATGCGACAGAATCGCAAGTATGGAAAACCTGCTTACGGAGAAACTTTCCAAGCAGTACGAAACCAAAGAGAATACGCACGTCCCCATGACCGTACAGGAGGCTTGCAACTATCTTAAAATGCCGTTGTCGACCTTTTATTACAAGGTCAAGAAGAACGATATTCCGGTTATAAAACAAGGAAAGCATCTCTACATCTATCGTGACGAACTGGATAGATGGCTGGAATCTTCCCGGAAGAATCCGGCTCCGCAAAGTTTCGAGGAAGAGAATGAATCCTTGCTCGCCTCCCATCGCCGTAAACCGAACCCTAAAAACTGGTAGCGATGGAAAAGACAGACACTATTATTCTTTCTCCGGAAGAATTGGCCGCTTACATGGCAGAGTCTACAATAAGCGTAACAAGTACATACGAACACTCCCCGGTGGTTCTGATGGTGGACGATACTGTTATCGGAACATTGGGAAACTTCAGTGCTTCCATCGGGAAAGCCAAAAGCAAGAAAACTTTCAACGTTTCAGCCATTGTCGCATCGGCATTGAGTGGCAGCAGCGTTCTTCATTATCGGTCTACATTTCCCGAAAATAAGCGGAAGATTCTATACATAGACACAGAGCAGGGGCGGTATCATTGCCAGCTGGTATTGAAACGCATCTTACGTTTGGCCGACTTACCGGAATACAAGAATCCGGATAATCTGATTATGCTGGCTCTGCGCAAGTTTTCCCCTAAACTACGTCTGGCGATAGTCGAACAGGCCATTGGCACAATACCGGATTTGGGATTGGTCATCATAGATGGCATTCGTGATTTCCTTTACGACATCAATTCCTCCAGTGAATCCACCGACATCATCTCCAAATTCATGCAGTGGACGGATGACAGGCAAATCCATATCCATACCGTCTTGCATCAGAACAAGAATGATGAGCATGCCCGTGGTCACATCGGCACGGAACTCAACAACAAAGCGGAAACCATCATGCAGGTCGAAGTGGACAAAGAGGACAAGACTGTAAGCGTGGTCGAAGCCGTCCATATCCGTGACCGCGAGTTTGAACCTTTCGCTTTCCGCATAAACGAGGAAGCCATGCCCGAACCGGTAGAGTCCTATCTGCCCAAAGAGAAGAAGACCGGACGACCAATCAAAGGACCGTTCGATCCGGACAAGGAGATTCCAAAAAATGTACATCGTCCAGCATTGGATGCCGTTTTTGCCAATGGCAACATCAGCAATTACGATGATTATATAGAACGCTTGAAAGAGGGTTACGGATTGCAGGGTATAAAACTCGGTTATAACAAGGCGGTAAAGGTCGCAACATTGCTCAGCGACAAACAAATGGTTATAAAAGAAGGGAAAGATTATGCATTCAATCCAGAATACCATTATTGAGTTCAACTTTACTTTATTGTTGGGGCATATATATAAGAATAAAGCAAAGTCGGAGGAAGACATCATGTGAGATATTCATATTCTCCCCTCTTTTAGAGACTCGTATCATCCTATGTTTCCTATCCGAGTGCCAGTTCACTATACGCATCCGATATGGCTTGTCGTGAAGCATCAACAGGTAACTGTTGCGAGATATGCCAAGGTATAACCTCACTGCGTTACGGTTGTACATTGGCGCTCTCGCCTGCTCAGTTCCCTCGCCGGTGCGGTACTCGCAAGCTCGCACCTATTCAACCATTATAAAATAATTCAAATGAAAGAAGATATTAAAAATACATCGGACTCCTCGAAAGAAACCAGAAACGTCTTCATCGGAGCAAAAGTCACTCCTACTCAGAAGGAGCAGATAAAATCACTGGCCGGACAATGCGGCATGACTGTAAGTGACTACATATTATCACGTGCGTATAACTTCAAGCCCAAAGCAAGGCTCACGAAAGAAGAAGCGGTATTGTTACAGAATCTGGACGATTGTCGGTCAGACCTCGTAAAATACACCTCCGCCCTACACGGAATGTCCACAAAGCAACGTATGGTAATGTTCAATCAGATTCCGTTTATGGTGGGTTGGCTGAAAGAATTAGGCAATGTAGCCGAAAGTGTCTGCCAGTTCCTGAATGCAGTAAAAGAGAAGAATAAAATTCCGTCTAACCCAAAATCCGAAGAAGAATGATTGCGAAAGCCAAAGCCATATCGCACGGTATAAACGACATCCGTTACATTACCGGCGAATCACAGCACAAAAAACATCCGGAAAAGATTTATCGGGTATTGGACAATCTGTTGCCCTCAGAACCGGACGCTATGGGAATATGGAACTCCATGCAGTTGACCCTATCCCAACATCGACCGATAAAGAATTCCGTTATCAGAATCGAGCTGAGTCCATCGCCCGAACATACCCAATTCTATGACATCGAAGATTGGCAAAATCTTTGGCAGGAATTCGCCGAGGAGTTCGACAAACAAGTGATTACCGGCAAGGATGGACAAGTCCGTTCCTGTCCGACCAATTTGGTGGGTGGCAAATACTCGGTTTGGCTTCATACGGAATCTAAAGGCGAAGTTCCCCACCTTCATGCAGCGGTTTGCCGTTTGGATGAAAACGGTAATATCAACAACGACCACAACATTCATCTTCGGGCGCAACGTGCAGCCGAGCGAGTGGCAAAGAAACGTGGCTGGACAACAGCGGCACAAATCAGAAATCGAAACATTCCACAAGTGAACCGGGACTGTATGGAGGTGTTGAAAGCAATGCCATCGTGGTCATGGGATGAGTACAAGAATGCTCTTATACGGAAAGGTTATACCGTCCATGAAAGAGAGGACAAGAAAGGTATTCTTCGTGGATATGCCCTCATGAATGGAAACACCAAATACAAGGCTTCAGAATTGGGAATCGGCAGAAACCTGATGGTCTCGAAACTTCCTGCGACATGGGAGAAACTGCATCATCAGCCAGCTACTGCCATTAGAAACAATACACCCCAAGCCGTTCAACAGGCAGCGATACATAAGATTGCTCCTATCGACTATACCCAATATCTCACATATAGTCAGGAGATGATTTCCTATACCCTCAGCCATGAAGGTAAGGATTACAAATTTTATATCCCGGAAAAGTACTTGATTGTTTCAATGACGAATTTGATTACAGGTTTATTGCCAACTGTCAAGAACTTACCGATATGGCTGTAGCTATATTTGTCGGACTGATAGATACCCCCAATGTAACAACCGGAGGAGGTGGCGGTGGCTCACAAAGCGACCTTTCGTGGAGAGATAAGGACGAAGACGACTTGCTCTGGGCGCGCAGATGTGCTCGTGCCGCCAGCCGGTTCTTAGGAAAGAAACCGAAAACAGGATTAAAACGATAAGCGCATGAAGAAGAAATTTGATTTTTCCGCAGAAATGAGTGAAGCGGAATCCATAAGATCCACTCCCAAGAATGAATATCTGGAGGAAGAAAACCACTTACTCGATATCAATGTGCAAGAACTTGCTAGGCTGAATAACAATGTATATAAGCTGAGAACAGAAGTTGAAAATCTGTCCGGTTCTATACGTGAGTGCAAACCTATCATTTCTGAAGAAATGCATAAGTTGGCAGTTGAATTTGGAGCAAGGCTTCTCTGCAATTTTCTTGGTCAGATTGAGAGCAAATGCAAGGAAGCCGAGCGGAGAATGAAGAAAGCCGACAATGCTATCCCCCTCCCATATACGGCATTCTACATTTTGATTATCATTGTAGTCGCTCTATCTTCTTTTTTCGTGTGCATGATAGTGGCTAATGCAGAGATTTTGCATTCCGGATTGATTTGGAAGGCTACTACTGGTTGTATTCTTATGGCTGTCTCGGGGATTGGTATAACGGTAGCAATACAGAAGTTTTTGGATAGAGGTAAATAAACGAAAAGTCTCAATCGGATAGAGATTACTACCAGTTGAGACTTTATTTTCATGCTTAAATTAGTCTTCTAAATCTCTTGCGACTTCAGGGAAATTATCTTTAATAGTTCCTTTGATACCACCATGTATAGAATACTGCCTGACTTGAGTAGTTTGAACTTTTGAAGACTCATGATCTTCTTTGGAATACAGAATAGGAACTGGTTCTGACTGATAGTAGTTTAACCTGTCTGTATTTATATATCTTATTTCATACGCCTCTTCAAAAGGAGTTATGAGATATATCCTTATTGATGCATCAAATGTGTATATCTGTTGACGGCATAATTCTCCGGGCAAAATAGTCTTTGTTTCTCCTTGCCGTATTTGAATATAATCGCTTTTCGGTTTTAACCTTACATCTAAATGATGACGAGCCTCATTTATCATAATGCGATACACTTCTACCGGATATGAATTGTTTTTAATCTGGATCTTCAATCCCCACATCGTATCATTCTTCAAACTTATCTGAATTTTGGGATATATGTTACTTCCAGCTTAAATTCGCTCTAATTGATAATGACGTGAGTACATCTCAGCCATTTGCGACAAGCTATTAATCTGCTGCTGAGTTCCTTTCTGATTTCTTAAGACAAGAATAAAAGTTGCAGCTGTCGCCAAGGCTCCCAAAGCCATAATACAATCAACAATAATCTCAAATAACATAATTACTTTCTAAAATGATATTCAAATATACAACATAATTCTGAATCACAGAACAATTGAGAGCGAAGAAATTACAGCATTAATTCCCTCGCTCTATACATAACTTTATTTACCCAGTGACTTGAACACCTTAGCAATGCAACGCTTTTTCTGCTCCATATTGGGATGAACATATAAGTCCAACGTAGTTGAAATATTGGAATGCCCTAATAATACGCTGACTGTTTTATAGTCACAACCGACCTCTATACAACGAGTCGCAAAACTATGACGGAGTCCATGATACTTCAGCTTGGGAATATCAAGTTTCTCCATAAGCCTTTTATAGTAGTTACGGTACGTACGTGGTTCTGTCGGACACTCGTCATTGGTAAGAATGTAATAGTCATCATTAACTACTTTTTTCAAAGGCTTTAACATAGTAAGCAATTCTTTGTTTATCGGGATTTCACGGCAAGAGTTTTTTGTCTTTGGCGTGTTGATGACCAGCTCTGTATGCTTTCTCTCTCCTTCTATGATATAGATGCGTTCTATCGTCCGGTTAACGGTTAGAATTCCATCATATACATTGATGTCGCTCCATTTCAAAGCACAGATCTCCCCTATACGCAGACCGGTACTAAGGCTGATATAGATACCAAGTCCCGGAAAGGAAAAGTGGCTCTGAATATAGTTCAGAATCTTTTTATGATTTGCCACGGACAAGACCTCCAACTTTTTACCAGCAACGTCTGTTGGGTACTTAATATCCCATTCGTAATAATTCATCCATTCGTTTTTCACTCCGAATTTCATAACCATCTTCAGGACAATAAGAATGTCCTTAACAGATTTCACGCTCAATCCGCCTTCCAACTTTTCAAGCACAAAGCCTTGTACATCATTTTCATGAAGTTCGTTACTCTCACCAAACTTTGGCAAAATGTGATTTTCAAGAATCAACATGTAGGCTGCCAATGTCGATAGTTTCACATACGGTCGCTTGTCCTCTCGCCATGCGTCCGAAATTTCTCTAATTGTCTTCTGAATCATAATTTTGAATTTAATTGGTTCTAATAATTAGAGAAATATAATAGGTAATGTTCCCCATTTGAGATTTCCGGAATTTAGTGGAGAGTGGGAAATATGTAAAGTGTCTGAGCTATTGGATTTCTATTCAACCAATTCTCTGAGTTGGGAACAACTTGAATATGGGGAGAAAGCCATGATGAACTTACATTATGGACTCATTCATGTTGGGCTTCCTACTATGGTGGATTTGAGAAGAGATAAACTACCCAATGTCAAAGAAGGTAATATGCCTAAAAACTTTGAATTGTGTAAAGAGGGAGATGTAGCCTTTGCTGATGCTTCGGAAGATACGAATGAGGTTGCTAAAGTCATTGAGTTGTTTAATCTTGATAATAAGGATATTGTTTGTGGTTTACACACAATTCATGGGCGAGACAATAAAAATAAAACTATTGTCGGCTTCAAAGGATATGCTTTTTCGTCATCCGCATTTCATAATCAGATTAGACGAATAGCACAGGGAACAAAAATCTATTCCATCAGCACAAAGAATTTTTCCGAGTGTTATGTTGGTATTCCATCCAAAGCGGAGCAAACTAAAATAGCTACACTGTTACGACTAATAGATGAGCGTATTGCCACCCAAAACAAAATCATTGACAAACTACAATCCTTAATTAAAGGACTTATAGATGATATAATAACTCCGCAGTGTGAGCAATGTGTAGCATTTGAAACATTATATAGTAAGGCTGGTGAGGGTGGTACACCTACTACGTCAAATGTCGAATTTTATGAAAATGGCAATATACCTTTTGTAAAAATAGACGATTTGGGTGATAAATATTTACTAGCTAATAAAGACTATATCACAGAGCTAGGACTCAAAAAATCTTCAGCGTGGCTAATTCCTGTAAACTCCATTATATACTCTAATGGAGCAACAATCGGAGCTATTTCTATAAACAAATATCCAATCTGTACCAAGCAAGGAATTTTAGGAATTGTCCCTAATTCAAACATTGATGTTGAATACCTCTATTACTTTATGCGTTCCTCCTATTTCCAAAAAGAAGTTGAACGTGTTGTAACAGAAGGAACGATGAGAACAGCCTACCTAAAGGATATAAATCACATAAAATGCCCAATACCAGATTTAGACAAGCAAAAAGAAATTAGTCATACTCTTTCTGCGTTATCGTTTAAAGAAGATATTGAAAGTCAACTATTACAGAAATATCAAATACAAAAACAATATCTATTAAGTCAAATGTTTATATAAACACCTGTCCCAACAGATACTGTTTTTGCTGGTTGAACAATGTAATAAGTTCTTGTTCTAATAAGAGTTTACTCTCCAATTTGCCAAGCACATTTGCAATACGCTTTTGTTCGGTAAGTGGAGGGCAATATATTTTCGCATTACTATAGTCCTTGAAGTAGATATGCGGTATAGCCATTCCCGTTTTGTACGGTTGAAAGTTGAATACTGACAATGCAAAGTACAGATACCGCAAATCATAGTTGCCTAATATTGTAAGGTAGTTGAGGGTACCAATTACCGAAAATTTGCCTTGAGCGTAGGAAGTTGTACCAACACCCGAACCGTCCTTGATTACTAGTATCGCATCACCGTTCATTTGTGACACATCTGTATAACCAACCAATCCATTTGCACCAAATACTTTATACAACCCATTAGGCAAAACCTTGCTTTCTTGAAGTGTTGAGCTATGACACTCTAAACATTGAGAAATTGCAGTATTAGGCTTTCCTTTAGTCGTTAGTGTAACCGCAAGTCCTTTAATTAAGGATAGGACATCAGTAATGTCTGCAATTAGCCAGTTATTATTATTCAAATCTGATTTGCTGGAAAAAAGAATACCTCTTTCAGAAGTCAGTGCTCTTAAAAATGGATATCCATTTCCTGTCTCTTATACACATCTCCGAGCCCACGAGACCGTACTAGATCTCGTAT
>ENA-OYCQ01000422-OYCQ01000422.1-human-gut-metagenome-genome-assembly--contig:-NODE-422-length-10703-cov-17.550432_pt1 | contig 10703 bp, 9 predicted proteins | sample MGYA00243458_ERZ652883 | MGnify/ENA primary metagenome ERZ652883 (study PRJEB26926, sample SAMN06164712) | human gut metagenome | biome: ENVO:00009003; feature: ENVO:2100002; material: ENVO:00002003... | reverse complement strand
CTAATGTATAGTCTGTCATGCAGAACGTAGTGAAGCATCTCTTCTCCTACTCACACAGAGAGTAGATTCTTGAATGACAGAGTAAAATGATAGTTAATGTTAGTTTTGACACATCTTCATGTTTTTGCAAAGATCCCTGTTTCCGACGGAACGTGAAATGGCAATTATTCCGTAACTGTTGGCAATTCTTCCCGTTGCACCCTTTTCCGGTACTCCGACACACACTCCCCCGTCATTTTCTTGAAGAAACGGCTGAATGTCGCCAAATCCTCAAAGCCCAGAATATCCCCGATTTCCTTCGCGCTTTTTCGTGTGTAGAGCAGCAGGCGTTTGGCTTCCGCCTCTATCCGTTCGTGAATGATGCGAAGCGGAGAAGGCAGTCCGCAGGCGGAAAACAAGTTGGATAGCGTTTTAGGTGAACGGCAAAGAATACCGGCATAGTCCTGCACCTGCTTCTTCTCGCGGAAGTTTCCGTCTACCAGCACATAGAACTGCCGAATGATGTCGAAAGCCTTTTCATGCTCCCTCCCCACACTGAACTTTGTACGGGCTATACGTGTGCAGGTGATGATGAAGCGCTTCAGCATAATACGCAGCATCTCCTCCTGAAAACTGTCGCTAATGGCCGATTCCCGGCAGAAGCCGCGGACTATATCGTGCAGCCCGGACGACTGTTCTTCCGAGAGTTCCAGACGCATCACCTGGGATGAACCATAGAACAGGAAGCCGTTGCAGGACACTTCGTCATCATGTCCGAAGATGCAATAGAAGTTACTGTTGAAAACCAAAGTCAGGTACTCGCCTTCCACCTCTTTCACCTCCAAATGGTGCAACGGGGTAAGCGTAATGATTTCGTCCTTTGCCAATTTCATGGGTATGTGGTCCACCTCAACAGCAAGCGAACCGTTCTGCACCCACAGGAACTTATACAAAGTCTTGTCCCGTTGCAGCCGCTTGTTTTCATGAAAACGGGAGGTCATCGCGATATTGCCATTCAAGCGCGTATTTAGCTGATAGTCCATAAGTTTCTATTCGTTGATAAAGGAAACAAAGATAGGCAATATCCCGGATTTAATACTATTTCGCATAAAATACGAATGATTTTTGCAGAAATGGCTTACCTTTGCGCACTGTGTAACTAAATTAAAGATAAAGACATGAAGAAACTTGCTTTTTATATGTTGATGCTGGTTATGGGTATCGGTTATGCCCACGCACAAGGCCAGGCAGATATTAAATTCGACAAAACCACCCATAACTTCGGTACATTCTCCGAAAGCAGTCCGGTGGTGAGCTGCACTTTCACTTTCACCAACGTAGGAGATGCTCCGCTGGTAATTCATCAGGCAGTGGCATCTTGCGGATGTACAGTGCCCGAATATACGCAGGAGCCTGTAATGCCCGGAAAGAAAGGAACAATCAAGATTACTTACAACGGTACGGGCAAATACCCCGGACACTTCAAGAAGTCCATTACGTTGCGCAGCAATGCCAAGACCGAAATGCTCCGGCTCTTTGTGGAAGGCGACATGACTGCCAAAGACGCCAAATAATCGTTTTTATGATACAGAATAAAGGAGAATTTTTCAATTCTCCTTTTTTTTTGCTTTCTTTGAAGCCTATAACCGATACATATCGCAATCATAACAATAAACAATAAAACAGCTATTATGAAACAAGAAGAAGAAGAGAAACTGACCGGCTTGCCGGAAAATGCGTTCCGCGCACTGAAGCCGGGAGAAGTCTACAACCCCTTGATGAGTCCCGACAAGAAATATCCCGAAGTAAACCTTTGGTCGGTGCTGTGGGGTATCGCTATGGCAATCCTCTTTTCGGCGGCGGCAGCCTATCTGGGATTGAAAGTGGGACAAGTGTTCGAAGCAGCCATTCCCATTGCCATTATCGCCGTCGGCGTATCAGGCGCAGCCAAACGCAAGAACGCACTGGGCGAAAATGTCATTATACAATCCATCGGAGCCAGCTCCGGCGTCATCGTGGCAGGTGCAATCTTCACCCTGCCCGCACTGTACATCCTGCAGGAAAGCTATCCGGAGGAAATCACCGTAACATTCACGCAAGTATTCATCAGTTCATTGCTGGGTGGCGTGCTGGGTATTCTTTTCCTCATTCCGTTCCGCAAATATTTCGTCAGCGACATGCATGGCCAATATCCTTTCCCCGAAGCCACCGCAACGACGCAGGTGCTTGTATCGGGCGAGAAAGGCGGTAGCCAGGCAAAGCCGTTGCTGTTGGCAGGTATCATCGGAGGTCTGTACGACTTCATCGTAGCCACTTTCGGGTGGTGGAACGAGAACTTCACAACCCGCGTATGCGGCTTCGGCGAAATGCTGGCCGAGAAAGCCAAGCTCGTGTTCAAGGTAAATACCGGAGCTGCCGTTTTGGGTCTGGGCTACATCGTCGGACTGAAATACGCTTCCATCATCTGTGCCGGTTCGCTTGCCGTATGGTGGATTATCATTCCCGGCATGTCCCTCATCTGGGGAGACAGCGTGCTGAACCAATGGAATCCTGAGATTACCGCCACCGTAGGCGCAATGGCTCCGGAAGAGATCTTCAAATACTACGCCAAGAGCATCGGTATCGGCGGCATTGCAATGGCGGGTATCATCGGCATCATCAAGTCATGGAGCATCATTAAGAGCGCCGTAGGACTGGCTGCCAAAGAGATGGGTGGCAAAGCCGATGCGGAAGCCAACGTGAAACGCACGCAACGCGACCTTTCCATGAAGATCATTGCTATCGGCTCCTTCATCACGCTGGTACTGGTGACGCTGTTCTTCTACTTTGATGTGATGCAGGGCAACCTGCTGCACACATTGGTGGCTATCCTGTTGGTTGCAGGCATATCATTCCTATTTACCACCGTAGCTGCTAATGCCATTGCCATTGTGGGCACAAACCCGGTATCGGGCATGACACTGATGACGCTGATACTTGCATCGGTAGTAATGGTAGCAGTAGGTCTGAAAGGCCCGGGCGGAATGGTAGCCGCACTGGTCATGGGCGGTGTGGTTTGTACGGCGCTTTCTATGGCAGGCGGCTTCATCACCGACCTGAAAATAGGCTACTGGCTGGGAAGCACCCCCGTAAAGCAGGAAGCATGGAAATTCCTCGGAACAATCGTTTCGGCAGCTACCGTAGGCGGCGTAATGATTATCCTGAACAAGACATACGGATTCACCAGCGGACAACTGGCTGCCCCGCAGGCCAATGCAATGGCGGCTGTCATCGAACCGTTGATGAACGGTGTAGGCGCACCCTGGCTGCTTTATGGCATCGGTGCTGTGCTGGCTATCGTACTGAATTTTTGCAAGATACCTGCACTTGCCTTTGCGCTGGGCATGTTCATCCCACTGGAGCTGAACGTTCCGTTGGTAGTGGGTGGCGCCGTCAACTGGTACGTAACCAGCCGCAGCAAGGATGCTGCCCTCAATGCCGAACGCGGTGAAAAAGGTACACTGCTGGCATCCGGTTTCATAGCCGGCGGCGCACTGATGGGCGTGGTAAGCGCGGCAATGCGCTTCGGCGGTGTGAACCTTGTGAACGACGCATGGCTCAACAACACATGGTCCGAAGTACTGGCACTGGGTGCTTACGCTATCCTTATATTCTATCTCGTCAAAGCTTCGATGAAAACGAAATAAGCTGCGGAGATACTGAAATAAGTTCATAGGAAATCATCAGCCATTCTTCGCTATGTTCTGAATGGCTGATGATATAAAACCGTATTCATTATGAAAAAGACACTATTCCTATCCTTACTGTTCGCAACAACAATGTTGTCTGCACAAAAGCCCGTCGAACTGCCGTTATGGCCCGACGGAGCGCCTAATACAAACGGGCTGACCGGCAATCAGGAAGATTTGGAAGGCGGCCGCGTAGCCAATGTAGTCAATCCTTCCATAACCGTTTACCGTCCGGCAAAACCCAACGGCATGGCTGTTATCATGTGCCCCGGCGGCGGATACGGCCGTCTCGCCATGAACCACGAAGGACACGACATGGCGGCATGGTTCACAACGCAGGGCATCACGTATGCCGTATTAAAATACCGCATGCCCAACGGACACCATGAGGTTCCCTTGTCGGACGCCGAACAAGCTATCCGCCTGATGCGCGGACACGCCAAAGAATGGGGTGTGAATCCCAACCGTATCGGCATCATGGGAGCATCTGCCGGCGGGCATCTGGCGGCTTCTCTTGCCACACTATACAGCAGTGACGCCACCCGCCCCGACTTTCAGGTCTTGTTCTATCCCGTCATCTCTATGCTGAAAGGAGTCACCCACAGCGGTTCACGCAAAAACCTCCTCGGAGAAACGCCTTCCGCCGAACTGGAACAGAAGTACTCGCTCGAACGGCAAGTATCTCCCCAAACGCCGCAAACATTCATCATGCTGTCAGCAGATGATGCAGGCGTTCTGCCCATCAACGGCATCGGCTATTTCCTCGCCCTGCAAGAGCAGAAAGTTCCCGCCACTCTGCATGTCTACCCCACCGGCGGACATGGCTGGGGCTTTCGTGACAGTTTCACCTATAAACGCCAATGGACCGGGGAACTGGAAAAATGGCTGAGAGAAGGGCTCACCTTCCCGGAGAAATAGCAGGCCTGGAGAAAACGTATTTACAAACAATCATTAACTCATACAAACCTTAAAACATTCTTTTATGAAAATGAAAAAACTACTGGTTGCAGCCGCCTGTCTTCCTCTCGCCCTCATGGCACAGGAAGACAGGTATGCGCAAATCACCAATCCCCGGCTGACAAGTATCAACAAAGAGCAGCCCCGCAGCACGTTCACCTCCTATACGAACGAAGCAGATGCCGTCATCAACGACCGCAAGAACGGGACATTCCGCATCTCCCTCAACGGGAAGTGGAAATTCAACTATGTAGAGAACTTCGCCGACCGCCCTACCGACTTTATGTCTCCCCATACAGACGTAAGCAAATGGCCCGACATCAACGTTCCCGGCAACTGGGAACTGCAAGGCTTCGGCACGCCTATCTACGTCAACCAGTCGTACGAGTTCTGTTCCCCCGGCTACGCCCCCTACTGGGACAAGCCCAATCCGCCCTACGTTCCCAAAGAGTGGAACCCTACGGGAACCTATCGCCGCACCTTCACGCTGCCTGCCGACTGGGATGACAAAGAAATCTTCCTCAGCGCCGACGGAGTACGCGGAGCAGCTTTCTACTACCTCAACGGGAAATTCGTGGGCATGAACAAAGACTCCAAAACCCCTGCCCGCTTCAACGTCACCTCCTTTGCCCGAAGAGGAGAAAACGTGATAGCCATACAGGTGCATCGTTTCTCCGACGGCAACTATCTGGAGTGTCAGGACTTCTGGCGCATCAGCGGCATCGAACGGGATATTTACATGTATGCCCAGCCGCAAATACATCTCACCGACTTCAAGGCAGAAACTCCTCTGGACGCAGATTATCGCAACGGTATCCTGAAGCTGAAGGTGAAGTTCGCCAATGAAACCGGTAAGGAAATCCCGTTTACGGTAGGCTATCGTCTGCTGAACAGCAAAGACGAACAGATAGCCCAGTCATCCGCACGCGCAAGCTACGGCCAGACAGAAGTGGAGTTCACCCCAAAAACAATCAAAGAACCACTGCAATGGACGGCCGAAACACCTGATCTCTATACACTTGTCATCAGCCTGAAACACACCAACGGAGACGTTATCGAAGCCACCAGCTGCAAAGTGGGCTTCCGCACCGTAGAGATAAAGGACAAGCAGCTGATGGTGAACGGCAAACCGATCCTTGTGAAAGGCGTCAACTACCATGAGCACAATGAACATACCGGACATTACGTTCCCGAAGACCTTATGCTGAAAGACTTCGAGCTCTGGAAGCGCTACAACATAAACACCGTCCGCACCTGCCACTACCCGCAACAGGAACGTTTTTACGAGTTGTGCGACCAGTATGGCATCTACGTCATCGACGAAGCCAACATCGAAAGCCATGGAATGGGCTATAATCTGAACGTAGGCGGAACATTGGCAAATAACCCGTTGTTTATGAACTCCCACGTAGACCGTACCCTGAACATGTACGAGCGTGACAAAAATCATCCCTGCATCATCACTTGGTCATTGGGCAACGAAGCCGGCAACGGAGTGAACTTCTACGTCACATACAACACACTGAAGGCGCTGGACAGCCGTCCCATACAATACGAGCGCGCCCAACTGGAGTGGAATACGGACATCTTCTGTCCCATGTACCACCGCCCCGCCCAGATCGAGAAATATGCCCAAAACCCCGAAATGACCCGTCCGCTCATCCTCTGCGAATATGCCCATGCCATGGGAAACAGCCTCGGAAACTTCCAAGAATACTGGAACCTCATCGAAAAATATCCTATCCTGCAAGGCGGTTGCATCTGGGACTGGGTAGACCAAGGATTTGCCGCCAAGACCTCCGACGGACGCAAATACTGGACGTACGGCGGCGACTATGGTGAATACGGCACTCCTTCCGACGGAGACTTCTGCATCAACGGCGTGGTATATCCCGACCGTAGCGTAAAGCCTCAGACAGAGGAAATGAAGAAAGTATATCAGAATATTAAGTTCCTCGACTTCGATCGCATAGCCTTTGTCGTAAAGATACGAAATGACTTTTCCTTTACCAACCTCAACAAGTTCGACTTCTACTACATCGTCCGCCAGCATGGTAAAGAAATCTACAAAGGGCGCATCAAAGACATCGCAGCCGAACCGGGCCAGACAGTCACCAGTCCGTTCCTGAATGGTATTCCAGCGGTCAACCCCTCAACCGGAGACGTACGCATTGAATTCTATGCTGCCATCCGTACCCCCGAACCGTTCCTTCCGGCAGGCACAGTCATTGCCCGCGAGCAAACCTATGTCTATACTTTCCATAAGAAAGACGCTCCGCAGCAGGCATTTGCCACTCCGGAAGATAATGGCAGACAGCTCACCTTCTCCGGTGCAGACTTCACAGCCACATTCGACAAGCAAAGCGGCTTGCTGGTATCCTACCGATACAAGAAACAGGAATTTATCCATAATGGACAAGGTCCCCGCCCCTTCTTCTGGCGTGCACCTATCGACAACGATTATGGAGCCCGGCTTCCCGTACGACTGAAAGCATGGAAAGAAGCAAGCTATCAGGAACCGAAAGCCGAAAACTTCGACATTGTGCGGGGCAAGGACTCCACAGCAGTAAAAGTGACCTACCGCTTTCCACAGACCGATGCCCGCTGGGACATTACATACAAGGTGTACAGCAACGGCGTTATCAAAGTGAACAACCACTTCGTAGCCGAAAATGCCCAAGCGCCAATGATACCGCGCGTGGGACTGCGCATGCAACTTCCCGCACGCATCACTTCGCTGGCCTACTACGGACGCGGTCCGGAAGAAAACTACCGCGACCGCCGCACTTCGCAATTCTTCGGTGAATACACCTCGGACATCAAAGACATGTACGAACCCTACGTCCGCCCGCAGGAAAACAATCACCGGACAGACATATATTGGTGTACACTCACCAGCAAGGCAAAAGAAGGCCTGCTCTTTGTAGCCGACCGCACTTTCGAGATGAACGTGTCCAATTATCCGTTGGAAAGTCTCGACAGCGGCGACTCCATAGAAAACGGCGCTCCACGCACCGCCAAGACCAATCATCGCCACCTCACCGACCCGCAAGCCGTTCCCTCGGTGGATTTCTTTATAGACTACCGCATGATGGGCATAGGCGGTGACAACAGTTGGGGAGCTTTGGCACACGAGCCTTATCTGATACATTCAGGCAAGCAGAATAGCATCAGCTATGGCTTCACGATTGTACCATTCGACAAGAAGACGGACTTCAAGAGTCTGATATATCAATATTAAACCGCAAGACAATGAAATCCTTGTTCTGCATGTTCTGTACTTTAGCAATAGCATCGTCCGTTTCTGCACAGGAAACGGGCAATGCCATGCTGAAATATGGATTGAACTTCCTCAAAACACCTTATGTGGCACATACGCTGGAAGTGAACGAAGAGGAGAAGCTCGTAGTCAATTTCGACGAAGTGGATTGCACCACTTTTGTGGAGTACGTACTTGCCCTGTCACTCTCCCCCGTCAAGAACGGAGCGATAGATAAGACTGACTATGCAAGAGTTCTACAAAAGATACGCTATCGCGACGGCAGGATCAACGGTTATACTTCCCGCCTGCACTACATTGCCGACTGGATAAACAACGGTGTCAAACATGGTTTTATGGAAGATGTAACCGCAGCCAACAGTCCCGACTCAATAGCGCTGTCCCTCAACTTCATGTCCTCACATCCCAAATCGTACAGGCAGTTGGCGTCTTCTCCCGAGAATGTCAGCAAAATAGAGAGTATAGAAAAAGCCCTTTCCGGACAGACATTCCATTACATCCCCAAAGCCAAACTTCCCGACGAAGGTTTTAGCTGGATAAAGAATGGCGATATTATAGCTATTACAACCAATGTTCCGGGTCTGGATGTCGCCCACATGGGAATTGCCTATTATGAAAAGGGAGTATTGAAATTGCTCCATGCTTCTTCCACCCGGAAAATGGTGGTTATTACGCAAAAGACATTGGCACAGATGCTGAAAAATAATAAAAGGTTTACGGGGATCAGGGTGGTAAGAATGAAATGATATAAAAAAAGAGGAATTTTCATTCCTCTTTTTTTATATTGGCAGGTGATATTATTGCATTCATAGGAATTAAAGGTATCAGATACTTTTCTAACGGAGTCCCTTTCAACTTTGTAAAAAAGATACCTCTCAAAGCTCCAACATTAATTTCACATAGATGTTCCAAAGCATCCGGCAAATTTGTTTCAAAGCCTTTCTCTGTTTCCATCTTTATAAAGGCAGAAAACGGATCAATCCTAAAATTGGTGTATACACCTAATTCAGCCAAAACACAATTATCGTGAGCCGATTTATATCTTGCCTTAACTTCTACCCCAAACTCTCCTTTTTCTTGATCACTCTTAAAGCTATGAATAAAGTCCACTTTTAGATCATCTGGCTTAATCGTAGAATAATCATAATCGTAATTAAATCTATAAAGAGTTTCTGTAAGGTTCAGCAAAGATATTTTTATATTTACAGGTACTGTTTTTGCCATATTATCAATTGTATAATAAATTATGTGAGGAAACCAAATCATAGTTATAACTATACGACTCCTGTTCGTATTGAGGTATAAACATATTCTTTCGGGAAGGTTTAACCTCAATAGTTATCCTATGATTAATTGTACTTTCAAAGGCAACCTCCTCTCTATTATCAAGCAAATGAATATCTAAAGCATGTTCTATATCCGATAACGTGTCTGTAGTAAAGTTATGTTTCCCAGACAACCATTTAGATATTTCAGAGGGACGCTTGCCCAGTATTCTGGAAAACTCTTTCTGGCTCATATTGCGTTTTTCTAATGTCTTGGCTATTTTAGCGGCAATTGCCATCTTGGATGCAGTTCTTCGCACTTCATCTTCTGATATATCAGACAATATCAAGTCTAAAAAAGTCCCTTTTTTAATTTTCCTCATAATCATTTATAATAAGTTCTCCGGAAATAATTCCGTCTTCGTTTAATTTTAAATCTTTCTCTTTTATGCGCTCGTTTATCAATTCTGCTATCCGCTTTATTTCTTCAACTTTTCCTGACAAAACAGGATCTTCTTGATAAGCCCTTATACTTGGAGACTTATAGCCACCTCCTCCCAGTATAATTAAAGATGAACCATAGCGCAAACAATAAACTCTGATCCTCTTAGCCCATACAGCAGCCACACCATCCCCTAACCTTCCTTCATTCAACTTAAAAAAGTGTTCCTGGCATCCTACTTTATTCCCCATAGCTATTAGTTCTTTCACAATCTCTCTAATTTCATTAGGGTATAAAGGACCGTTTTCTTCTAAATCCGGAAAAACCAGACGTGCCGATTAACAAAAACGATGCGTTTCAAAAAGTACAAAAACGACGCGTACAAGAAAAACGGTGAGCGCGGTCCTATTCTGCACGACCAAAGCCCACCGTTTGTCTTTCACTTGAACCCTCTTTGAACGCCTTAAAATATCATTTGAAAGCCATTGCAGATTCAAAATAATTCACTATCTTTATGCAGTGTTAAGCTGCTATACCCGGCACTTCATCCGGCTTCGTGTACAGCATCATGTCTGTATATTTAGCTTGATAGTTTACGTTTGCACTAAACTCCACTCTCCTGCATTCCTTGAATGGGCTACCGACAAATGGGTTTCGGTCCATCCAGTCGCACAGTTCTAAAATGGAGGACTTGTTCGAAGTGAAGTACACGAACGAATGCCCTTTCAGAACGGTCAGTACATCCAGACAGTCGGCCAGACGCCAGAACATCTTATAAGTACCCACCTCAGTAGAAAGGTACGGCGGATCCACAAGAAACACCACACCCGGCGCATCCTTGTAACGTTTGAACACTTCCTTGTAGTCTTCGCCGGTTATAGTCAGTCCTTCCAGATAATCCTTTGCTTCGGGATAGTCTGTCTGCCGAATCCTATTGTAGATGGCTTCTTTCTTCATTCCTTCCAAACTGGTCACATATTTCATGGCGAACAACAAGGATGCGGAAATCGTGATATAATCCACGTAGCCGTGCTCCTTCTCTTCCCTCTCAA
>ENA-OYCQ01000409-OYCQ01000409.1-human-gut-metagenome-genome-assembly--contig:-NODE-409-length-10990-cov-4.893187_pt1 | contig 10990 bp, 7 predicted proteins | sample MGYA00243458_ERZ652883 | MGnify/ENA primary metagenome ERZ652883 (study PRJEB26926, sample SAMN06164712) | human gut metagenome | biome: ENVO:00009003; feature: ENVO:2100002; material: ENVO:00002003... | reverse complement strand
GAGATCTAGTACGGTCTCGTGGGCTCGGAGATGTGTATAAGAGACAGATATAACAGAGTATGGATAAAAATTTGTTAATACGTTTTTTTGAAGGTCAGGCTACTACGGACGAAGAGATGAAAGTTCGTAAGTGGATGGAAGCATCAACTGAAAACCGTCGTACTTATTTTAAAGAAAGAAAGATGTATGATATGACATTGCTTCTGAGTAAAGACACGAAAAAAGAAACTGTTTCACAGTCTTCAAAAAAGAAGTTTAAATTTAGGAAATTTATAGAAATTGCAGCGGTTGCAGCGATTACTCTGGTCATCACACTATTTTACAAGAACCAAGAGCGACAAGAATATTGGCTCACTGCTCAAAAGATCAGTGTTCCAGCTGGTCAACGTATCAATTTGGAATTGTCTGATGGAACCAAAGTTTGGCTGAATTCTCGTACTAAAATTGAATATCCTGCAGTTTTCGCAGATAAAGAACGCTGGATTAAACTTGACGGTGAAGCCTACTTTCAGGTTGCTCAAAATATTCATAAACCTTTTATTGTACAAACTCCAAAAGGAAATGTAGAAGTGCTTGGTACCCAATTTAATGTGGAATCTTATTCGGATGACAGTACCTTTGCGACAGCGTTGATGGAAGGGGCTGTAAAGATAACCGCAGGCAATTATCAGTGCCAACTCAAACCTAACCAGATGGCTTATCTTAAAGATGGAGAAATAAAAGTGGCTCCTATTGAAGATTATAATCCTTATCGTTGGCGAGAGGGGATTATCAGTTTCAAGGATGCAACTTTCCCTTATATCATTCATAAATTTGAAAAATACTACGGTGTGGAAATCCGTATAGAAAATAAAGCTGTGATGAATTATCGTTGTACAGGTAAGTTCCGTCATTCTGATGGTGTGCGATATGCTTTACGAGTGCTACAAAAAGATGTGGATTTTCAGTTTGTACGCGATGAAGAAAACCATATTATTTACATAAAATAAATTTGCCTATGAAACAATACTAAGAAAACACATTCCTTTCAATTGAAAAAAAGAGTGCCGACAAGTTTGGCCGCATGTCAGCACTCACTATTAACACAATTCTAATAACTGTATTAATCATTAAAGTGTAACAAAGATATGAATAATATTTCTTTGTGGGAAATTTTATACCCCCAAAAATTACGGACAAATCGAATTTATAAGATTATGAAAATTACCCTGACTCTGGTATTTGTGTCAATTTTCAGTATGTTTGCGGGTAATATACACTCGCAAAACGCACGCATTACATTCACCAAGAACAATGCTACTCTTGAGTCTGTTTTAAATGAAATTGAAAACCAAACAGATTACTTGTTTATTATCAATTCGAATATCGATACTCATCAAAAAGTGTCGGTAAGAGCAGATGACACTCCTGTATCTAAAGTTTTGGACGAACTTTTTCATGATACTGAAATACATTATACTATGGAAGGAAGTCATATAGTCCTTTCAAACAAGCCCCAACCTGCCATTTTGCAACAAACACGTAAAATAACGGGACGTATCTTAGATGAGAATGGTGAACCTTTAATAGGTGTAAGCGTCATGCTTAAAGGTACTTCAAACGGTACTATCACCAATATAGACGGTGATTATACGTTAAGTGGTGATATTACCGATAAATCAGTGCTGGAAGTAACTTATATCGGAATGAAAAAACAAGAAATAACTGTGGGAAACCGTACACGCATCAATATCACCATGACTTCAGATAATGAGATGCTGGATGAAGTGATAGTCGTGGGATACGGTACACAAAAAAAAGTTAATTTGAGTGGTGCTGTAGAAAGTGTAGGAGGAAAAACTTTAGCCAATAGAGCAACCAATAGCATAGGAACGATGTTACAGGGTATCGTACCTAACCTTAATATAAGTATTGGTGATGGCCAAGCTAATTCTGTTCCAACCTTCAATATTCGAGGTGAGACTTCTATTAATGGTGGTTCTCCTTTAATTGTGATTGATGGTATTCCAACCGAAACTGCATTCTTTAGCCGAATGAACAGCTCGGATATAGAAAGTATATCTGTTCTTAAGGATGCATCATCAGCGGCTATCTATGGTGCAAAAGCCGCTTATGGGGTTATTTTAGTAACTACTAAAAAAGGAGAAAAAGGGGAAAAGATCAATGTTGATTTTGACAACTCCATTACAGTGCGTAAATTGGGGCGCATGCCTAAAATCGTAAAAGATCCTTATATACAGGCTAGCTATAAAAAAATTATGGGTAAGCCTTGGTACGATCTTTATTCAGACGAGGATTTAAAATACATTGAAAAGATGAAAGAAGACCCAACCTTACCTAATGTGATTCCAAGTTTCAGTAATCCAGAATATTATACCTATTTAGGGAATACAGACTGGTTTTCGGAAATATATGATAACACAGGTATAACTCACTCTCATAATTTAAGTTTGTCAGGCGCTTCCGAAAAGGCTTCTTATTATATAGGTATGGAATATATGCAGGAAAGAGGGCTCTTAAAAATTAATAAGGACATTATGGATCGTTATAATTTCCGCTCAAAAGTAGATTTCAAAGTAGCCGATTGGTTGACTTTTGGCAATAATACGTCTGCTCTGTACTATACATACAAGCGACCTAGTTCCTTCTATTCATGGTTATTTAATAGGATTAATGATACCAATACTTTAATGACCGTGAAGAATCCTGATGGGTCATGGACAAAAGAAGGAGCAGAATTGATTGGATCACTTTCTGAAGGAGAAGCCCAAACGACAGAACTCAGTCTGCAATCGCAATTTACTATGACACTGGCTTTGATTAAGAATGTATTATCTATCAAAGCCGATGCAACGGCCCGATTGGGAAATAGAGAAACAGAACAATGGGATAGTGATATGAACATACCTTATAAACAGGGGCCTAATCTTGCCGATGAATATTTAGGTTGGGTAGATATGGCTCAACTTGCCAAGGAAAGAGATTACTATACTAGTGTAAATGCTTATATAGACTTTACTAAGTCATTTGGTAAACACCAGGTAAGTGCATTGGCTGGATTTAATCAAGAATATAACTCACACCGATATATGCGAGGTGAGCGTGAAGAATTAATTAGTTCATCATTACCCAGCGTAGAATTAGCTACCGGAAGTGCACGTGTGCGCGAGGATAATTATGAATGGGCCACGCGTGGTGGTTTTTTCCGTCTGAATTATATTTATAACAATAAATATATTTTTGAAGCAAATGGACGTTATGATGGGTCTTCTCGCTTCCCCAAAAATGATCGTTTCGGTTTCTTTCCTTCTATATCAGCTGCTTGGATTATTTCACAAGAGAAATTTATGCATGCCACCCAAAATTGGTTGAATTACGCGAAATTGAGAATTTCGTATGGAGCTCTAGGCAATCAGGATGTAAGCTACTATGAATATATTGCAAGTATGGGATCTAGCGAACAACAATTGTTGATTAATGGTATAAAACCTATGGGCGTTACCCCCAGTGGCCTAGTTTCAAATTCGTTGACTTGGGAAAAAGTATATACCAAAAACATAGGATTGGATTTGAATTTCTTTAATAACCGGCTTACCTTTTCGGGAGATATATATCGCAGAGATACGAAAGATATGCTTACGAAAGGTAAGACTCTTCCTAGTGTGTTGGGAGCTTTAGAGCCACGCATTAATGCGGCAGATATGAAAACTGAAGGTTGGGAAATATCCTTGGGATGGAGAGACTTGTTTAATTTGGGGAATAAGCCTTTTAGCTATAATGTCAAATTTGTCCTGTCAGACAATCGTTCTTTTATTACTCGGTTTGATAATCCTACTGGTAATTTGGACGATTGGTATGAAGGCTGTGAGATAGGAGAAATATGGGGATTAGTGACAGAAGGATTTTTCAAAGATCAAGCAGATATTGATAACCATGCTGATCAATGGGATGTAACTTCCTATCCTGGTGACCGTCCTATTGAACCGGGAGATTTGAAATATAAGGACTTGGATAACAATGGAAAGATTAACAATGGTTCTTGGACTGTAAATGATCCTGGTGACTATAAAGTAATTGGTAACAATGCGTCACGATATAATTATGGTGCTGATTTTACAGCTGAATGGAATGGACTTGATTTCCGTGTTCTGTTGCAAGGAGTAGGCAAAAAGGATTGGTATCCGGAAAGTCATTATTTCTTTGGCATATATAGAGCTCCTTGGGGAAATGTGCTTGAAAATAATTTAGACCATTGGACTCCAGAAAATACTGATGCTTATTTCCCAAGATTAAAATCTTATATTGCAGAAGGTGGAAAGGACTTGGCAATTAATCAGACGCGATATTTGCAAAATGCAGCCTATCTCCGCATAAAGAATATCACTATCGGTTATACATTACCTAAAAAGTTTACGATGAAAGCTAAATTAGAACGAGTAAGATTATATCTTACAGGCGATAATATTTTTGAGTTTACCAAGCTTTCAAAGAATTATGACCCTGAAATATTAGGAACCAGCCATCCTATGCAACGATTGTTCACCTTTGGATTAAACTTATCATTCTAAAAATACTAATTATGAAAATAAAAAAAATAGCATATATTTTATGTGGACTATTACTGGTCAGTTGTAATGATTCCTTTCTGGAAAGGTATCCTGATACCGATTTGTCGGATAAAACATACTTTACTTCCGAAAAAGATTTGGAACTTTATACTAATACTTTCTATAATGAGTTAATCTATTATTATCACGATTACGCGACAGACAATGCTTCTATCTATTCTGAACCTACAGAAATAGTCAACATGATGCATGGAGGAATCACCGAACAGTCAGTAGGAGGTTGGGATAATTGGGGTACTTTGAGAAAGTATAATATTCTTCTGGAGAATGTCCATAAGACAAAAGGATCACCTACGGTCATCAATCACTATATTGGAATTACACGTTTGATGCGTGCTCAGTGGTATTATGAGATGATAAAACGTTTCAATGAAGTACCCTGGTATTCCACTTCACTTAAAGATACGAGTACAGATCTTCTTTACAAAGGGAAAGACAGTCGTGAGTTAGTTGTCGATTCTATCTTTAAAGATTTGGAATTTGCGGTCAACCATATCTCGGCAGATATGAAGAATAGAAGTGTCATCAATAAATGGTATGCTTATGGCATGATGGCTCGTATAGCGCTGCATGAAGCCTCTTTCCGTAAATATCATGATGAATTGGGGTTACAGGTCAGTGCCGAACATTTCTATAAGATAGCTATAAACGCTTGTGAAAAAATAATGGAAACCCATTTGTTTTCTATTGATAAAAGAGGGGGAATAGATAATGCTTATGAAAATCTGTTCATAAGTAATAATTTAGGAGATAGTCCGGAAATTCTCTTGTTTAAGGATTTTGATGACAAGCAAAACATTAAACATGATGCAGCAAGAAGAGTTTTCAGTTATGTGAGCAGTTTAAGCCGTAGCTTAATGGAAAATTATGAATACATCAAAAATGGTAAAGCTATTCCATTCACCTCAGTTCCTAATTATGATAAGATGTCTATGCCCGAGACGTTCAAGAACCGGGATCCCCGTTATAAACAAACTTTTATGTATCCAGGATATATTCGTCCGGGAGAAAACAGGCCTTTTGTTCCTAACTTATACTTAGGAGGATATCCTCAGACTAAATTTGTAGCTCAAACAGCTGACCAAATGGATTGGTTTCGTTCTTACAATGACATCCCGGTAATGCGTTATGCTGAAATTTTATATATTTACGCTGAAGCTAAAGCGGAGTTGGGTATTTTGAAGCAGGCGGATTTGGATGCAACCATCAATGTAGTAAGAGATAGAGTGGGTATGCCTGCCATATTATTAGCTTCTTTGAACTTGAATGCAAATTTGGAAAAACAATATCCTAATGTAACAGGTCCCCAAAAGGAAGTTATTCTCGAAATTCGTCGTGAGCGAAGAATTGAATTTGCTTGCGAATGCTTTAGATATGATGATTTGCTTCGATGGAAATCAGGGAGATTATTTGAAGAGATTCAGCAAGGTGTATATATTGACCAATTTGGATTACACGACTTTACAGGTGATGGAATTCCTGATGTAGGTATTTTTGAAAGTGAAGCAGCTAATACAATACCTGAATCGGAACGAAACAACTATGTATTCTATTACATGAAAGAAAGTTCAGGAGCCCAAACTGCGATTTGTCTGTCAGAAAAAGATCATGGTTACATCATGTCATCTACTGAAGTAAATTCGAACACACGTAAATTTGAAGAACCTAAATATTATTATTTTCCTATACCAAAGCAACAGCTTAGACTAAATGAAAACCTTAGCCAAACTAAATTTTGGTAATTATACAATTATAGGCTGGGGATAACTCCCTAGCCCTATAATAAAAAATAGAATTATAAATAGAAGATAGATAGTTCATGTCTTCTATAAACCGTATAGCTCATTTCTATATCATGAAAAAATATTTCTTAACTCTAGTCATCCTATGTGTTGTTTCCCTACAGTTGTCTGCGGTGTCTGTTCCACAATGGATTACTGCTTTTGAGAATCAAAATGCGACAAATTCTTGGATATGCTTTCAAAAGGAATTTAATATAAATGCTGTTCCTGCCAAAGCTTTAACTCGTATTGCAGCAGACAGCAAATATTGGCTTTGGATTAACGGCAAACTGGTTGTCTTGGAAGGTGCCGTAAAACGTGGTCCTAATCCCAATGACACCTATTATGATGAAGTGGATATAGCCCCACACCTCAAGCAAGGACATAATCTTATATCTGCGTTAGTATGGTATTTTGGCAAAGAAGGATTTTCATATAATCCCAGTGGTCAAGGCGCTTTCTTGTTCGATTGCCAAACTGCTGAGCTCACCTTGCAGAGTGATGACTCGTGGAAAGCCGCCATGCACCCTGCTTATTATACCCCATTGGCGCCGTATCCTAATTTCCGCTTACCTGAATCAAGTATCGGATTTAATGCAGAACTCGCTATGGACAATTGGGAAAAAGGTGAAAACGCAGCATGCCAATATTGGGCCAAAGCACGTGTGGTTGGAAAGGAAGGCGATGCACCATGGAATAAACTGCATCATCGTATCATTCCGCTTTGGAAAGATTTTGGTTTGAAGAATTACGTCTCACAAACTGTTCACAGCGGTACAATAAATGATACTTTAGTTTGTCAGCTTCCTTACAATGCTCAAATTATGCCTTACATGGAGTTGGAAGCAGAGAAAGCCCATTCAGTCGTTACTATATTTACAAGCCACTATCAAGGAGGAAGCGCATATAATGTCAGAGCAGAATATCTGACCAAAAAAGGAAAGCAGTCGTATGAAAATAAAGGTTGGATGAACGGTGAGAAAGTATATTACATTTATCCCAAAGGAATAAACCTTACCAAAGTACAGTTCAGAGAGACAGGATATAACACAGAATTCGAAGGATACTTTCGCTGTAACGATCCTTTCTTGAATAAAATGTGGGAGAAATCACAACGCACACTTTATATTACCATGCGTGATACTTATATGGATTGTCCTGACAGAGAGCGGGCTCAATGGTGGGGTGATGAAGTGAACGAATCAGGAGAAGCCTTCTATGCATTGTCGGTGAGCAGCCATCTGCTCATGAAAAAAGGGATGTATGAACTCATGGGGTGGCAGCGTCCTACAGGAGAAATCTTCGCTCCTATCCCTTCGTCCAACTATCACACTGAACTTCCCGGTCAAATGTTGGCGTCTATCGGTTACTTTGGTTTTTGGAATTATTATTTGAATACAGGAGACCTTAAAACCATTAGAGATCTATATCCCAAAATACAAAAATACTTGGATATTTGGCAGAAGAATAACGATGGTACCATCACCTTCAGAGCCGGAGAATGGACTTGGGGTGATTGGGGAAAAAATATTGATATCAAAGCGCTCTTTAATGCTTGGTACTATATTGCTCTAAAAGGACAGCAACACATGGCTACCGCTTTGGGAATGAATGCAGAAGCAGATGCTATACTCCAAGAGATGAAAGCACTGAAAAAGGCATTTAACGCCGCATTTTGGAATGGAAAAGCTTACCGTCATCCTGATTATAGGCTAAAGACAGATGACCGGGTACAAGCTTTAGCCATCGTGTCTGGCTTAGCAGATAAAGAAAAATATCCTGCATTGATTAAAGTATTGAAGCAGAATGAACATGCCAGTCCTTATATGGAAAAGTATGTCATAGAAGCTCTTTTTAGAATGGGGGAAAATTATTATGGGATGGAGCGTATGAAACGGCGTTTTGCTGAAATGGTGAACGATTCTGAACACACGACCCTTTATGAAGGATGGGGGATTGGTCCTAATGGATTCCCCGGTGGTACTACCAATCATGCCTGGAGTGGCGGCGGTCTTACTATCCTGTCGCAATATGTGTGCGGTATAACTCCTACGGAAGCCGGATATAAGGCTTATCGTATAGCTCCGCAACCTACAGGAGTGAAAGAGGCTGAAACTTTAGTTCCCACAGTAAAAGGAAACATTAAAGTTTCCTTTAAAGATGATGAAAGGACGTTTCAACTTCAGGTAAATTCACCACAAGGTCCACGTGCTACCATCTGCCTGCCTTCCCAATGCAAAAGCATCACGTTGAATAACAAGCTAATTTGGAAAAACGGGAAAGACATATCACATAAAAACAGCATAGTCAAATGCATTCATCAAGATAAGGATGAAAGTATCTTTATCACTATGAAAGAAGGTGGAAATTGGACATTCAATATAAACAAATAGTTCGAATATGAAACGATTTTTATTTTCAATATTCAAACATTCGCATGAAAGATCTATATGACTGATTCTTACTATGTTCTTCCCTGTATTCCATATTGTGAATTTGATTTTTGCCTTTTCCGTGCGGCTGATTTTGCCTAAATCTATCTCATTTGTGTTGAATGTAATGGTGGTGTTCGCTTCTTCGCTGGGAGATTCATTTCCATAAAAAGAGTGCGACACATATTTACCATTATTTAAAAGGTAGACTCTAGGTGTGTTTTTAGCCATATCCAATTCCACTAATATGGATTTAGTGTCTAGGTATACATTGGAGTAGTCATCTATATTTTTATTGGCAATTAAATTGAAAGTCTTTTTACTTTTACATGCAATTATATAAATAGTATCGGTCGAGTTATGTATTTCTGACAGAGCTTTGTGTATGCATCCTTTGCAACCATTACCCAATATGGTAACAAGGTGGGTGGCATTGTGGATTTGTGATTTCTCAACTCCGACTTCATCAAACAGTTTTTGAAGGCATTTGTCATTATTGGACATACAGCTTGCCAGGAACAGTCCTCCACATAGAATGATTGAGTAGTTCTTTTTCTTCATTTTTTCCGGCCTTGAAGTGTGAAACACCTGAACACTAGCTTGTTTTCATCAAACTGAGGGTTGTTTTCATTATTCTCTGAAATATACAGGCCTTTTTTACCTACGAAGCACAAGTGATGGGCATAGGTGTTGCCGGGAAATTTTGTTTCACCAATAATTTCATAGTCTTTGTTTAGAATGATGATGGAGAAACTTTGATGCGGATTGTTGGAGAATGGTTTTATATTATCATCCGGCATTAAGGCAAACCGATAGAATACTTTTCGGTATTTATCATACATCAAGTGGTGGTAATGGGGCTGTAATCCTCTGTCATGTATGGTTTTGAATAAATCAATTTGTAAATTTTGGGAGACTGGACGCACGTGGGGCAGATAATGGCTTTTAGCATTATACGCTTTTTTATGTTTGAAATCAGAAGATACAAATATGCTGTCATATTGTCCCAGTGAAACAACAACTTCTTTACCTGTATATGTGTAACTGATTTCAGGGTCATACAGAATGTAGTCTATCTCATCTTTGTTAAAAATAGATGGGTATCGTAGTTCTGTCCACCCTAGTTTTTTTTTATGAAGGTCTGCATAAGCAAATATGGGTATTTTATCCCATTCATCTTTTTTACGGGGATATTTTAATAATGATTGACTGAAATATAAAATAGAATCCTTAATTATGGCAGGTCGATATGTATAACTCATGCAACAAATGTGGTCGAAAGCATGAAAGTTTACGCTGTCTTTCCAAAAGCTATTCTTATTTTCCACTTCTCCTTTTTCATTGATAATTCCAAAAACTCCATTCCAAGTTGTAATTAAAAAATGCTTTGAGCTAAGTGGAAAACAGCCATTAGTTGATGGCATTGCATTTCTCCCCTCTTTTTGTAGATGAATTGTTTTAATAACTTGTTTGGTATCCAAATCATAGATATGAACTTTATAGCTTGCTTTTTCATTCAAAAAGGAAAGATACTCATGTCCGTTTTCTTCAAATTGGAATATAGATTTGCTTTCATAATGTGTATGTTCATCTATAGACAGGCAGATGGAGTCTGTAGCTGTTAATTCTGTACCATAGTCTATTGGACGAGAAGGAGATGAACATGATGCTCCTAGAAGCAGATAAGTGAAGATATACAAAAAATATTTCATACACTATAGATTAAATATAGGGTATTTAATTATCTTCAGTTTGTAGATTGGATCAACTAATTATGAATAGGAAAGATCTTAAATACCCTATGGAATGATTTGCTAGTCGGTTAAATTAATTGGGAGCTCCTTCATCTCTTCCGCACCTTTGGTTTGGGTCTTCATAACAATTATTGAATGAAAAATTTACACAAGAAGACGCTCCATCGAAATACCAGCATTTATCTCCTTCACCGGGAGGTCCGTAATCACTGCGAGCATTTCCGTTTTCTGTGTTGCTCGGAAGAGGTGCGTCAAACTTTAATTCTTGTCGGGAAGAATAGATCTCTACGCTAGTCAAACAAAGAATGACTAGGACTAAAAAAAGTGATTTGTTTTTCATAAGATCTGCTTTTAAAGGTTAGTATATAGTTAACTTCACAAATGTACATTAAAAT
>ENA-OYCQ01000403-OYCQ01000403.1-human-gut-metagenome-genome-assembly--contig:-NODE-403-length-11194-cov-3.223449_pt1 | contig 11194 bp, 20 predicted proteins | sample MGYA00243458_ERZ652883 | MGnify/ENA primary metagenome ERZ652883 (study PRJEB26926, sample SAMN06164712) | human gut metagenome | biome: ENVO:00009003; feature: ENVO:2100002; material: ENVO:00002003... | reverse complement strand
GCTCGGAGATGTGTATAAGAGACAGGTTATTTTGCGAGTATGTCCCACGACGTACTAAAGTGGCAATACCGCAAAGAAATCAAAGACCGGCGCGTGCTTGCCCTGCTGGACTGCATCGTAGATCACAACGGCACCGGCGAGCCTGTCGGCGTACCTGTGGGTAACCTGACAAGTCAGCTGTTTGGCGGTATGTACCTGACGCCGCTTGATCGTTTCGTGAAAGAAAACCTGCGTGCAAAATGGTATATGCGCTACATGGACGATTTCGTCATTTTGGCGCGCAGCCGCCTCGAACTGGTTGAACAGCTGGAAAAGATCACCGAGTTCCTACACACTGAACTGCGCCTTGAATTGAACCCCAAAACAAAGATTTACAAACCAATGCACGGAATTGATTTTGTAGGGTATCGGCATTTCCACGATTACCGGCTGATACGCAAGGACAGCATAACCCGCTGCCGCCGACGTATCCGCCGGTATGCCGCTGGTGAGGTCAGCTGGAACCAACTGCAAGAACAGCTTACCAGCTGGACAGGACACGCAAGCCATGCCGATGCCTATGGAATCGTCCGTAAAATCTGGGCAGAGGCGCTTGCCGCAAAAGCGGCGCGTGAATCTGCCAACAAGGACGGTGAAGCCTATGACGGCGCGAGAGATAGCCCGCGCAGCGCTTGATCTTGCCGATGAAGCACTTGCCCTTGCTGAACGCAAGGACAGCTGCACAGGCGGTCAGCGCCGCGCACTGGCTGATTTGGAATTTGAATATGCAATCGGCATATTCCAAACTACGAACACGGAAATGGAGGTAAAAAACAATGCGACTTTCCAACGGTGAAGTTCTGCTGCGTTGGCCGCTTGACATTCATGTGCTGACACAGGGCTGGTATTACAATGACGGCTCCCTGCATCAAGCGGTTGATCTGCGTACCCAGATCAACGGTATGTATATCCGCCCGGTCTATGCCGCCGAGGACGGCACGGTCGATCAGACGCAAAACTGGGATGGGCACACCAAAACAGGTATGCAGAGCTATGGCAACATGGTACGCATCAAACATGCCCCTTATAAAAAGCATACTCTGCAAACCCGCTATGCCCACCTTAGTAGCTATTGCGTTAAGGTTGGGCAAAAGGTTAAAGAGGGTGAGATCATCGGTTACAGCGGCACGTCTGGCAACGTATACGGCGCGCACCTGCATTTCGAGGTTATCCTCAACGGAAAACGCACCAACCCGCTTACATGGCTTGACGCTGATTATACCCTTGCCACCGGCAAGGAATACCAGTTCAACAAGGGCGAACACAGCGTTGCTGTGCCCGCTGCCGATACCGCAGACAAAAAACTGCAAATCCCCACCATCGGCCCCATGAGCAAGGGCGACTATGATGCCCTGCTGAAAACTGCCGCTGACAACGGCAGCGCGCCGACCCTGTACACCGTAACCATGCAGGCAATGTCTACCGCTGCCGCCTCTGCCTTACAGCAAAAGGCGGACGCACTGGGCGTCCACTACACAAGCAAATGGGTGGAGGACTAAACCATGCAACAAATCATCTTGCAGATGTTGCCGGGTCTGTTGACGTCGCTTGTGACAGCCCTTGCGGGCGCTGTGGCGGGCTTTGCCCTTGGGCACAGGAAAGCAGCCGAGAACAAGGACAAAGCCATGGAAAGCGGCGTGAAAGCCCTGCTGCGCGGGCAGGTAATGTCTTTGGGCTTGCATTATATCAGCAAGGGCGTTATTCCGCCCTATGGTATGGAAACCCTGCGCAATTACTATGACCCCTATGCTGCCTTGGGTGATGGAGACCCCTCTATCAAACACATCATGGCAAACTGTGAACGCTTACCGGCGTGTGCCGCCGGAAATAAGGAGGAATAACCCATGAAAAAGAACTACCTTGCAGCTCTTGCGAAAGCCGCTGCCGTGCGCGCGGTCAAAACCGTTGCACAGACCGCTATTGCCACGATCGGCAGCGCCGCCGTTCTGGGCGCGGTTGACTGGCGCATTGTGGTGAGCGCGTCCGCCTTGGCCGGTCTGCTGTCCTTGCTTACCAGCATTGCGGGCTTGCCCGAAGTGCCTGACTGCGACGGCGACGGAATCCCCGATGATGTAGACGACGACTAAAACAGAACACGGCAGACCGCCCGCATGGGTTGTCTGCCGTGTTCTGTTTATTCTGCTGTATCCTGCGGCGCTGGGTCTGGAATATATTCCATGAGATCGCCGGGCTGGCAGTTCAGCAGGGCGCACAGCTTGTTTATTGAGCGATAATCAAGTCCACCGCCTTTGCCAAGTTTGTCCAGAACGGACGGACTGATTCCGTTTTTTCGCAACCAGTATTTGTTATGGCCCTGTTTTGATAATTGCTTATACAGCCCTTCATAAGTTATCATATAAACACCTCGCTATAAAGTGGCCTTTTTCAGTATCCCTATTATAGCACAGGAAAGCGTACTAAAGCAAGTACAAAAATGCATAATAAATTGTATTAAAGATAGTGCAATTTGCGCATTGCATTATTGCACTAGATATAGTACAATATAAACATAGCAAGGGGCGGTACAAACAGAAAGGAACCGCCAAATGAAAAGTAAAGAGTTTGAAAAGTTAAGCCCGAAATCAAAACAGCAATACTTCAACCTTTACATCGCGTGGATGCAGTTAAAAAACAAAAAGGCCAGATGGAGACCCGTTCAAAAGTAACCATCTAACCTTTAGCCGCTAAGAGACTACAACCGCCCCTTGCTTATTTTTTATTATAATCAATTTGGCGGGGAAAATCAAGGCCATGGGAGGACCTACTATATGAAAAATTATTTTTCATCAGATTATGCTGTTGCCGAATGGCTTCCAGATGCGTGCGCACGCGAATGTGCACGCGGTTTCTGCGGCCATGCGGCGCTTACAGTCCAACAGCTTGAATTTCTTCTTGCGCTTGCACAGGGCGCGCCTGCGCTGATCTGACAGGGGGATTTGATATGCCGCGCATCTTTAAGCATCTGACACGCACCGACAGACTGCGCATTGAAAAATGCTTAAATGAGGGGTACACCTACCGTCAAATTGCAGATGTTTTGCGTGTGCATATCAGCACTGTATACAGAGAAATTGAACGCGGCTCATACACGCGCTTGAATGGCGACACTTATGAATTTTATACGGCTTATAGCCCTGATATAGCCGAGGAACGCTACCGGGCGAATTTGAGCGCCAAGGGAGCCGATCTGAAAATTGGAAACGATCACGAATTTGCAAAGTATATCGGCAACAAAATCAAAAATGAAAAGCGTTCCCCGGCGGCGGCTATGGCAGATATAGTGCTGGAGGGAAAGGTGTTCAAGACGTCCGTGTGCGTCAGCACGATATACAGCTATATTGCAAAAGGCGTGTTTGCAGATATTACAGACAAAGACCTGCCCGACAAGCCAAAGCGCCACCGCAAGCCAAAAGAAAACAAGCAAGGCTCCAGACCCCCGCGCGGCGAAAGCATTGAAAAGCGCCCGGAGATCATCAACAGCCGTGATGAATTTGGACATTGGGAAATGGATACCGTTTACAGCGCTGCCGAAACAAGCCTGCGCGCCCTGCTGGTTCTGACTGAGCGAAAGACCCGCAAAGAAATTATTATCCTGATGCCTGACAGGACAGCAAAAAGCACCGTTCGTGCCCTGAATCGGCTGGAACGGCGCTTGGGTGCTAAATTCCGCAAAATCTTCAAATCTATTACCGTAGACAACGGCACGGAATTTTCTGATTTGGTTGGTATGGAAAAATCTGTTCTATACAACGGGGCGCGGACACGATTTTATTATTGCCACCCTTACAGTTCGTGGGAACGCGGGTCAAACGAAAATCTGAACCGAATGATTCGCCGCTGTTTCCCGAAGGGCACGAGTTTTGCCAGCGTCACCAGAAAGCAGGTGCAGCGCGTAGAAGATTGGATTAACAACTATCCCCGAAAAGTGCTGGGCTATTTGACCGCCGAAATACTCTATAATGAGTGTGTCGCCGCCCTGCCAAAAAATTAAATTATGAAATTTTCGCATTTACTCTTGACATTCACCTATGAAAATATTAGTATTAAATGCGAAAGAGGTTTTACACCTTTTTCGCATTATTTTTTTACCGAAAGCGAGGTGCGGAAGTGCGCGAATATAGATACCTTACCCACAACGACCGCCTACTTATTGAAAAGCTATATGCGCACGGAATCACACCGTCCAGCATTGCCGGGGTTGTAGGGGTATCGCTGGCGACAATCTACCGAGAATTGCCGCGCGGCTATACCGGCAAGCGTTATCCCGGCGGGCGCAAAGTTTACAGCGCCGAGAAAGCCCAGCAAACCACCAATCAGAATATCAAACGCCGTGGGCGAACCCCGGCGGATAGAAAGGACGCGACAAAATGACACCTGTTGAAACAAAGAACACCAAAAGCTCCGGCATTGAAATCGAAATTCAGTTGGACACCGACGATGCCCACGCGAAATTGAACGATCTTTTCGCCCATGTAACGGCGGTGAATGAACTGCTTGATCGTACCCTTAACCGCCTTGATCGCGCAGCGCAAATACTGCCCCCGACCTCCCTTGAAGCTGTCCGGGCAATGCGCTACGGCTTACCGCCGACGGAAAACTATATGCGCAGCCTTGCGGAAATGCTGAAAATCAGCTGCCCGCTGGTTGCAGAAGTCAACTACTTCCTGCGCACGAACGCAGACAGCACTTGCGCTGGGCGCAATAGTTCGGTTCAAATCAAGTTTGCAGCCGGTGATAAAGTCGATTTACCGATTGATGAGCATGACCGAATCGGCATTTTGGCTTACGTTTCCGAAACTGTCTGCCGATATGCGCACCGGGTATCGCCTGATGCTTGAATTAAACCACTCCTACAACATTGACTGTATGCAGGGCATGGCGCAGTTTCCCGATGGCTATTTTGACCTTGCCGTGGTTGACCCGCCATATGGAGGCGCGGGCAACGTGTTCAAATGCTCCGATAAAACCCGCTTTGGTGGGCGGTTTGATCGTTACCGTTCTACTGCCCCGGCGGTTCAGAACCTTGCGGGGGGGGTATAGCATTACCCGAACTGGCGGCGCATGGGCGGCGAAATACGGCAAAAAAATCATAGCGTGGGACAACGCGCCACGCCCGGAATACTTTGATGAATTGTTTCGCGTTTCCAAGCAACAAATCATCTGGGGCGGCAATTACTTTGACCTGCCACCCTGCCGGTGTTTCCTGATCTGGAACAAGCCCAACATACCGACCGACTTTACCATGGCGCAATGTGAATTTGCGTGGTGCAGCTTAAACGAAAACGCAAAGCTGATTTCACTTTCCAGCACCCGCAGTAAAGGCGCAAAGCACTGGCACCCCACGGAAAAGCCCATCGGTCTGTACGACTGGATTTTCCGCCTGTTCTGTCACCCCGGCGATAAAATCCTTGATACCCACCTCGGCAGCGGCAACAGCCGCAAGGCCGCCTATGATGCGGGGCTGGATTTCATCGGGTTTGAAGTTGACCCGGAATACTATGCCAAGGGCTGCGCCGATTTTGACGCATACGCCGCACAGCAAAGCCTATTCCGGCAGGCAGCGGCAGAAAGCGCCGGTGAACAGCTGTGCCTACTATAACAACCCTATGCGCGTTTGGTGGTATCGGCGCAGAACTGACCGCTGCCAGCAGCCGAAAGCAACTTACAGAAAGGGGTGCAAACGGCTGACCGGGCACCGTGCGGGCCGCTATCTGCCGCACGGAGGTGTCGGACACCTAAAGGGGCGTTGCCCCTATCCGCCCCGGCGGGCAAGCCTGTTCGTGCCCGCTGGGTATATATGCGGGCGCTGGCGCAGATTTCACAGCATCGGTCAGTTCGATTCTGACGGCCCGCTGCCCCTTTTCTCTCTTTACCTCCTCATAGCTGACAGCCGGGAAAGACCGGCACTATATGAGCCGCCAAAGCCGCATGAAGCCCCGGCGGATAAGAAAAACACAGGAGGATTGAAAAGCATGATCGACACGTCCATCATCGAAAGCCCACGCCGTGACACTTCCCAGCAAGTATACGCGGGTCTGCCCGCGCAGGCGTATGTTCCCAACCCCTACGATTTCGGGCGACCGGCCATTGTCTACCCCGGCGACAGCGTGTACTATTCCGCGCCTGAACCCCATGACAAAGCCCGCGCCGCCGACACCGTGCTTGACGCTGTGCGCCGCACAGCCTGCGCCTACATGAACCAGGCCTTGCGCGTAAGCCCCGCACAGGCGGCGGCAATGGAAGCGGGTATTCAATATGGGTGGAGCGACCCCCGCGCAAATCCGGCGAACTATACCGCCGCCGGTGATTACTGCGGGCAGTAACGCCGCACACGGAGGAATAGCTTATGGGGAGACCGCCGAAGCGGAACCTGAACTATTCGACGTGGGATGTTGACGTACTGGAAAACGATACCTCTATTGATGCCTTGATTGATGCACAGGGGCCAGCGGGCTTTTATGTCTACTTTGCTCTGTGCCAAAAAGCCTACGCCACCGATGGTTATTTCTACCGCTGGGGATATGACAACGCCGCGAGTACAGCCCGCAAGCTGGGCGGCGGCTTGAAGTCAACCCAAGTTCGGGCAATCGTTGATCTGTGCGTGTCTTTAGGGCTTTTCGATAAAGCCTTATTTACAACGGACGGAATACTAACCTCGCGCGCAATTCAAAGCCGCTATCTTGACGGCATTGCAAGGCGTACCGGCGAAATACCAATTATTGTTGAATACTGGCTTTTAGAGGCAACGCCCCGCGCCGGTTTAGTTTTTGTACACAAAAACGGAATAACCGCATACAGAAACCAAGATAACGAACCACAAAAACCGAGTTTTCGCACAGAAGATTATATTAGACAAAATGAGATTAACCCCCAACATAATCTTCCCCCCGAAACGACTGTTGAAAAGTCTGTTGAAAACAGACGCGAAAGCTGTACCCGCATTATAGCCCTGATTCAATCCTACACAGGGGCAAATTTGCAGGGTGATAAGCAAACAAGAAAGCAGGTGTACAACCTGTTTGACCGTGGCTACACAGAACAGGACGTGAAAGCAGTTGTGCAGATCGCCGCAAACACAGAGGCGCAGTTCCCACCGCCTGTACAGCTTTTCGGGCCTATGTTCGACCGCATGATAACCACCACAGCAGGGGCGGCAAGCTACGCCCTGCGCGATCATTACGCGCCCCTGCCGCCTGCCAGCAAGAAAGGAAGTGCAAGATCATTCAATGGCGGATATTAAATACACCCTGCCGCCCCCTACCGAAGATGTTGAACAAATCTGCCTTTTCCGATGGGCAAACGCACAGCAGGGCAAATACCCGGAGCTTGCGCTTATGTACCATGTTCCCAACGGCGGCAAGCGCAGTAAATCCGAAGCGGCACGGTTCCGCGCCATGGGCGTGAAAGCCGGTGTACCTGACATCTTCCTGCCGGTAGGCATTCAAAAGTTGGATTCCGTTGATCGCGGCCAGTATACCATTATCCGAACCAAGTATAACGGCCTGTACATCGAATTGAAACGACAGCGCGGCGGTACGGTATCAGCTGCACAAAAGCAATGGATTTCCGACTTGCGCGAGGCCGGTTACGCCGTGGAAGTTTGCAAAGGCTGGGAAGCCGCCGCCGCTGTCATCACGGACTATCTGGAGGGGCGGTATAAGCCGCAGTATCAGCTATGAAAACAGTACAGCAGATCATGCAGGAAACCGGCGCAGAAGCCAACATTCAGAATTTCCGCTATATGCAGGAACATTACACCTACAAACAGAAAATTCGCCATGTTGAAAATGTTGCCCGCAGTTATCAGGACAAATGCAGCGAAATGGGCCTGAACTGCCATGTCTCTGTCGGTGGGCTGGATTCCATCACACTGCACTATTTTCTTGAATCCTGCGGTGTTCATGTTCCTTGTGTCAGCTGTTCTTCCCTAGAACAGAAAGGCGTGCAGGCTGTACACAAGCAGATTGCCGCCGAAATGGAAAACACCTACTCGGCGCGGGAATGGCTGGGCGCGCACATGGCTCTGCCGCAGGATGAGATCGACACCATCACAGACCCCGATACCAGAGCGAGAGAACAGGTAGCACACGACGCTTGCCCGCCTGCACCGCGAATGTATTTTTTGAAGCCGTTGAAGCCGAAAACCAAAGTCATTGAAGAATTGGGCTGGCCCGTACTTAGCAAAGAGATTGCGGGTAAGATCAGTCTATTACAAAACCCGACACCCAAAAATGCCACTGTTCGCCATGCAATCATTACGGGCGAGACGGGCGAATATGGCGGATTCCAGAAAGACAGCCGCATGAAACTAAGCCAAAAATGGCTTGAAAAGTTCGGCGGCGCAGATGCAGAGGGCGCGGCGCTGGGATATACTGCGGCTCCGTTCAAAGTATCCGAACGCTGCTGCTACTATCTCAAAGAAAAGCCGTGCGACGACTGGGCCAAAGAACACAACAGCGTGCCCTATCTTGGTTTGATGGCATCCGAGGGCGGACGCAGACGAAAAAGCCTTATGATGCATGGGTGCAATTACTACGGTAAAAGTACCATCCGAAGCGCACCGTTCGCCATATTCAGCAGGCAGGATATTTTGCAACTGGTCCTTGATCTGAATGTTCCCATCCCGGCGGAATATGGCGAGATCGTCCGAGACAAGGACGGAACCCTGCGCACAACCCTTGCGCAGCGCACAGGCTGTACGATGTGCGGTTTCGGCATCCAGCTGGAACAGCGCCCGAACCGGTTTGACCGCCTGCGCCGCGCAAACCCCAAAGAATGGGAATTTTGGATGCGTCATGTTTGTCGTGACGAAAATGGTGACTGGTATGGATGGGGCCGCGTACTCGACTACATCGGCGTGGAATGGGAAAACGAACCCGGCCAGCTACCCGGTCAAATGTCTATTGAGGATTACTAACCATGAATAACAGCAAGAAACGTCACAGCGGCAGCGCGTACCGCCGTTTTGAGACTATGATGAACTACTACGCCAAGCCGGGCAAAGACCGCGCCAAAGCCAAGCAGCACCAGAAGAAGAAAAGGAGCAAGAAAAAGTGAAAACTATTGTCATTCTGAATTTGAAAGGCGGCGTCGGCAAAACTACCACCGCCACAAACCTTGCCTATGAGCTTTCCAACGTCGGCGAAACCCTGCTGATCGACGCCGACAAACAGGGCAACAGCACCGAGTTTTACGGAATCCGCGATTTTAAGTACGGTCTGGGCGATGTGCTAACTGCTAAAAACTCCGATGAAGCCCTCTATCTGAAAGCCATTTGCCCCGCGCGCAAGCCGAACGGCGATATATACCCGCATTTGTTCGTCCTGCCCAGCGACTACCGCCTTATGAAGTCGAACATATCCTTGCTGCTGGATACCTCCAGTGGGCGGGATAAGCGCCTGCGCCGCTACCTTGCGGAAAACGAAAGCGCGTTTGACTTTGTTGTTGTGGACTGCGCGCCGGATATTGACATGGCAAGCATCAATGCGCTTATGGCTGCCGACCTTGCCCTTTTGCCAATCACGCTGGATAAAAACGCCCGCAAAGGGCTTTCCGAGGTGTGGGAACAGATCACCGCCGCGCAGCAGGAAAACCCAAAGCTGAAAGCCCACGTCATCATTACCCGCTATCGCCCCGATCAGGCGGCAAAAGCTGCCGAAAACACCGACCTTGCCCTGTTGGGCAGCGGCATTCGGGAATCAACTGTGAAAGTCGAAAATAGCAACGATGCCGGAACACCGCTGTCCGTATCAAGTCGATGGAGCAACGCCGCCCGCGATTTCCGCGCCCTTACAGATGACGTGCTGGAGGTGTTGGGATATGAACAGCCCTTGCCGCTGTAAAGCCCCTGCGCCGCTGTTCGCGGTCTTTGCAAAAGATGGGCGGATTATGATGCAGACCGACAGCCCGGCTTGCATTCCGCCGCCTGACACCCTAAAGGCGCTGAAAGCTGCCGGGTACAAGATCAAGGAACGTAAGCAATGAACACACCCTGTTACCAATGCCCCCGGCGGGCGGTGAACTGTCACAGCCGGTGCCCGGACTATGCGCAATACCGCAAGCTGTGTGATCAGATCAGCGCCGCCCGCGATGCAGAACGGCGCATGGATTCTGCCGATGCCGAGCGCGGCGACAAAATACGCCGAGACGTCCGCAAGAACGGACTGTACAACCAACGGAAAGGACGGAAACGATGATTGATTTTGGCTGCGTTTGCAATAACGCAATTACCCTGTATGAATGTGACCCGGCGCTGAACACTGCCTGTATGCACAAGTGGTGCGCCGTCGATCACCCCGACGACCCAAAAAGCCAATGCCACCGCACTATGCACCCCGAATTTGCACGGAAAGGCACCCGCCCTGTGCGAGTCGATGTCAGAACCGGCAAGGAGGTAATCTTGTGAAAGCCAAGAAAAAGCCCCTGCATCATAACACGTCAGACCCGGCGAAAATCCGGGAAAACATTATCCAGCAGTTTGAAAGCCTACCCACAGACACGCGGGATATTATCGCCCAATTCTACATTATGACCCTGTCCGAAAAGCTCCCGGAGTGGCAGAAACAGGGCGACAAAGCCCGGCACGCCGAATCCGGCAAGAAAAAATAAAATGCCGTTTTGGTGTTCCACTGGAACACCCCGGAGGGAACCATGAACCTGATTCAAGATGTATTGCGGGCAGCTGAAAGCAAGCCGGAACAAGACCGCTTTGTTCGCGTCAAGCTGGAGGACATTCTGCCCGACCCCGAAAATTTCTACAACACCGATGAAATAGAAGAACTTGCGGCGGCAATAGACGCTTTCGGGCTTGAACAGCCGTTGGTCGTTCGCCCGGCGGATGATGAACCCGGCAAGTACCGTCTGACCGGCGGGCACCGCCGCCGTCTTGCCCTGCTCACCCTGTACGCCAAAGACCCCGACCGTTGGCGGGAAGTCGATGCACGGCTGACAACCAGCCTCGGTGCCCTTGCAGATCAGGCGCGGCTTATTTTGATGAACCGCACCGCCCGCAAAGAAACCGAGTATGAAAACATGATGGAAACCGTCAAGACCGCCGAAATTGCCCGCGAGTTCAAAGCGGGCGGCGGCAAGGTCGAGGGCAAGACCCGCGCCCGCCTGCTGGAACTGGATGCAGGGGAGAAGTATTTGCAGGCCA
>ENA-OYCQ01000383-OYCQ01000383.1-human-gut-metagenome-genome-assembly--contig:-NODE-383-length-11631-cov-6.283604_pt1 | contig 11631 bp, 17 predicted proteins | sample MGYA00243458_ERZ652883 | MGnify/ENA primary metagenome ERZ652883 (study PRJEB26926, sample SAMN06164712) | human gut metagenome | biome: ENVO:00009003; feature: ENVO:2100002; material: ENVO:00002003... | reverse complement strand
GGCAGCGTCAGATGTGTATAAGAGACAGGATTTTAGGGGCATGAGATGTAGCCAAAAGGACAGCAGCTAATAATGCAAACAAATTAAGTAAAAGATACTGCTATCCAGTCCGTCCACTGATCCCACTTTCCATTATTATACAATAATGTCCTATATCCAATAACGTTATTGAATACGCTCGTTGAAATTTGTATAACAGCACCTTCTAAAGCGAAACACAATAATATTCCAGTATTATATCCGTTTATTGTATCACCTGTTGTATAAAATATACCATTTTCTTTTAAATCATTAAGATCTCCATTAAAAGAATATTTTACCTGAAATAATAGAGAGAATAAATCACTCTTCTTTATTTTCACCTGTGAACCATCAACTAACTCTGCATACACATACTCCATGTTCGTAGCCGGTGTAAACTGATTCATTCTTTTATCTGCCATACTTTGCACTTTTTAGGGGCAGAAGATACGGCAAGAAAAGTCACATATAAATTAGCCTACTCTTAGATAGTAATTTTTTTGATGTTTGCTATTACTTTTTGACCACTATTATTTTTAATATATAACACGTCCTCATTTGCTTTTCTCCCGAATAATATTTTTAAATCGGTGTTTGCAACAAAGCTTCCAAAAAAATTTGAATCAGGCGTAGTTATAGAGTTGTGGACATAGGGACCGATAATATATAAAGCTATATACGAGTAATAAGATATATACACAATATATAGACCATTATCTGTTGTCTCAAGACTTAGTTCTTGGCCGTCTATAAGTTCGTGGACATACCGCTTAAATCCCATCGCATCCATTACCTTTGTCAATGTCGGTGATATGCTGTTACCATTTGTATCCAATCCACGCAACCTTGCCGGAATGCCATCACCCATCGCATTTTCTTTCTTGTCCGCCATACCTCATACTTTTTAGGGGCATGAGATACGGCAGAAAGACATAGTGGTGATTAGCTATAATCTATTTATAGAAAATCTTTGATTATTATTTATCAAATTGGTTACCCGTATAAATTTATCACCGTCTGCTAACTGCTCTATTTTGAAATACCGATTATGTACATTTGCAGGGTCCAATAGAATCTTAAGATTGTAGGTATGATGCGCTTTTTGAAATAAAAAACTTGACCCTTCTATTTGTTCACTAACAAATATATATATGCCATAATCAAGATATACATCTACACTCTCTCCAATTTGTAAATAATACTCACTTTTTCCTTGACATTTAGCGGCTAATCCTGCTTTTTCTAAAGATGCTATCGGTAAACTTGATCTAATTTGTTCTATTACTTCTGCATCTGTAATGGGTCTATCTGCCATACTTTTGTACTTTTTAGGGGCAATGAAGATAGGCAAATAAATAACGTTTATATCCATTATGAAGTGAGAGAAAATATTATTACTTATTGAATCTCTGTAAAACTACCAGTGACATCCATTATTTGTGATATATCTTCATGATAACCGATTAGTTCAATATATCCTGATCCATATTGGTTCACCTCTACATCGATAGCGAAATAAATCTCTCCTTCATAGTTTATCTGTCTTAAATTAGAGAAACATCCATATTCATAATGAGCAACATCATTTTGCAACGTACCGGCTGGTGCATAGTGAACTTTGCACCAGCCAGAGGAACAATGGTTATTTGAGTAAAATGGAGCAGTAAAAATCTCAAAGAAATAAAAATGAGACGTGTTACTATCTCCCTTTTTGAATAGTGTTATAGTCTTAATTTCATTACCGCCAGTTGGTCTATGGACAGATACAATAGACTTAGGCAATGAATAATACACTCCTCTGTCGTACTTTTGTTCTCCCGGCAGTGCATTGGCCACTTCTTCCATTGTTGGTGTTATGCTGTTTCCTGTTACATCTACGCCTCTCATTCTGACCGGTACGCCACCGCTCATTTCATTCTCTTTTATATCTTTTGCCATATATCCTTGTACATTTTAGGGGCAGAAGATTTCACATTAAAAAGCATTATTCATGTTTGTAGCAAAATTAAGTAAAGGATATTGCATTCCAAGACTGCCACTCGGAACCAATTTCTTTAGTTCTCCATTTTATTCCTTTGTCAATAACAGCAAAAGCTATTTGTGCACCAAAGCTACCAACTGATAGTTGTAGTAAAATAAAACGTTCAAATCCAGGAGAATTACTAATTTGTCCTGCTTCGATAAAATAAAAATAAGCCCCATTGTTCAAATTATTTAAATCTGTACCTTTCCCTATGTTTTTATAGTCTTTCAATATCAAATAAGGTGATAAACCTCGTGATATTATAGATGCTAATTCTTCTTTTAGGGAGTTACCATTTGAATCCAGCCCCAATATTTTCACAAGTTCCCCTTCGTTAAACTCATTCATCTTCTTGTCTGCCATATCTCATAGATTTTAGGGGCAAAGAATGTGGAAGATATACAAAGAGTTGAATAACACTTTCTAATTAAGTAAGATTAATTAACCTCCAAGTAAAAAAATCATTTTTATTTGATGAGAATCTAAAATACAATTTCCAATCATTGAGACCACATAAAAATTGCATAACATAACTTCCTTCTTGAAGTGCGAAAGAACTCAATAAGCCAACTCCAGTAAATCCATTAGGAATATTAGCACAATTTTCTGCTTGTAATGCGATTGTACAATTATTTATAATAGTATTACAATCTGTGCACCATTCCCCCCATTTATATGTGTTGTAAGGAAACAATCTCAACTCTTGCATTATTTCACCTATGTTTTTAGCTAAATCACTCTTTTTTATCCTCACCTGTGAACCGTCAGCTGCTTCCGCATACACATATTCCGCATCTACCACCTGTTGAAACTCATTCATTCTTTTATCTGCCATATCTCATAGATTTTAGGGGCGTTTGATATAAGTTTTGTAGCACAAAATTCAATTCTTACCTTCACACTAAAAATGATTTACGCTTACATTCGTGTCAGTACTGACAAACAAACAGTTGAGAACCAACGCTTCGAAATTGAGAAGTTTGCTCAAAGGCAAGAAATCCACATTGATAAGTGGATAAGTGAGACGGTATCCGGAACTCAATTTGCCAAAAAACGAAAACTCGGTCCGCTCATCAAGAAACTCAAGAAAGGGGATACACTCATCGCTTCGGAGATAAGCCGCCTCGGTCGTCGGCTAATGGAAGTTATGAGTATACTGAATACTCTCATGCAGAAAAACATAACAGTTCTTACCGTAAAGGAAAAGTATGAACTGGGTAACAATATACAGTCTCAAATTCTTGCATTTGCTTTTGGTCTATCTGCCCAAATTGAACGTGATCTGATTTCACAGAGGACGAAAGAAGGTCTTGCCCGGCGTGTAGCTGAAGGGCAGAAATTAGGCAGGCACAAAGGAGGACGTAACTCACATTATAAGCTGACAGGAAAAGAATCTTTAATAAAAACTATGCTTGAATACGGCTATTCTAAGGCAGCTATTTGTCGGAAGCTGAAATGTAATCCAAAAACACTTGATGATCATTTATTAAGGATGGGTAGCTCTGATTAAAGTACCTTTGCTTATAATCTGGATATTGTGGGTAATTAACGTTGTCATCGGGTTCTTTTTATGTCCTTTTTCGTGGAAGCGTAGCTTGGTAACTTTGCATTGACATTCCATGTCAGTGGAATATCTTTAATTGATGAAATGTTTGCTAAAGGCTTACTTATTTTTGTGATACCTGATAATTAATTAAATAAAAGGAAAGATGAAAGGATTAGATGAGTTATTCGTTGTGGCGTGGATGTTATTCGGTATTTTGATGACTCCGCTGTTTTTTATCGCATTTGACTTATGGGCCGGAATACGAAAGGCCAAGCAGAGGAATGAAAAGATTTCCAGTGATGGCTGGAAACGTACTGTCAACAAAGTAGCGAGGTATTACAATGCGTTGTTGGCGCTTGTGGTAGTTGATGGTATGCAAATAGCAGGTGTTTGGTATCTGGATAACTACTACGGGTACCATATACCGGTTTTCCCGTTTATAACCTTGTTAGGGGCTTTTGGTGTAGCCGCCATTGAGGTGAAGTCCATCTATGAGAAAGCTGAAGAAAAGGAACGCAGGGAGGTGAAGCAGGTGGCAGCATTGGCTGCAGAGATTGCGAAACATAAGGCCGACCCTACTGAGATTGCTAAGGCTGTAGTGGAGTATATGAATAATGGTAAGGAGGATAAAAAATGAAAGTCTTGATTGACAACGGGCATGGCAGTAACACTCCTGGCAAGTGTTCTCCGGACGGCCGGTTGAGAGAGTATGCTTATACTCGTGAGATAGCTGAACGTTTGGTGATGGAGCTTAGAAAGAACGGAATTGATGCGGAACGAATTGTAAAAGAAGAAATAGATGTGCCGTTATCCGAACGTTGCCGGAGAGTGAATGAATACAAGCCTACGCAGGCTATCCTTGTTTCTATTCACTGCAATGCTGCCGGTAATGGAAGTGATTGGATGTTTGCCCGCGGTTGGGAAGCATGGACCAGTGTTGGCAAAACAAAGTCTGATAAACTGGCTGCTTGTCTGTACGAGGATGCTGAACACTGTTTGCCGGGAATGAAGATACGCAAGGATATGGCAGATGGTGATCCGGACAAAGAATCACAGTTTTACATACTGAGGCATACGAATTGTCCGGCTGTTCTTACTGAGAATCTGTTCCAGGACAACAGGGAGGATGTGGAGTTCTTGTTGTCCGAGGAAGGTAAAAGGGCTATTGTCTCGCTTCATGTGCGGGGTATTATGAAATATTTGGGCTTATGAAAAAGTTGCTTTGGATATTAGTTGTATTGCTGGTGGTCGGTTGTGTGGCAGCTTGGTTCCGTCCGCATGAGCCTTTGCCGGCAGAAATACGTACCGAGACAAAGATACAGACGGTTATTAAGACTGATACGGTTTTTATCTCTGCACCGATGGCAGTGTTTTGGCAGATATTGCCGAATGACACTGTACGGATAGGTGATACCTTACTTCATCGTAAACGGGTTGTGTATGAAGATAGCTTGTATCGTGCGGTGGTGAGCGGGTATGTAGACCCGCGGCTGGATAGTATAAAGGTATTCCCCAAGACTGTTTACCAAGTGGAAACGAATGACGTCTATCATCCGGTCACCGTTAAGCCCCAAAAGAAGCGTTGGGGATTAGGGTTACAGGCTGGGTATGGGTATCCAGGCGGTTTTTATATGGGAGTTGGGGTGAGTTGTAATCTATTTGTATGGTAAGGATAAGAAGATTAAAGATAGTGATAATTAAATATTTTATCATAATACAATATTTTTGGAAAAATATATGGTATAAAATACAATAATCACAAAAAAATATATATCTTTGCAGCAAAAGAAATCTCTGCTGTAACAGAGACTTCTTCTTAAATCAATCTGGTGATGCAGATTAAATTTTTGAAAAATATGATTTTTAATACAAAGGTAAATGAAAAGCCTATAAAGGCAAAACGAAAGCGTGTAATAAACGCTAAAGAATGTGAATTCGAACTCAAAGAGATTCTAATTCCGTTGTTTGAAGCATATCATCAAGGTATTGATATGTTTAATAATGAGATTCAGCAAACGCCTCCAGATGCTCGAATTAGAGGGTTTGAAGCAAATCTGTTGAATGCGAAATTGGTACAATGCATACAAAAGTCTTTCAAGGAAGACTGGAAGCGTGGTAGGTACGGTAGAATAATGTTGTACAAAAATGGGTATATAATCTTTTTTAAGAAGTTAAATAATAGGGATATGCCGATGAATATACGTACAAAAATGGCATGTTCTATTGAAAATCAAGAACAAGGAATCTTGTTTCATGATGACGATAATGGTAGAGCTCCAATATTGTTTTTTGGTTATAAAAGAAATCGATTTGGAGAAATTGTAGACCCAAAGATTGTTTATATAGATGAAGGTAAAGTAAAGTGGGCTATAACCGAAACTGACATAGATCACTTAAGGAAAAATGTTACTATGGTACCAGAATTTCCTACAGCACATGTACGTGTCAAGAGTGCAGTTAAGGATAAGACTGGTACAAATGATGATTGATGATTAATGTTTAATAATAATGCATCACCAGATTTTATATCACACTTTTAAGTAACAGTATTATGACATTTAACAATAAGCAATTAACCTTTGTGAGAGAGTATTTAGGTTATTCTCAAACAGAGTTAGCTTCACATATTGTGGGGCTTTCCCAATCAAATCTTTCTAAGTTTGAGAAAGGGATCGGTTTGTTGTCTTCAGAAGTCATACAAAGAATTATTGATTTTTTGGGCTTCCCCGAAGAATTTTATAGCGAGAAAATATCTAATAATGTGGAAAATGCTCATTATAGACGTAAATCTGGTATCTCAAAAAAAGATAGAAGTTATATTGAATATTCTAATAAATTGATTGGTTATATAGTAGATGAAATGGCCGATTCGATAGAGTTTCCAGATATAAAATTGCGTCTTATTGATTTGGAAGAAGGATACACGCCGGAATCTGCGGCTCAATTTATTAGGAAATATATGGGGTTGAAGGATGAACCTATAAATAATATATGTTCTTTATTAGAAAGATATGGCATTATTATCGTAGAACAAGACTTAGATGTAGACGCATTTGATGGTGTGTCTTTTATGACTGATCGGGGGTATTATGTAATGATAATAAACAAGAACTTTAGTAATGATCATAAAAGGTTTACTATATCCCATGAATTAGGTCATATTGTAATGCATTTATCTCTTCAATATCCAATACCAGAATATCGAGATAAGGAAAATGAAGCTAATAGATTTGCCTCTGAATTTTTGATGCCTGAAACTGCAATAAGAAATTCTTTGTATGGATTAAAATTGCACTATTTAGCTCCATTAAAGACTTATTGGCTGACATCAATGGCTTCAATTGTTCGAAGGGCAAAAGATTTAAAATGTATTTCAGAAGATAAGTATAAGTATTTTAATGTAGAATTAAGTCGCAAAGGGTATAAGAAGAAAGAGCCTATAAATGTGAATATTGATACACCATTACTCTACTATGAAGCTTATAATTTATTTAAAACAGAACTTCATTATACCAATGAGGATTTGTCTAAAGCTTTTAAGCTACCAATAAATATTATTCAGCAATATTGCGTAAAACCATCAGCTGTAAAATTGAGGATTGTAAGTTAATAATAAAATGACTTTGTGATTGGAGAAGTTATATACCCCGGCTTCCGTCGGGGCTTTTTTGTCCGTTTCTATTTGATTTTTTTCTTGCTCTGTATTTTTGTGAAATAACGTTGATCTGCAATTCTATGAATAGGAAAGTTTATATTGATGGAAATTTACTTGTTAAGAAAGGTATCTTTTATGCCCAAAATATAGTGATGGGTGTAGATGAAATGTTTAAGACTAATGTGGATGAAATTATATGTCCACCTAACGGACTATTAGAAATAACAGAGGACTATGGCTCTATTTTCACTGTCTATTACATAAAAGGCGGGTGTACTTTTTATGGTGGTGAAGATGGATTTATTTACATGTTTGAAACAAAACATGAGGTTACATGTGATAAATATAAACAAAACATTAAATTAATAGAAAAATTAATAAATGAAGTTGAGGTTCCTGAAGATTTAAAAAATGCATATTATCAGCAGCAATATGTTAGTGTTTTTGGTGCTTTAGAATACTTTCTTTTTGATACATTTATGGGGCAAGTTTGTAGTAACTATGATATTTATATAAAGGTACTCTCAAACCATGTAAAGTATTTGGAATATAGTAGAGAAATAAAAAAGATATTGAGAGGAAAGCATAATTTGGAGCAAGAAAAAATGTTTATAGCGCAATCAAAGGAAGTTATTTATCACAATACGAAACAGGTTGCAGCTTTATTTTCAGTTGCTTTTGATATGTCTGTTAATTTGGAAATTTTAAACAAGCAAATAGAGGTAAGAAATGATATAGTACATAGATTTGGGCATACAAAAAAAGGAGATGAGATTCATATGACAAAAGGGAACGTTGTATCTCTTATTGTTAAAACAGATATTTTAGTCAACGATATATCGAAAAGGATTACTGAATTTATAGAAGGGGTGGCTGAATAGCTGCCCCTTCTATTTTTTGCATATTGGAAAGAATTTGACTATCTATCTGAATTTATATCTCTAAATGGAAAGTATTTTCCACCTATCATGGATATGCCATTGACGACGTTGTTGTCCGTTTGGATGCCTATAAACTGTGGCAGTGTGCCGAAGTGGCAGAACTATCCACAGCCCTGTGGCGTGAAGCGGCACTGCAATGCCGCGCATGACTTCCCGTCGAAATACTCGTGCTCGACCTTGATGCGGTAGATTATGCGGTAACTGTCCATATCCTTTTATTTTTTGTCGTTACATTTTTATAACCGGCTTGCCTGACGTTCTGCCACCGGCGGTGATGCTCTCTCCATCGATGCTCAGGCGGCGTATCTTGCATACTGCGGATGGGTAGTATTGCCCGCCCAGCAGCATCCAGGCATTGTTCATGTCCTGTGTGGAGATATTCACCATCTCTATCGTATAGTCCATTCCTTCTACAGTGAATTTCGGCATGGACTGGATGAATTGCATCGTGTCCGAAAGCAGGGACAAAGATTCGGCATACTGCCGCTCGTCGAAAACTGCTGCCAGCATGATGTTCAGGTTCAGCAGTAAGGGTGGCTGCATCCGGGCATATCTTCCATCTCCGATGCGTTGTATGGGGGTGGAAATACCGCCGGAAGTCTCACGTTCCACGTTCAGCAGAGCCACCACCATCTTATTGGGGCGTTCCTCCTTGGCGCTACCTATCATTCCCACAATCGCCAACCCTTCGGGGCGATGACGGGTGCGGGACAGGTATTCGTCCAGCCGCTCGGTATAATATGTCAGTATTTTGCGTATCATTGTTTATTTGTTTAAATTATTGATGTTTATTGTATAAGTTTCAAAGATAAGAAAATAAGAATAGATTACAATAATAATCTATATAAAAATCCCCGTAGCGGCTCAACTACGGGGATGGTGTCAAATAACAGAGTATCAATATGAGATACTAAGTGAGCCTATTTTTTTAGAAATGTCTTGCAGGGCATTGTTGAATGTCTGTAATTCTTCTTGTGTAAAGCGTGCCGGTTTTCCGTTTACCAAATTGCCGTTTAATCTCTGATACAGCCATGATCTACTTTTATTAAAGTACTTCTTTGCGAGGTAGCTTAGAGAGACAATTTCGGCCACTTCTTGCAGTTGTAATTTGATTGCGCTCTCTTCTACAACATCCAGTTTCTTATCAATGTTCTGTAAGCGCTCTGATACAAAGTTGGCAATAGCTTTCTTGTCTTCTTCCGAATTGTACTTGGCTGCTATTTCTGTCATTTTGGTATAGAACTCTGGAGAGTCTGTACCAAGTAGTGGCTTTAATGCCAGTAATTCATCTTTCAGTGCCATATATTTATTTTTAGTGCCCTCTCCGGAGAGAGGGGCTTTGTTTTATTTCTTTTTTTCTAACTCTTTTAAGATTTTGTCGATTGTTAGTAACCGGTCTAACCTTTTATCGATCTCTTTTTCTTGGTTTGTTCCGGTAACTTCGGCGATAAATCTTAGTTGATCTAGTTCTTTTTTGAGAAATGCTCTTTGTATAAGCAAATCCTTTTTAATTTGTTCGTTACTCATGTTGATTACTTTTGTTATTTGACATTACAAAGATAATAATCTTTTGGTTATTATACAAACATTGCATGAATTATTTTCGCTATCTCGTATATTTTTTCCATATTTGCAGTGCGTTACATATTTTATTGAATAGGAGGAATAGTAATATTCCGACCGTAAAGCTACTGGTGATAAATTTTGCCAGTAGCTTATTCATATACGGTTCCGACCCCCGTGTGATAGCTTAATGGTTTCACTGTATCCTCCTATTTGAGAATATGTAACGCAACGGGAAAGCGGAACCGTTCTTTTTTTCCGCTCCTTAATCCGTTACATTATGGGCAAATTTCAATCATCCTCTCCAAAGCTTACAAAGGCTTTCATTGGCTACGGTCATTATCAGCTAACAGTCACATATTCCGATTGCGTGAAAACCGCAATAACGGGAAATATGGAGTTAATAGACCGTTTGAACTCTGATGTAGAGAAGGAGAGGGAAGAAGCTACTGCCGAAGCAATAGCTTTTGTCCAGAAACAATCATTTTAAGCTATCGAAAATTTTCCTCATTGCATCATCCGCATGTTTTCGCATTACTCGAAAATAGTTGAATATAGGGCGGTTCGTTTTCATTGACTGACCGATACAATATTCAAGAATTTCTAAGGATATACCTAATTCGAATCCATGCTGAACGAATGATTTACGTGCAGAATAATAAACCACATGCTTTCTTATTCCTGCTATTTTGGCGAGTTCTTCCATTTTGCGGGATACAACAGAATAACACTGCCCGAATGTTTTGTACTTGCCAAAAACAAGTTTTCCATTCTTCTGCATATATTTGTTTATGATTTCCCTTGCTTCCGGCTGGACGGAGAATGCAGTTTTACTTTCACCACTTTTTTTGTTTTTTGTTTTTCGCCGGTAATATTCTATCCATTCTTTTCGGAAATCGATATCAAGCATATCTACAAGATTGATACCACCCAGATAATAGCTTAACATGAAAATATCACGTACTACTCCGATATTGTATTTAGGAATTTCCATGTCCCGTATTGCTTTTATTTCATCAATGCTGAGGTCTAATTCACGGATATTGGCTGACGGCATTCTGCAAAATTCAAACGGTTCTACTTCGTATCTGACCATATTATGCTTTTTGGCATAGTTGATGATTACCTTAAGTAATGTAAGGTAGATTTTGATAGTAGTAGGAGAGAGCCGCTTGTCTTCAAGGCTCATTTCAAAATGCTTGATGTTCCGGGGGGTAATCATTGAAAGTAACAAATCACCTTGGGACTTGATGAATGATTGGCATGCCAAGCGATACAACTTCTCAGATTTGTTTCTTTTTTCCTCTGCAAGCTCTGATAGATAAGATGCCATTGCAGAGGAAAACTTGGCATTGGTGTAGTCTTTCTTTTTTATGATGATTTCCCGGAGTTCGGAACATGAATATACATCCACATCATATATGTTGTCGATAACATTCTGATAATGGTTAAGCAGATTCCGGAGTTTCATGTTCATGGAAGCCGCTTCCGGATGATTGATAACTTGCCCCTCTTTGAATTGTGATGGGGTGTCAATAATACAGTTTGTTGGAATATACCTGGTATTGGAATTATGAGCCAGTGATATTCTTACTTTGTGCTTTCCGTTGATAAGCACTTTTGCAGGTACGATACAAAGTTTAAGCGTTGCCATATTTTTGTTTAATAAAGTTGCGACAATTTGGTAGTAATAAAATCGGTGTCCGACAATTGTCCGACAATCAAATTTTGCAACCTGCTGCGAAATATTGGAAATACGCATTTTCGTAAGTACTTGATAAGCCTATAAATAAAAGCACTTCCAACGTTCGCTTACGGAGGAAGTGCTTACACAAAAACTAAACTAGACTTAACTAAACTATTCTATTGGGGAGTTTCACAA
>ENA-OYCQ01000379-OYCQ01000379.1-human-gut-metagenome-genome-assembly--contig:-NODE-379-length-11727-cov-3.017306_pt1 | contig 11727 bp, 8 predicted proteins | sample MGYA00243458_ERZ652883 | MGnify/ENA primary metagenome ERZ652883 (study PRJEB26926, sample SAMN06164712) | human gut metagenome | biome: ENVO:00009003; feature: ENVO:2100002; material: ENVO:00002003... | reverse complement strand
GCTCGGAGATGTGTATAAGAGACAGAACTGAAAGAGATTCCTCAGAGATCAGAAATGCTGGAAAGCCTTCAGTCAGCAGGACAGAGTACAGAGAACATTGAAGACTATGATCTTTCTGAAATTACATTTAGAGAGGATGGAACGACAGACAAGGTTATCTTTGAAGGAAGAAAATCCACCATCTACGGATGTTATACAGAAGAAGCGAAACCGGAAGAAGAGATTCCGGCAGAGCCGACACCGGTTCCGGAAGAAATCACTCCAATCCCGGAAGAGCCGGCACCAGAAGAACCTGGAACTGCCGAAGAACCGGAAACAGCATCAGAGATTGAAATTATCTCAGACGAGGTGAACCTTCGTACAGAACCAGATGAGGAAGCAGAGAATGTAATAGCAACTGCTTCTATGGGAGAACGCTTCCCGCTTCTGGAAAACATACAGATGGAAGAAACGCTGTGGTACAAGATCCAGTACACATATCCTGAGACCGACGAAACGGCAGAGCTTTATGTGAGAAGTGATTTTGCAAGGATCGTAGATGAAGCTCCTGAGGTTTCAGATGATATGGATCTGACAGAAGAACCGGGAATGGTCAATGAGCTTACTTATGAAGATGACAAGATCACCGTATCTGTAAGCGCCGCAGAAGAAGGAATCATTCCTGACGGGGCATCCTTAAGCGTGAAACCGATCACTGCTGAGAATGCAGAAACTCAGGAACAGTATGAAGAGGTTGCACAGCATGTAGAACAGAAGGTTGCAGAAGAGGAAAAAGAAGTAGCTGGCTTCCTGGCATATGATATTACCTTTGTAGATCCAGAAGGCAACAAGCTGGAGCCAAACGGAGAAGTAAAGGTTTCCATGAACTACAAAGAGGCGGTGATTCCGGAGACAGTTACAGAAGAAAAAGCAGAAACCGCAGAGGTATCTGTACTTCATCTGGAAGAGGATGAGACCGGTGCAGTACAGAATGTAGTGGACATGACGGCAGAGGAAAGCGCGGCTGCGGCTGTACAGACAACAGAAAACGCAGAGATCCAGAGAGCAGAGTTTAATACCACCAGTTTTTCTGTTTACACCATTATCTGGACACAAAATGGAAACCGGCGCAATAGGCCTAAAGTAAGATTGAATTTTGTGAATGAGAATGGGCAGGATATTTCAAGATCTTTAGGCGTTAAGGATCAATCTATTGATATAGATACTGAGAATGGAAACCTTGCTAATGCAGATGGAAGTTTGAAAAGCCTCCAGGCTATTGGAGAAAAGTATAATAAAGATGACCTTTGTTTTATGGATGCGCATATAGGCAACTACAAGGGCACAATAGCAACGAATATAAGCTACAATGAAACATGGAAAAATCCGTGGCTGTTTTATGTAAATGGAAAATGGGTTAACTGTGAGAATGTAGAATGGTGGCAAAAAGAAGTTGAAGTTTATATGGTATATGGAAAAGACGCATTACCTACTGTTGCTACAGTTGATCATAGCATCAACAATGGTATTGAAACAGGTATTACCATGAGGATGATTAATTATAACTCTGCGGCTAATGGTATTGATATTGGCGGCGGTTATGGAGACGGTAGTATTAAATATGATCTTCTGAAAAAAACTTTAAGGAACGGCTATCCTGTTACTAAAGGTGGGACGTCCCTGTCCAGTCTCTTTTCAGGAGGAAGAACAGTCAATCATCTTTTCCTGAAAGATGTATATGATCGCACAGGATATTATGAATACAGTAGTTTTGATAATTATGCGTATTTGGGAGACAAGAACAGTTTTACTGTATATGATGCAAAAGGTACACCATCGAATGAAACAAGATATTACTTCCAAAGAGGAAATTTTATGCCGTACAATCGTATACAGGCGGGAAAATTTTCTACCAACAAGAATCTTTATGATGAATATGGTCAGAAATTAAATTCTGGGGCATCAGGATATAACGATCGGCTGTATAAGACACAGGGTAATGACGATTTTTACTTTGGTATGTATTTGGCAGCGAATTTTCTTCAGCCGAAAGACGGTATGGCACTGCACAAGGGTAGCGAATCTCCTATGCGATATGAATTTAATGGTGATGATGACCTTTGGGTATTTATTGATGATGTACTGGTTCTGGATATTGGAGGTATCCATGATGCACATTCTGGATACATTGATTTCAGTACCGGAGAAATTGGATGGTATGACTGTACGACAGGAAATACAGCACAACTTCACAAAACAACTATTAAAAAGAGATTCAGTGATGCTGAAAAGTCAACAAGGGATTTTGAGGGAAATACATTTAAAGATTACACAAAACATAATTTTAAAATGTTTTATATGGAACGAGGAGCAGGTGCATCTAATCTCCACGTAAAGTTTAATCTTCAGACAATTCCGGATGGACAGATTCAGGTTACAAAGCAGCTTGAACAGGAAACAGATCCAGTATTATATGGAGATGTACGATTTGGGTTTGAGCTGTATGTAGAAACGGCAAATACAAACGGGCAAGGTACAGGGCGTTATGAAAAGGTAACATCAGATGATTTGCAGAAATACGAGGCAAAGCTGAAAAAGACAGACGGTTCAACAGATGATCTGACTATGAATGATCAGGGAATATTTTATTTGAAACCGAAAGAGACAGCGGTCTTTAATAAGATACCTGCCAACCTGAAATATTATGTAAAAGAGGTTGAGGTAGACTCAGACAAATTTGATTATGTAGAGGTTAATGGCACCTTAGTCACTGATAAGTATGGAGACAAAGAGGATAGGACATATTATAGTGCACAATCTACCAAAGATACTGTTGAAAACAGACCTTCAGTAGAATTTACCAATTCATGTAATGCCAAAAACCTGAGAACACTTCAAGTTGAAAAGAAGATGTCAGCCGGGCAGACATCGGAAGAAGAGTTTGAGATTTTAGTAGAACTTGAAAAAGAAGATGGGGAATTACACCCCTACAGCGGACCATATACAGTCTTTGCAGGTGACAACTTAACTGGTACACGTAAAGAAACAACAGATGGACATATTAAGCTGAAGCAAAATGAGGTAGCGAATATTTATAATATCCTGTCAGAAACACAATTTAGAGTGAAGGAAATAGAATTGGATATCGATAAATATGAGCAGCCAATATACCAGGTATCAGAGGATAAAGATAATCCGGATTCTTATAAAGATGGAAATGAAGGTGAAATTCAGTTAAAGAAGCATGCAAAAGTAATTATTACCAATAGTTACAAAGCAACGGTTTCTGTTGAGAAGATCTGGAAACCATCAGTGCCCTCTGGGATTAATGGGGTATATGTTGGATTATACCAGTTAGAGCAAGAGCGTCTTATACCAGTAAAAGACAAGTATATTCTTCTGAGTGCTGAGAATGAATGGAAACACACTTTTACAGATATGAGTGGAACCTCTGAACAGTATGTTGTAAGAGAACTGCAGAAAACAGATGGATCAGGAGATTTTACCATTGATGGAAGCGGATATACTGGTATAGATGAACACGCAGCGGTGATGTTTGGTGATACAAAATATGTTGTTGAATATGAAGAAGAACAGGACAGCAGCAGGCACTGGACAATTACAAATACTGCTCCATGGCAAATAATTAAAATCAGTGAAAGCAATGCAGTAGGTGGAGATAGACTGAGTCTGCAGGGAGCAATATTTACAGCATCTACTGACGACGGGATTATCTATACAGGAACTTCCGACAGCAACGGAATTGTGAAATGGAAAGACGGTTCAGATCAGGAAATGGAAAATCTTCCAGGCGGTAAAATATATACTGTAACAGAAAGTAAGGCGCCGTCAGGATATCTGGTAAGTGAAAAGAACTGGATTGTAGATTTGACTGGTGAATTACCAAAAATCACTTACGATAATGTCCGGTTGGATTTTGAACAGAAAGATGGAATAATAACTTTCTATTTCACAAATACCCCACTTTACGATCTTCCGTCTACTGGCGGAAATGGAATCTACGTATATATGATTGGCGGAGTTGCCCTTATGATGGCAGCGATGTTTATCTTATATAAAATGAAATGTAAGGGGGTGCGAAACAGTTAAGCTGTAAAAATACTATTTTTGTGGCCCCTACCGCAGAAATGGTGGAGCAGTAAAATCAAAATTATGCAGGATATGCAAAAAAACTGGGTGAGCACCCTGAAAGAAGAAAAGGAGAAAAATCTATGAAAGCGAAAAAATTATTAGCAGTTTTAATGACTTCAGCAATGCTGTTCGGTACAGCACTTCCAACATTTGCAGCAGGAAGACCACAGGCATCAGATGCAACGACAGTTACTGTTTCAGAAGTAGAAACAGGAGCAACAGTAACTGCATATCAAATCGCAAATGCTGTCTATAATAGTAATGGTTTTGTTAAATATGAATCTGAATATGTTGAGAACGTAGCAGAACCAACAAGTAATGAAATTGCAGATGTTGCAGCAAAAATCAATAATGAGACACTTAATAATCTTAAATCAGTTGTAATGCTAGATGATGATAATAATGGTGTGTATGAGAATGAATTAAATCCAGGTTTATGGGTTGTGTTAGTGAGAGGTACACATGGTGCCAAGATTTATAATCCTATGTTAGTCTCTGTTGCATATAGTGTTAGTGGTAGTGATGCAACTATGACTCCGGGAAATATAAGTGCAAATGAAAGCTGGACATTAGAAACAAATAATGCATGGGCCAAAACTTCAGGTGTGGCGTTAACGAAAGAAGCAAAAGATACTGCGGATTTTGGAGAGGCTGTTGCATATACAATCACAGCAACGGTTCCGGCATATGGTCCTGAGTATACAGATCCGACCTTTATGATTAAGGATACATTGGCAAAGGGTGATTTAAAATTAACAAATGGTGCTATTACTGTAAAAGTAGGGGATGTAGTAGTTTCTACTGACAACTATACAGTTACAGGCAATGCTGCTGACAGTACAGAATTTACTGTTGAATTTAATTCTAAATGGGTAAAAGAAAATGGTAATAAAGATGTTGTTATCACATATGATGCCACAGTAACAAGTAATAAGGTCAATACAGAGTCTCATGACAATACAGTTGTTTTGACATACTCTGATAACCCGGGAACCACAACAACGGTAGAGGATACAGAAAAGGTATATTCTTTTGATGTTGGAGGAGAGGCAACAGGTGATATCTTTAAGAAAACAGAGGCTGATGGAACAACGGCTTTAGCAAATGCTGAGTTTACATTGTATACAGATGCTGACTGTAATGAAAAGTATGTAAATGAAGTACATTTGGCTGATCAGCCTACAGCCACAACAAATGATAGCGGTAATATTTATATTACAGGTCTTGATATAGGAACATATTATCTGAAAGAGTCTAAAGCTCCAGATGGATATACCTTAAATGATACAGTATATAAGATTGAGGTTAATGCTACTGTGGAGAGTGAAGAGTTGAAAACATGGACAATTAAAATCACAGATATGTCTACTAATAAAGAAACAACACATACATTTACTGTTAATGGTGATCAGGTACAGTCTGAAGGCGGAGAAACAACTGTAATCAAGAATACCAAACTTTCCTCCTTACCATCCACCGGTGGTATCGGTACAACAATCTTTACAATCGGCGGTTGTGTGATTATGGTTGCTGCAGCTGGTCTGTACTTCTCCACACGCAAAAAAGAGGAAAACTGATTTATACGTACAGGAACATAAAAATTAAAGTTTAAGAAAACATAGAAATGCCGGGGCGGCCCGCCCGCCCTGGCATTTTATACAAAACAAAAATACAGCAATAAGGAGAGTCCGGATGAAAAAAATAATACCTAAAATAATGATCTGCATAATGTTTTTAGCCGGATTGTCCTTGCTGCTGTATCCATTGGTTTCCAATGAGTGGAACACATATCGTCAGGAACAGCTGATCAGCAGCTATGACTCTCAGGTTGCCCAGAAAGTGGAAGCAGGAGAAATCGATTATACAGCTCAGTGGGATGCGGCGAGGGCATATAATGAAGAACTTCTTCCAAGTATCCTGCCGGATTCCTTTGCCATTGCGGCGGCATCAGAGGAGCCGGATGAGACGTATATGTCCTGTCTGAATCTGAATGGCGATGGAATGATGGGCTATGTGGCGATTCCCAAAATTGATATTAAGATTCCTGTTTATCATACGGTAAAGGATGAGGTTCTGGAAAAAGCAGCCGGACATCTGGAGGGAAGCTCCCTTCCTGCAGGCGGCGGGAGTACACATTCCGTTATCTCTGCCCACAGAGGGCTCCCAAGTGCGGCGCTTTTTACAGATCTTGATAAATTGAAAGAGGGGGATCACTTTCTCCTGTACATATTAGATGATATTCTTTGCTATGAAGTAGACAAAATTTCGGTTGTAGAGCCAGACGATACAAAGGATCTGGAAGTGGAAGAAGGAAAAGATTTGGTAACGCTTCTTACCTGCACGCCTTATGGCGTCAACAATCACAGGCTTTTGGTAAGAGGGCACAGAGTACCATATGAAGAGGAAGTTATGGAGGATACGCCGAAATCGCTGATCACCGGAACCAGTCTTCATACAAGCTATCTTTTGTGGGTAGTGGTAGGTCTGTCAGTGACCGCATTGTTTATATTCCTTCTTTATCTTCATGAGAAAAAAAGAAGAAATCAGAAGAAACATAAGAGAGAGCAGTGAAAAGGAGTGGACATGAAGCGTAAGATTGCAAATATCCTGTTCGGTATTCTGTTTCTTATAGGATTTGGAATCCTGATTTATCCTACAGTTTCCGATCAGTGGAATACATACAGACAGAATCAGCTGATCTCAAGCTACGAAAAACAGGTTTCAGATCTGACGGAGGAGGATTTTACAGATGAGTGGAAAAAAGCGGAAGCTTTTAACTCCACTTTGACGCACAATAATCTTTATGGAGATGCTTTTGGGGAGGATGAAAAAGATATCCGGACTACAGAATACTGGAAGGTGCTCAATGTAGCCGGAGATGGTGTAATGGGTTATCTTTCTATTCCGAAGATCAATATTAAGCTGGCAGTTTATCATGGAACTGCAGACGATGTGCTTCAGACCGGAGTTGGGCACCTTAACGGAACCAAGCTTCCTATAGGAGGCGAAAGTACTCATTGTGTTCTGGCAGCTCACAGAGGCCTTCCAAGCGCAAGGCTTTTTACCGATATCGACCAGATGAAAAAGGGAGATATGTTTTATCTTCATGTGCTGGATGAAGTTCTGGCGTATCAGGTGGATGAGATTCTGGATATGGTAGATAAGGATGACAGAGAAACTCTGGATCAAGCTCTTCAGATTGAAGAGGGCAAGGATCAGGTGACGCTTTTTACCTGCACGCCTTATGGTGTCAACAGTCACAGACTTCTGGTCAGAGGAACCAGAGTTCCATATAATGGAGAAGAAGAAGCAGAGACAACAGCTGTAGATTCCATGTTGAAATCAGTCCAGAATTATTATATGCTGTATCTGATACTTGGATTATCCGTTACATTACTTATTATTTTGATGATGAGATATTTCTTTAAAAGAAAAGGCAGAAATAAAAAATGATTTAAACAGATGAAATAAAGTTTCGGAGGAGGGTAAGACGTGAAGATTGCAGGAAAAATAAAAAAAGGACGTGCATGGCTTCTGGCTCTGACGTTTATATTGTCCGGGATGATCTGTTCGACAGTACAGGCAGCTTCGGGAATTGAAATGGACAGAGTGTGTTCGGTTTCATTTGTGCTGGACGGTGATATAGAAGAAGAGTTTGCTGAGCTGAAAAGTCTGCCGGTTTCTGTGAAACTGTACAAAGTAGCAGAAGTGGATCCTTCTGGTGGTTATACAGCTTTGGAGGGATATCAGGAGCTGGGGCTGGAAAAAGTGAACAGTGAAACTACAGCTGCTGACTGGGAGTCTATGGCAAAAAAAGCATCAGAGACAGTAAAGACTCTTCAGGCAGAACCAGTTTCAGAGGGAATTCTGGAAAACGGAGCGGGAAAAATGGAAGGGCTTGCTGTGGGAATGTATCTGGTAGAAGCAGATGCCATCCGTTCTCAGGAATATGAATATAAGTTTACTCCTTATCTTCTTTCTCTTCCGAATAACTATTATTCCACAGACGGAAATGATGAGTGGGTATATGATGTGACAGCCGGACTGAAACCGGGAAAGGAAGCTCTTCTGGGAAGTCTGGTGATTGATAAGACACTAAGCTCTTATAATTCTACTTTAGGACCGGCGACTTTTGTATTTAAGGTTGAGGCTGAGAAGGATCATGAGATTCTTTACAGCAATGTGGTTTCTCTTGTTTTTGATGGTACGGGCACAAGAAGCCTGACTATTGACAAGCTTCCGGCAGGATCTCAGGTGACTGTAACGGAGGTTTACAGTGGTGCAAGTTATCAGCTTACTACAGAGCCGTCACATACGGTAACGATTCTGACAGAAGGTGCGGAGGGAAGTCCGGTTCACGTATCTTTTGGAAACGCATATAATGGACAGTTAAACGGTGGAGCAAGTGTTGTCAACCGTTTTACAAATGACGAAGGTATCTGGGACTGGCAGCCGCAGGATGACAGCTCAGCTGATCAGAACTAAGGGAGGGTAAACGCAATGAAAAAGAGTTTTAATAAAAAGCTTTGTCTGGCCGCGGCAGCCCTTACCCTGACAGCAGGCGTGTCTGTGGGAAGTGCAATGGCGTATTTTACCACTTATGCAACTACCTCGGGAGGCGCTGCGATCAGTCTTGGTTCAACTACCGTGATTCCCCAGGAGGAAGTGGTAGGGATGGAAAAAAGAATCTCTGTAAAAAATACAGGAGATTATGAATGCTTTGTCAGAGTTAAGGTTTTTGCAGGAGATAAATATTCTCCGGGACTGGTGTTTACACCGGACGAAGCCGGAACCTGGAGCCAGGGAGATGACGGATATTATTACTGCAGTGAGATCATTCCGCCGGGAGGCGTTTCGGAAACTTTCCGTGTAAAGATTGATACCATGGACAGTGAAGATGATTTTAATGTTATTGTGATCCAGGAATGTACGGCGGTCCTGTATGATGAGAAAGGCAATCCATATGCCGACTGGACGAGAATTGCAGATTCCAGTGAAGAAAGCTATCAGGGAGAAGGGGGCGGTGAATAATGAAAAAGAATAACTTTTTTTCCAGAAAACCGTTTATTCTTCTTGCGGCATCTGCCGTTCTTCTTGCTGGAAGTACCATTGGAAGTACCAGAGCGGCGCTGACATATTACAGTGAAAATTATTCTGCGGAGGTTGAAGTACCAAGTATCGGTGTCAGCCTTCTGGAAAACGGAAGCGTTGTAGCTAAAAGAGATTATAATCATAAGAACGATCAGTGGAACACCGTACAGGAGCCTCTTTTTGAGAATACCCTGAACGGTGAGAAGCTGAAACCGGGAAAAAAATATAAAGAGGTTCTTACAGTCAGCAACAGCGGCACGATTGATAATTATGTAAGAGTGATCCTTTATAAAAGCTGGATGGATCCGGCAGGAAATAAAGATACCACTCTTTCTCCGAAGCTGATCGACCTGAATATACTGGAAGGAAACGGATGGGTGATCGATGAGAAAGCCTCCACAACAGAAAGAACAGTTCTTTATTACACGGGAATTGTTCCGGCAGGAGGAAGCACACCGGCCATTACAGATACTCTCAGGATCGATACTTCTGTTGCAGACAAAGTGACCGAAAAGATTACAGCAGACGAGGCGGGAAACAAAATTATCACAACAGTATATGAATACGATGGGTACAAATTTAATCTGGAAGCGGAAGTAGATGCAGTCCAGACTCATAATGCACAGGATGCCATCAAAAGTGCATGGGGTGTGGACGTGAATGTGTCAGACAATGGAACGCTGAGCTTACGATAGGAGGTACAGAATAATGAAAAAGAAGATTTTGTGCCTTGTCATAGCCGCAGTTATGACCGCAGGCACGGCAGTGAATGCATTTGCAGAGCATATCCAGGGAAATAAAGGCTGGGTAGTAGAATTCAACGGAGACAGCATGAACAGCAATTTTGATGCGTCCGAAATGAATTCTGAAGTCTACAGTCTTCTTCCGGGAGACAGCATCGAGCTTCAGGTAGGTGTAAAAAATACAGGCTCCGGAGAAACAGACTGGTATATGACCAATGAAATTCTTCAGAGTCTTGAGGAAAGCCAGAGTGTTGCAGAGGGCGGTTCCTATATTTATAATCTGACTTATGTGGATCATGAAAACAAAACAACAGTTCTTTACAGCAGTGACACAGTAGGCGGTGAGGGCTCCAGTGCAGCAGGAGAAGGTCTTCATCAGGCTACAGATTCTCTGGAAGATTATTTTTATCTGGACAGACTGGCAAAAGGACAGTCCGGTTCCGTACATCTGACAGTTGAACTGGACGGTGAGACCCAGGGTAATGAATATCAGGATACCCTGGCCAAACTGCAGATGAACTTTGCAGTAGAGAAAGTAACCACTCCGGTACGCTATACAACCGGTGAAAATACCACGATTACAAGAAGACAGAGAAATGTGGTAAGAACCAGCCCAAGGACTGGCGATACAACAAACATTCTTGCATTCTGCGGAATCGCTCTTGTCAGCGGACTGGTACTTCTGTTTTTGGGGATCCGGATGTACAAGAAAAACCGCAGGAAAGGAGATCGGTAATCATGGGGAAGATGAATAAATTATTGGCAGCCATATGTACAGCAGGAATGCTCCTCAGCCTTTCTCCGGCAGCTGTTTCAGCTGGGGAATATACATATACGGTTACTTTTGATGCAGGCAATCAGGCATCTATGTCTGGTACGACAGGATTGTCAGTAAATAATTCAGCCACAGGTTCTTCCTATCATATTGGGATAGATTCCGGGAAAATCGTAGTCAGTGGACTGAAAATCCAGGATATTGTAACTTTTAATCCTCAGGCAGGAGCAGTAGACCTGGCAGATGACAGTAAATATTATGTAAAAGGTGTCCGCCAGAGCGGCAGAGACAATAATTCAGTTGCTTCCTCTTCCTTTCGGGTGACTGGTGATGCAGATTATGTGGTTGCCTATGGAGTGAAGGGAAACATGGTAGGATACACAGTAAACTATCAGGATGAAAATGGAAGAGCTCTTGCAGAAAGCCGCAGATATTATGGCAATGTAGGAGATAAACCGGTGGTGGCACATATTTATATTGAGAATTATGAGCCTCAGGCTTTGGCTTTGACTCGTACACTTTCTTCCAATGAGGCAGAAAATGTATTTACTTTTGTTTATTCTGAACGGGAAGCCCAGGTGATCACGCGGCCGGGTCAGACAGTTACGGAAACTGTTACAGAAAACGTAACAGAGCCTGGAACAGGAACAACCGGTACAACGGGAACTACAGGAACAACGGGAACAACCGGTACAACTGATGCTGCCGGCACAGACGGTGAGACCGGAACTGCAGAAACACCGGATGCCCCGGATACAGCAGCCGATACAACCGGAGGCCAGAATACAGAACCTGCTGGAAACGAACCGGCAGTGCAGGCCAGAACAGGCGGTGAAACAACAGATATTCAGGAAGATGATGTTCCTCAGGCAAATCCGGATGTAGTGGATCTGGATGAAGAGGAAACGCCTCTTGCAAATATGGAAATTGACAAAGAAGAAGTGAAAAAAGGCATGCCTGTAGCAGTTGGCGCAGGAATTGCTGTTG
>ENA-OYCQ01000348-OYCQ01000348.1-human-gut-metagenome-genome-assembly--contig:-NODE-348-length-12769-cov-13.544439_pt1 | contig 12769 bp, 9 predicted proteins | sample MGYA00243458_ERZ652883 | MGnify/ENA primary metagenome ERZ652883 (study PRJEB26926, sample SAMN06164712) | human gut metagenome | biome: ENVO:00009003; feature: ENVO:2100002; material: ENVO:00002003... | reverse complement strand
CGAGATCTAGTACGGTCTCGTGGGCTCGGAGATGTGTATAAGAGACAGGTACCTGAAACACGTCCTGGAGCTGTACCGAATACATAATCAGATTGTCCTAACAAAGTCAGCGTAGCATCATTATCTATGTTTTGATTACCTACACGTCCCCAACCTCCGCGTAATTTCAAGTTACTGAAAATCTTCTGGTCTTGCATGAAACTTTCACTGATGATACGCCATGAAGCAGAAACAGAAGGGAAGATGGCATATTTGTTTCCTTTGGGGAAACGAGAAGAACCATCTGCACGAATAGAAGCTGTTAGATAGTAACGATTGTCATAGTTATACATCACGCGTCCTAAATAAGATACTAATGTGCTGTAAGCAGTTTTACCTTCTGACTTTTGGTTTTGTGTACCGGCATTTACTTCCTGCATTTGATCCATATTATTAGGAACATCGTCACGTGAGGCTTTTGATTGGAATTCAGCAAAGCGTTCAGCTGTAAAGCCACCTATTACATTAATATTATGCTTTTCTGCAAAAGTCGTGATGTAAGTAGCAGTATTAGTCCAGTTCCAATCAAGCCATTCCTGCATTTCACGGGAAACATTACTTAATGTAGATTGTTCCAAAGCATCAATATAGAATTCAGGAGTGAATTTGTCTGTACGGCGGAAGTGTGCATTAGCGCCGAACTGCGTGCGCAGGGTCAGTTTTTGAATAGGGTTTATCTGTAAATAAGTATTTACAATTGTACCCATTTCACGGGAGTGGGAATTTTGGCGAGCCAATGAACCGGCAGGGTTCCACTCCTGGTTGTTGTAAGAACGCTGATAGTTATTGAATTCGTTATCCACCCATTGATCTTCCGGCTTGAATATAGGAGTTGTGGGGTCCATAGACATGGCAGCTGAAAAAAGATCGGGGGTATCATCCCATGATTCTACACGTGGGGCAATGTCGAAACCCATTTTTACATATTTATTAAATGTATATTCTGTATTAAGGCGTGCGTTGATTTTGTCCCAATAACCATAGTCATATTGTGAATTGTTACGGTAGTAACCCATACTCAGGTTATAAACCAGTTTGTCTGAACCACCGGAGATATTGAGTGAGTAATTTTGCACTAAAGCAGTTTTGTTGATTACTTCGTCCCACCAGTCTGTTCCTCCGGGATTGGTAGTAGCGCCTGTATCATTCCAAATAGAAGTTCCTCCGTCATTTGTGTATCGGGTATTGAATACTTCTTTATATTCGGCGGCATTAGCCATTTTGGGTTTTGACAGTGTTTGGAAACCTGCAGATGCATTAAAACTGATATTTGTTTTTCCTGCCATTCCTTTTTTGGTTGTGATTAGAATGACACCGTTAGAAGCACGTGTTCCGTAAATGGCAGCAGCCGAAGCGTCTTTTAAAACTTCCATAGATTCAATGTCATTACTGTTTAGGAAGTTGATGTTTGTACCTACCGGCATGCCATCTACTACATACAAAGGATCGGTTCCGTTTACTGTTGTTACACCACGGATTAGAACTTTTGGTTGTGCGCCCGGACCACCACCACTGGTTACTTGAACACCGTTGATTTTACCTTGCAAGGCGTCCATTGCATTACCGGTTACAGTTTCGGTAATTTCTTTTCCTTTTACGGTAGATATAGAACTGGTCAGGTCACTTTTTTTCACGGCTCCATAACCAATAACCACTACTTCGTCCAGTAATTCACTGGCATCTTTCAGCACTACATTGATAACGGTTTGTCCGTTTACCTTTATTTCTTGAGTCTCATATCCTATGCTGGAGAACACAAGTACGGCATCCTTGGCAACATCGTTTAGTGAATAATCACCATCAATACTTGTAATAGTACCTGTACCTGTACCTTTAACTTGCACTGTTGCACCAATCATCGGTTCTTTATCTGAAGCCGAGGTTACTACACCTTTTACAGTGATGGTCTGCGCATAGCTACATAGACTTGTCAGCGCAAGACACAATAATAATATTTGCTTTTTCATATCTTAAATCTAATGTTACTTGTTAATTGGCCGGAATGAGTTTAGCTCTTTCCAAATGAGCGTCGAATATAAGTTTATAATTCCCTGTGACGTTCACTGTTGGTTTTGCCCAATTGTCACCTACATGATCGGGTTTGGTCCATGCCGGATTGGTATATTTGGCTTCTTTACCATAATATCCGAAGATCTCCGGTTCGTCTGAGTTGTCTACACGCCACGTGCAATAATTCCACCATCCGTCAGAGTGCCAGTTATGAATAACGAAATTCATTTTAGTACCTGCCTCCAGGAATAGGGGGGTATCCAAATAGAATAGGTGAGGATTGGTCTTATCTTGAGTGAAACGCAGGACTTCAGTTGGGCTACTGGTCATATATCCGAAATAGAATTCCTGTAACCACGAACCACCGTCACCCCATGTGTCAAGGCTGATAGAACCGTATGTGTGAGGTATGGGGTCTACAGCATCGGCAATTGAGTAAGTTTTCAGATTGTATGTACTGTTCTTCACATCAATATTAATTTCATAATAAACATTGGCTTGGTCAAGTACGATTGGCATTGCTGTTTCGGGATCGTCTGTCAGTTTGGTGTTATCCTCTGGATCAAGCCCGAAACAAATAGGAGTGAAGTCACTCTTTTGTGGTAAGAAGAATATTTTAGTTCCGGCTTTTTGACAGTAATAATTTGCTTTATACTGATATTCACCTGTATGTTCAATTACCATCGGTACCCCGAATATATCACTATTCAGTTCTTCGGCAGTTGCCACATCTGCCAGATACATTTTGGGAAAATCCGGCATTTCTGAGATATTCAATACACTGGTGGTAGTGGTTGAGTTTTCTTTCTTGTCAAAAGCGGTAATTGTCACATTATAACTTTTCGGTTCATTGGGGAATACTATTATTTCGGCAAAGTTCAATGAACTTTTTCCATCAGCATCTACACGGCGGTTGTCAAACCCGTCTATACCTGGAATATTAATTGTGACATAATCCAATGCACGATCATCTGTAGCCGTGAACCGAAGATTGAATTTCGTTTCATTTTTCATTAATACTGTAACAGTGGCATCCAGGGCAGCTGAAAATACCGGAGCTGCAAAATCTCCGTCCATTGTGATTAATACATCTTGAGATATACTGCGTCCTCCTACATCGGTTACAGTAACTTTGACTGTGAAACGTTCGCCGATTTCATTTCGGTTTATGTCAAAGTAATAACTTAAATCATAACTCTCTTGCGGAGCACCATAGATTTCGATTAAATCAATTGTCTTGTTCAAATGCAGGTCGGCACATTGTAGGCTGATAGAAGCAATACCGTCTTTGTCTTCTAATGTCCCTTCAATAGTAAATCGATGTCCCGCTCCGGACTCGATGTGGTCTGTTGCTAATGTCATTGTTGGATTTTGTCCGTCTACATCGGGGTAGTCGTTATCATCACTACATCCCGTACATAGGTTTGCAGTTACAAGAAAAGCCCATAACATGGCACCATACAAATGTTTCTTTTTCATATTTTATTAGTATTTGAAGATTAAACATCTACTCTAATAGAGGACGAATTAAATTCGTCAGTGGTGCAAATGTACGTGAAGAAGAATTAAAATCCTGATATAAATCTTGCAGAAAAGGGAGGTAAATCTTGCAATGCATGATTTATGTATCTAAAATACAGACTTTATTTGTATTTTTGAACCATATTATTTAACAATGTGTACACTGATGCTATGAGAAAGATATTCGTACTTTGGCTCTTGCTGCTGTCGGTTGTTTCATTGGCACAACCTTATTCTGTTAAGCAGCTTGGTATAGAGAAGGGATTATCCAATAATTATGTGGTGAGCATTGCTCAAGACAAACAGGGCTTTCTGTGGTTTGCCACGGAGGAAGGGTTGAACAAATTCGATGGTACCCGTTTCATTACTTATTTGAAGAATGAAGATTTGACAAGGCAGGGTATAACAGGCAATGAACTGAATTGTTTGTTGGATGATCCTCAGGATTCTATCCTTTGGATAGGCACGCAAAGGGCCGGTCTGAATGCGTATGACTATGTAAATAACACTTTTCTTTGCTATAGGCATGATGGCGAGAACCCCGAAAGTCTGATAACGGATGATGTTACTAAGATTGTGGCAGCTACAGATGGTAATCTTTGGATTACGACATATTGGCGGGGAGTAGATTATTTCGATAAAAAGGCTGGAAAATTCATTCATTACAATACTCAAACAGTTCCGGGATTGGCTAGCGATAATATTTGGTCGGTTGTTGATGGAGGAGATGGAAAGTTGTATATGGGGCATGTGCATCATGGATTCAGTGTGTTGTCTCTTAAAGATAAAAAAGTAAAGAACTTTATGCATGACCCTGAAGATCCGGTCAGTTTGCCAGGTAATGGGGTAACTTGCATTTATAAGGACTTAAGCGGTAATATTTGGCTGGGAACAGACCGGGGGCTGGCACTGTTCAATCCGGAAGCCGAAAATTTTATCCATTTTCATCATAGTGAGGACGGGGTTCCTCATACCGTATTTGATATCAGACAATTTGATGGGAATAAACTTTGGATTGCCATGGAATTTGGAGGAATAGCCATTTTGGATTTAACGCAACGTATGTTTCTTTCTCCTGACCAAGTGCGTTTTCAATATATAAAGGAAGGGGATGATGAATACAGTCTCTCTAATTCTACTGTACGTTGTTTGTTTCAGGACTCCTTTAAAAATGTATGGGCTGGTATGTGGGGAGGTGGAATTAATTTTCTTAGCCATGAATCTTCCTATTTTAATGTTTATAGTTATTCTCCTATCCAGCATTCGGGTAGTAGCCTGAATAATAAGACAGCAAGCAGTGTATGCGTAGCAAGGGATGGAAAGTTATGGATCGGAACCGATGGGGGAGGCATCAATGTATTTGATAAAGGCAAGCGGGTGGCGGTTTATAAAGAAGAAACCGGTGATTTGACTGATAATTCCATACAGGCTGCACTTTGTGATTCGGAAGGAAACCTTTGGTTTGGATCGTTTATGGGAGGAGTGGATTTTTATGATGTGAAAAAGAAAAGTTTTCACCAGATTTTTCCTAAAGATAAAACAGGGGAAGATGTGCGTGCACTGTATGAAGATGCAGAATATGTATGGATAGGAACTAGTAATGGCATCTATAAGGTACGCTTGCATGATAAAGGCATTGCAGACCATTATACAGTAGAGAATAATCTGGTGAGATGTATCTCGAAAGATAATCTTAATCGTTTATGGATTGGTACTTTCGGAGGAGGATTAGGGGTTTTTGATGAACATTTTCAGTGCGTTAAACTTTTTAACGTGACTTCTCTTTTTCCCTCTAATACTATCAATACTGTTTATATGGATAGTCAGAACAGAATGTGGATAGGAACGGGAGAAGGTCTGGTTTGTTTTCCATCCTCTCAGAGTTGGGACTATAAAGTATATCGCAGTGAGGAGGGTTTGTCCAATGTCCATATACGTGCCATTACGGAAGATAATCATGGAAATATATGGGTGAGCACCAATAAAGGTATCAGCTGCTTGTTGAAAGACAAGGAGGTTTTCTATAATTACGATCATTGGGATAATGTGCCTATGGGCAATTTCATGAGTGGAAGTGTGGCGGAAGCTAAGGATGGAACACTTTATTTTGGCTCAATCAATGGCTTATGCCGTTTTAATCCAGATCAGGTATTGGAAAAACGAGAGTCACCTGCTGCAATTATTACGGAGATGCGTATATTCGGCCCGTTGCGTGATACGGACAGTAATGAAAAGGTGATGGCGCTTGAAGGCCAGTCGGAAGTACGTTTAAGCTATATGCAAAATAACTTCAGCGTCACCTTCAATATACAGAATTATGCCTTGGCCGATCAAGTGGAATATGCTTATATGTTGAAAGGGTTGGAAAATTCATGGTATACAGTAACCGATCCTAATAATGTGACTTTCCGTAATATACCTCCGGGAAATTATTGTTTTCAGGTAAAGACAAGAATACGGAATCAGGAATGGGCGGATGAGATAGCTTCTCTGGATATCCGTATTGACCCGCCTGTATGGCTTACGTGGTGGGCCAAGTTATTTTATATTCTTTCGGGTGTTTCTGTCCTGTATTTTATTCTTCATGCCTATAAAAAGAAACTGGATATGGAGTCTCTCTATGAGTTGGAGAAGAAAAATCATGAGCAGGAACAGGAGCTGAATAATGAGCGTTTACGTTTCTATACCAATATCACACATGAGTTGCGTACTCCTTTGACGTTGATTCTGGGACCGTTGGAAGATATGCAGAAAAGTAATTCTTTATCAGGGAAAGATTCACAGAAAATATCGGTTATCCATCAAAGCGCCATCCGGTTGTTGAACCTGATTAATCAGATACTGGAGTTCAGAAAAACGGAAACCCAAAACAAGAAATTATGTGTAAGTCGTGACAATCTGGCAGCCCTTGTACACGAGATCGGACTGAAGTATAAGGAATTGAACCGGAAACCTGAGATTGATTTCTGTCTTGAGATTGAGCAGGAAGATATGTCTTTGTTTTTTGATAAGGAGGTAGTAACGATTATACTGGATAATTTGATCTCCAATGCTATAAAATATACAGAGAAAGGAACTATAACTTTAGGATTACATCAGGTGGTCCGGAATAATATACACCATACGGAAATCAGTGTGAGTGACACCGGTTTCGGTATTGCTCCCGATGCATTGCCTCATATTTTTGACCGTTATTATCAAGAGGGAAGCGAACATCAGGCTTCAGGAACAGGTATTGGTCTGGCTCTGGTAAAGAACTTGGTAGTTTTGCATGAGGGGGAGATCAGGGTTGAAAGTTCTTTGAATGTGGGAAGTACTTTTTATGTCAGTCTGCTGACGGATAACACGTATCCTCATGTGCTGCATGCTGACTCGACGGAGAAAACTTCCGATGAAAAGGGCGAAAAAGAAGAAAATATAGAACCTGTGCATAATGGTAAGCGTATTCTGCTGATAGTGGAAGATAATAGGGACATCTGTGATTATATTGTAGAATCTTTCTCGGACGATTTTGAAGTGAGGACTGCCGCCAATGGTGAACAAGGTTTGGAACAAGCGTTGGGTTGCATTCCTGATATTATAGTCAGTGATATCATGATGCCGGTGATGAACGGTATCGTGATGTGCCGGAAATTGAAAGAAGACTTGCGTACCAGCCATATTCCCATTATTTTGCTGACGGCAAAGGATTCTTTGCAAGATAAGGAAGAAGGGTATCAAGTGGGTGCTGACTCTTATCTGACAAAGCCTTTCAGTGCTACTTTGTTGCATAGCCGTATCCATAATTTGCTTGAATCCCGCAAGTTGTTGGCAGAGCGTTTTAATACGAATTCCATACTCATTGACAAACGTGCGGCAGTAACCGAGTCTATGAATAAATTGGATAATGAGTTCCTTGAGAAGATTAACAAGCTGATTGAAGATCGTCTTTCTTCTGAGAAGATAGACATCGGCTATTTGTCGGACGCCATGTGTATGAGTAATTCTACCCTATATCGGAAGATGAAGGCATTGACCGGACTTTCCACCAATGAATATATCCGCAAAATAAAGATGCAATATGCGGAACGTTTGTTATTAGAGGGGAAATACAATATTTCAGAAGTTGCGTTCAAGGTGGGAATTAACAGTACGGTCTATTTTCGTCAGTGTTTTAAAGATGAATTCGGTATGGCTCCTTCTGATTATCTGAAAAAGATAAAACCGGAATAGAGTGGTTGTGTAAGCTGTTTCTTCCATATAGTTAAGCCTTTTTTTACAGTCATCTGGGGTCAATGTAAAAAGCTGAGGGGTAAATTTATAAATTGTTATCTTTGTCTCCAAATTCATAGCTTATGGAGTTAAACGGTTATCGCCTTCTTCTTCCTGAAGGCACTTTAGATTACTTTGATCTTGTTGATGTGAAGGAAAGCGTAAATGAAGTTGTGATCTATCTTGAGGAGAAAAATATCGTTCCTGAGAAGTATACAGATCAGGATACTGAGAGTAAAGGCTTTTATGATCCTGTTATTGTTCAGGATTTTCCTCTTCGTGGCAAGAAGGTCTTCCTTAATATTCGTCGTCGTCGCTGGCTCTTAAAGAAGCATAATGAGTATATCTCTCGTAACTGGCGTATGGTGGCTGAAGGTACTCGTATGACGCAAGATTTTGCGTCTTTTTTAAAAGAACTATATTGATAGCTATCCGATCAGTTGCAAGCTCTTAGGTGTTTTATCTGGAGTTGACGGGGATTTATTGGAGCGTCAATACCGTAACCATCTAAGTGGTTATCTCCATTGGGACCAACTTGTTCATGCAGAGGATTGGCTACTATTCGAAAAGAATATCGGTGCTTATATCTGTATTGATGAAGTAGCCCTCTCGCGTGGAGAACTCTATACTGTACTGACCAATAAAGAAGCTCACGGTGGTAAAGGTAGTATGATTGCTATCATTAAAGGTACGGACGTTCATACGGTCACTTCTGTCCTGCTTAAGCTATCCCGTCGCCGCCGTTACCAAGTGCGCGAGATTACTTTGGATATGGCTCCTAACATGGAGCAGATTGCACGCATCTGCTTTCCTGCGGCCAAACGTGTTACCGATCGCTTTCACGTACAGAAGTTAGCTTATGAAGCGGTGCAAGAGATGCGGGTAAAAGCTCGCTGGGAGGCTTTGGATGAAGAGTCCACTCAGATTGCTTATGCAAAGGCCTGTGGAAAGATGTATCATGCACCTGTTTTCGCTAATGGAGATACAAGAAAGCAGTTGTTAGCGAGAAGTATTTATCTGCTTTACAAGAAGGAATCCTTATGGACTCAGTCTCAAAGAATACGGGCTGAAATTCTTTTCAAGGAATATCCCGATATAAAGAAAGGATATTATCTGTCTATGCGGTTAGGCTTAATCTATCATCAGTGTAAGTTTAAGGATATTGCTTTGACAAGGCTGGCAAGGTGGTATGATGAAGTAGATAAATCAGGGTTCCTCACCTTTGGAAGGGTCGCACGTTCTATACAAACACATTATCTGGATATAATCAATTTTTTTGAAAGGAGGGCAACCAATGCCGCAGCAGAGTCATTCAATGCTAAAATCAAAGCATTTAGAGCACAGTTCAGAGGAGTAAGAGATAGAGCTTTTTTCTTATATAGACTTGCTAAATTATATGCTTAAATATAAAATCCCTCAGATTGTTACGTTGACCCTTCAAACCACCTGTATTCATCTTCCTCAAATAGTGCTAAAAAAGAGAATTCTGATAGCCAACTACCTGACTATCAGAATTCTCTTTGGAGCGGCAAACGGGATTCGAACCCGCGACCCTCAGCTTGGGAAGCTGATGCTCTACCAACTGAGCTACTGCCGCATCTCTAAAACGGAAACAAAAGTAATATATATTTTTCAACCGACCAAATATAAGCAAACAATATTTACTATAACCATCAAGATTTCTGCTCTCCTGTTTATATCGACAGCTTTATGCATATCCTGTGTATGGATAAACCGATCCTTATCTCCAATAAAAGGTTTATAGACTATCTCTCCAAAATAAACATGAGGACCTCCAAAACGGCAATTCAAGATACCTGCTAAAGCAGACTCCGGATAACCTGAATTAGGACTCGCATGCCGGTTACCATATTTACCTACAAATCTCAGCAAACCGGGACGCCCTGCACACAGCACCATTAAAAATGCAGTTAGACGAGCCGGAATATAGTTCGCCATATCATCAATATGTGCAGCGACACAACCAAACTGAAGATAACGTTCATTCCTATAGCCTATCATAGAGTCAAGCGTATTAACCATCTTATAAGCAAGCATACCGGGAACTCCCAAAAGCAAATACCAGAATAATGGAGCAATAACCCCATCACTCAAATTCTCAGCCAATGTTTCCAAAGCAGCCGTACGCACTTCCTGATCTGTCAGTTCCGAAGTATCACGCCCTACAATACGGGAAACCTGCTTTCTTCCTTCCTCCAAAGAATGATCCGCAGCCAAAAAAACCTGCCTTACTTCGTTGATAAGTGTAGTTCCTGCCAAACAATAGAAAACAAGCACAGCAGAGAGAATAATACCCAACCAACGGTTTAGCACAAACAGATAATGCAATACCAAAACAGATCCTGCATACACTAGCAAAATAAGCATAATGGCCGCCACCCCTCCTTTCAACATCCGATGTGTCCCACAGTTCCATCGTTTCTCACAAAAAGAGATCAGCTTCCCGAATCCTACCACTGGATGCGGCAATCCTATCGGATCCCCAAGCAATTTATCTAATATCCATCCTATCAACAACGGAAGAATTAATACATATATGTCCATTTCTTTATACTTTCTACCAGTTTGTCATTTTCTTCCGGAGTTTGTGTAGCAATACGGAAGAAGTGTTCATTCAGCCCTTCAAAATTGGATGCGTCACGAATAAGAATTCCCTGCTCTGTTGCCAGATATTCTTTCAAAGCCGCCGCCTTTCCCATCCGCAATTGAACTAACATATAGTGAGTATCCGATGGCCAGATCTCCATTCCCCCTATTGAAAGTAAAGATTGAACTAATCTCTCTTTTTCCCTCAATAACAAAGAGATATCTATATCATATTGAGAAGAAGACAATAAATAATGCCCGGCCTCTATAGCCAACTGATTAACAGACCAAGGCATCCGCTGTGTCCGGATTTCATGTAGCAGTTCTTTACATGCAGTGATATATCCTAAACGCAAGCCGGGCACGGCAAAACGTTTTGTCATGGAATGCAACAGAATAACATTCGGAAATTCCGCAGCCTCCTTGGCTGTAAGCAAAGCCTTCTGTGTAAAGAATTCATACGACTGGTCCATGATAAAAATACGCTGCGGATTTTGTTTTATACAGGCTGTCAAGACTTCCTTCTCCCTAACCTCTCCTGTGGGATTATTAGGATTACATAACCATATCAACCTCCCCCTATCCGGCAAACGGTTCAAATTATATATAGGAACCACTTTATGACCATGCAGACGACAAGCATCCGCATATTCGCTGAAAGTGGGCATCAAGATAGCCGAAATCTGATTCCTGAATGTCTGAGCTATTAAATAAATGGCTTCCGTAGCCCCATTGGTCACACAAACCTCTTCAGACGAAAGATGAAACCGTTCCGCTAAAACCTTTTCCAACGAATAAGGTTCCGGTTCGGGGTACGTACGGATACTTTCCATCTGCTGAAACAAATGTTGATGTAATCCGCTATGGTCTACATGATTATATACGTTTGAACTGAAATTTATCTTTATTGCTTTATACTTATAAGCATCATCACCATGTCCTTCAATCATTCCCACTCATTATTTGGTACAACAAAGGCAGATTAAGATGACTGCGTACATGCTCTGCCAATTTATCATATTGTTCTTCTTTATAAGTCCGGTAATCCAACACCGTATGACACTCCAGTTTTTCTGCGTATGGTTCCAGCAAATAATCTATAAATGCCTGATTATCCAATATTCCATGAATATAACTTCCCATACATTTTTGGTTTACAAAACAACCGTCCTCTCCACCGTCTTCCAGTCTATTCAAAGGAACTACAGACACCCCCGGAACCGGGCGGGTTTCTCCCATGTGTATTTCATATCCTTGGCAAGTTTCCGCATTCTCAAGAAAATGAAAATTCACCTGCCGCGTCACCTTCTCCCCTTGCATCGTAGTAATGACGGGAAGCAGTCCCAGTCCCGGCAATTGACGGATCTCTCCCTCCACTCCTTCCGGATCGTGAATCTCAAGTCCCATCAATTGGTATCCCCCACAAATTCCCATTACAGTAACCCCTTCCCTATGCGCACGTAGGACAGCTTGCGCCACCCCGTTCCGTCTCAACTCATACAAGTCATCCAAAGTGCTTTTGCTGCCAGGAAGCAGAATAATATCAGCTTTGGCCAGATCTTCCGTATTATTGGTATAATAAAGGTGCACCCGTTCATCCCGTTCCAATCTGTTGAAATCTGTAAAGTTTGAGAGATGACGCAACAGAACAACTGCTATGTTTATTTTGCCTTCCACGGCTTGCATCCGTTTATAGTCCAAGCCTACGGAATCCTCTTCCTCAATATGTATATTTCTATAATAAGGTATTATTCCCAAGACAGGAATACCACATAAATCCTCCATCATCTTCACACCAGACTCAAACAAACGGATATCCCCTCTGAATTTATTAATGATTACTCCTTTTATACGTTTCTTGTCCTCAGGAGTTTGTAACATGACCGAACCATAGACACTGGCAAATACTCCTCCCCGGTCAATATCAGCTACCAAAATCACATCCGCATCCGCATAACAGGCCATCGGCATATTCACCAAATCAGTATCCCGCAGATTTATTTCGGAAATACTCCCTGCTCCCTCCATTACAATAGGGTTATAACGTGCGGCAAGACGGTCAAAGGCTGCGTTTACCTCCTGCCTCAGCTCTTCACGTCCCTCCTTGCGAAAATACTCAAAAGCGTTACGATTACCGATGGGACGACCGTTTAATACCACTTGCGAAGTATGATCGGAACTGGGTTTCAACAACAAAGGATTCATGTCCGTATGACAAGGGACTCCAGCCGCTTCGGCCTGTACAGCTTGTGCACGCCCTATTTCCAACCCTTCCGGAGTGGCATATGAATTCAGTGCCATATCTGTCTCTTATACACATCTGACGCTGCCGACGAACTCT
>ENA-OYCQ01000292-OYCQ01000292.1-human-gut-metagenome-genome-assembly--contig:-NODE-292-length-14643-cov-5.331437_pt1 | contig 14643 bp, 10 predicted proteins | sample MGYA00243458_ERZ652883 | MGnify/ENA primary metagenome ERZ652883 (study PRJEB26926, sample SAMN06164712) | human gut metagenome | biome: ENVO:00009003; feature: ENVO:2100002; material: ENVO:00002003... | reverse complement strand
CCGGGATTTAGTCGCACCTTCACAGGTGCGTGAATTGAAACTATGCTCAAGAATCCTTTCAATGGAGTCCCAAAAGTCGCACCTTCACAGGTGCGTGAATTGAAACTGAAGAGTCTTGAACCAGTTGCGCCATGCCTCCAGTCGCACCTTCACAGGTGCGTGAATTGAAACCTTGTGCCGGAGTATGCAGTTGCGGTCGTAACGGTCGCACCTTCACAGGTGCGTGAATTGAAACTACCTTTAGAGTATCATGACGCAAAAGGCGCGCAGTCGCACCTTCACAGGTGCGTGAATTGAAACACATACAACCAATCATGAACGAAGACAAAATGAAGTCGCACCTTCACAGGTGCGTGAATTGAAACTAGCGGTCCAGCAATGCGAGCACGACGTATGGACGTCGCACCTTCACAGGTGCGTGAATTGAAACCGCAAGGTAACGCGTGTGTATAAAACCCTGCCGGGTCGCACCTTCACAGGTGCGTGAATTGAAACCACGTGGAACATTTCAGGCGATTACAGTCTTTTTGTCGCACCTTCACAGGTGCGTGAATTGAAACTCCCAATCCTTATCTCGCATTACCTTGAAAGAACGTCGCACCTTCACAGGTGCGTGAATTGAAACCGCCAATACAAGATAGGTACTCCCGCAATGGGGAGTCGCACCTTCACAGGTGCGTGAATTGAAACCTTTCAGCTTCTGCTTCAAACGTTCCAGCCGCTCCTCGTCGCACCTTCACAGGTGCGTGAATTGAAACCGGCTTTTTCCACCTTGTCCAGCACGGAGGGCATGTCGCACCTTCACAGGTGCGTGAATTGAAACCATTCCGTCCTCCATTTTTGGAGGGGATGAATTGGTCGCACCTTCACAGGTGCGTGAATTGAAACCCGTTAAAATCCTGCGTGATTTTATGGCTATCAGGTCGCACCTTCACAGGTGCGTGAATTGAAACTCTTACGCTTCCACTTCTTTCCGTGAAAATTTTGTCGCACCTTCACAGGTGCGTGAATTGAAACAATGCAAGTCTTTATCTCTTCGGGCCGAACGTTGAGTCGCACCTTCACAGGTGCGTGAATTGAAACTCCCGTATAGATAGCTTGAACGACAATCGGAACATGTCGCACCTTCACAGGTGCGTGAATTGAAACTGATAATAAAAAGTATAAATCAGGTTATGACGCGTCGCACCTTCACAGGTGCGTGAATTGAAACCAGGTCGGCGAATCCCAGCGGGCGGACCGCGTCAGTCGCACCTTCACAGGTGCGTGAATTGAAACTCCGGCTACCGACTGGGACCGGCTGCCGGAAACTGTCGCACCTTCACAGGTGCGTGAATTGAAACCCCGTCCAAACTGTACTGCGCTACTGGTCTAACTGTCGCACCTTCACAGGTGCGTGAATTGAAACTTTTGCCAAGAGGCAATCCCTGACCATGCGGGAGTCGCACCTTCACAGGTGCGTGAATTGAAACGCGTTCGCGGCTGTTGGTAGCCTGCCTGGACGTGTCGCACCTTCACAGGTGCGTGAATTGAAACTTTGCTTTTCGCCGTCGTCATCCAGTCCGTCAGCGTCGCACCTTCACAGGTGCGTGAATTGAAACGTGAGTGATCGCGTGTTTCGCTCGAATGATTCTAGTCGCACCTTCACAGGTGCGTGAATTGAAACTATTCGCTTTTGATTTTCATTTATGTATTTCCCGTCGCACCTTCACAGGTGCGTGAATTGAAACGCCCTGGTGGCATGAATAGCTTAAACACTATACAGTCGCACCTTCACAGGTGCGTGAATTGAAACCCTGCCCCCACAATCTGCATAACTTCCTCATGTTGTCGCACCTTCACAGGTGCGTGAATTGAAACGTTCTTCGCTCATAGCAAAAGTCTGATTTTTAATGTCGCACCTTCACAGGTGCGTGAATTGAAACCGGATGAAGCGTTTGATGCAATCGGGGATGATGCGTCGCACCTTCACAGGTGCGTGAATTGAAACTATAATCATTAGCAATTAATCAAAAAAACAAAAGGTCGCACCTTCACAGGTGCGTGAATTGAAACTATGAGAAACGTTGAATTATGCGTGGTTGCATGGTCGCACCTTCACAGGTGCGTGAATTGAAACTGTTCGCACTAGCTGCGTGTGCCTCCTACATTAGTCGCACCTTCACAGGTGCGTGAATTGAAACCATGCAGTCCAGCACTCCCGGCAAGCCCTCTTCGGTCGCACCTTCACAGGTGCGTGAATTGAAACTATTCTTGGTGCGATGGACCTGTAGCTTTCAACCTGTCGCACCTTCACAGGTGCGTGAATTGAAACGACAATACGCACTACATAATGCATACACGATGTGGTCGCACCTTCACAGGTGCGTGAATTGAAACTACGTCCCGCCACATGCCAGCAAACACGCGCTTTGTCGCACCTTCACAGGTGCGTGAATTGAAACGCCCTTGGACGTCCCCAGGGAAAAACTCTTGTAGTCGCACCTTCACAGGTGCGTGAATTGAAACCCGGAAGGAAAGGGGACGAACAAATAAACCTAACCGTCGCACCTTCACAGGTGCGTGAATTGAAACTCTTCCCGGAAAACCCGTAACCTCAACTCTATCAGGTCGCACCTTCACAGGTGCGTGAATTGAAACACGTTATTCATTGTTCGTCAAGTATTTGTAGGCCTGTCGCACCTTCACAGGTGCGTGAATTGAAACGTGTGCTCCCTGCTAAATTCTACCTTTGGATTGCGTCGCACCTTCACAGGTGCGTGAATTGAAACTTGCTTGTTTCACCGTAGTATTCTTCATACGGCCGTCGCACCTTCACAGGTGCGTGAATTGAAACCCGGTACTGTACAGGGGTGATAAAGGTCCACCTGGTCGCACCTTCACAGGTGCGTGAATTGAAACTATATAAAGATATTCTTCCACAAAGTGGTTGTTAGTCGCACCTTCACAGGTGCGTGAATTGAAACCGTTTTGTCCCACACAACTACCCCCCGCCAAGTGTCGCACCTTCACAGGTGCATGAATTGAAACCCGTCGTCGTCCAGTCCGTCGGCCCTAAGTGGGGGTCGCACCTTCACAGGTGCGTGAATTGAAACTCACGCTCCCCGTGTATCTCCGCCCGCAGCAGGGGTCGCACCTTCACAGGTGCGTGAATTGAAACAACGGATGCTGATCATTGCTCCCCCGCTGGCTCAGTCGCACCCTCACGGGTGCGTGGATGTGCCAAGGGACACGTTTTGGAAGGTTGTCACACTTGCATGGAAATGTAGATGTGAACATCAAACACCAGCCTTACTAAATGGCATTTCATTAAGTATAGGTTGCTGAGGGAGAATGGACTTGGAGCCGACTTTCTTGGAGTAATAAAGAAAAATAATAGTGAAGCTTGCATCTTTAAAAAGGTAGTTTGTGATATAAATAAACCTTCTCTTCAAGAAGAATTTGTTGTTGAAGTATGGCAATAGAATGTTAGGTTTCCGTTGCATTTTGCATCAAGAGAGGGTTAGACGAAATGATTAGAAAGTGTTTGGAGTCGGAATTGGAAACAATTTATGAAATTATCAATGATTCAGCCGTGGTTTATAAAGACAGGATTCCTACCGACAGATGGAAGGAACCTTACATGCCCGTGGATGAATTAAAGGAGCAGATCAGAGATGGCGTGGTGTTCTATTGTTTTGAAGATAAGGGATGCCTTCTTGGCGTCATGGGGATTCAGGACCGGGATGACGTTAAGCTCATACGTCACGCCTATGTCAGGACGTGCGCCCGTCGGGGAGGAATCGGAGTCCAGCTTCTTAACTATTTACGAAAAGATCAGGAGAAACCTGTTTTAATAGGCACGTGGGCGGATGCGATCTGGGCGATCGACTTCTACCAGAAAAACGGGTTTCATTTGGTAGGGCCTGAAGAACGGAAGCTGCTGTTAAAGAAGTATTGGACGGTTCCGGAAAGACAGATAGAAACGTCCGTAGTACTTGCAGATGAAAAATATATCCGGTCTCAGCGTGGTTTAGTTGAATGAGATTTAGAGGTAAAGCAAAAGGCAGCTTCCATGGATAATGGAAGCTGCCTTTTGAATTCAACGATGAATGAATTCTTGCTGATTTCTCAGCAATCAATTTCTTCAACGGTGACTCCAGCCGGAATTAAGTCGTGATGGATGGTGATATCATAGTCTTGGATAGACCGAGGAAATTCCACATTCTCATGTTTGACGACGGAAACGGCATCAAATAATTTGTGGGCAGGAGCATTCCCCAGCTCGCTGTCATGCTTGAACAGAACAATTTTACGAATAGCCATGGAGCCGGAAGGACGAGCGGCAGACGCATCAAAATCAAAAAGGTGGACTAAGGCATTCTGAAAAACCTTCCAGTCATTTTCTGAAAATCCGGTCTGTTTAGCGAGGAAAGGGTTTAAGCATCCCTGCGTTTTGTATAAAGCGTAGGGAAGGGTGAATTTTCTTCCCATGGTACGGTTGTCTCCTTTTTGCTTAATGGATTCCGCTTCCGTTGTTACGGCACACCGGGTGACGGCAAATTCCGAGGTGGAAACGGGATCAATGGTGCGGGCAAAGGATATCTGGATGGGGCCGCGTACTTGTCCGCAATTGACGCCCGTAGTCATTACGGCACCAAAGGTGCGTATGTCAAAGAATGTCTGGCACATCCAGGATTTTGCCTTATCGTAATCCGCCTGTTTGGCATCCTTCTGGTTGATCTCCAAAGCCACGTAGGCCCGGTTCTGCTGGTTGTTCAGGATGGCTTTTTCCTTAACATAAATTTCGTAGCCGGGTTCGCCGTCCTTGGTCAATTGAATGAAATTGCGGACCTTGCGTTTCAGGCATACGTCTGTAATCAAGCCATGGCCGGATTCAGCATCCATGCGCGGCAGGTTTCCCGCATCCGGATCACCGTTCGGGTTGGCGTCTGTGACGTCAAACAGAATGAGAAAGTCAATTTTGTTCATTATTGTCAGTGGTTTGTGTTTTAGTTGTTTGAGAAATCTCTTTTTCTGTGAAAAAGTCGTTCATTTGATGATAAAAACCCAGGTCGAAATAAGCTTGTTGTTCCAGTCCCATATGGACCGGAACATTGTCCGGAATGTGGGATTTGATTTCCTGAACCAACTTTTCTCTGTTAATTTTAGTTCCTTCTCCATGCTTTTGCTTGACAAGCTGTTTTAAATGATACTGGTATAGTTTATTAACAGTGGAATAGACGGAGCGGGGGTGTGCGCACATACTGGAGAAATAGGAGTCACGGACGGTACGGTTGAGGTCCTTCCCTAAGGCGTCTTCCTGGGTTTTTACATAGACGGCAAAGAGCCTGCCCAGCAGGTAACCGATGTTGTGATTGTCTGGATTGATTGTTTGCATGGTCGTAAGATCATGGTTGTTGGTTTTTCTGTAAAGCCATCCCTTGAGCAGGGAACAACGGATGTAGTTGACTTTTTTGTCAATTCTAATGCGCCTGATAATAGCTTGGGCAATGATGTCCGGATAGGGTAAATGGAAGAGAATGGACTTCATCAGAACTCCACTGTACAGGGAAGGAAGCTCTTTCATATCCCGGACGGTTTCTTTTAAAATATCAAAGGGCTTTGGCAATTCCGGATCAGGATAGTTACTGTTTTTTTCCGTCCATTGACGGGCAAGCGAGATATCCCGGTAATGGGTCTGGATATTTTCTATTAATTCTCCAAAGGTCGATTGATACCAGAAACGGATGGAAAGGCGGGAGGCATTCGGTGAAATTCCCAGGATGAAGAAGGGTACGTCTGCATGGTCCAGTTTGCCTTTGGAAAGCTCCCCGTTCCGCAGTAACTCTGTGATCTTGGAGAGTTGATCCACTGCTGCCTGATCCATGGCAGGAGGCAACGTTTTGCCTGTCGTTACAGCGCCAAAAAGGAAGGCCTCCATGTCCATGGTTTCCTTGGGGGCGTCTGCCCAGAAGACCACGCTGGCATCTCCTATGCGCGTGTTGTATTGGGAATGGGAGAGCAGGTAATTGAGGGCATTGCAATACGCAAAGGCGGTGTTTTCACCTACGGGAGCGTTGAGGCTCTGGTCTTTGCCGTATGATGTGAAAGAGGAGCAGTTGAATGATACTATCTTGGCCCCTGAAACCTGAGCTCCCAGAACCCCTTTAATGGCGGGTTCATGTAAAAGGGCCAGCGGTTCTTCCTTTCCGGAAACAAGACAAATCCCTTTCTCCTTTTCCTTTTTGCTGCCCTGCCATTGCTCCTCGCCTCCATGGAACCACCAGTCCTGAATTTCCGGAGTTTCATGAACATGTTTCATTTCTCCCGCAATACGGAAAATGCCATTGGATATCCACAAATCGGGAGATGCCAGATGGGAAGGTGTTTGGCCGGGATCCCATTGCTCCAGAAAACGGCATACCGCAGAGAAATGAGGATGATTGACGGAGCTTTCCACGGAAAGATGCTTGTCTCTGAAACTGGAAAATGCTTCCCGGATGCGCTTCTGTTCTTTTTCCCCTGTTTCTCCTTTGTATCCCAGCAGGTATCCGCAGTTATCCCATAGGAAACAGGGGTTCAAGCCTGAACCGGAAGGTTTGCTGGAGCCCAGGACCAAAATAGGAATGGAATGAAGTTTTGCTGCCTTTTTCCCCTCCGGGGCGTCCATGGCCCGGATGTCATCCATGCCTACAAGGGTTCCGTCAGGTTTCAGAATAATACGGAAAGAAATTTTCTGGCGGCTTTTCCCGATGGTAGGTAAATCCCCTTTCGCCGTGACGTCTGGATCCTGGGACAATCTGTCGTAAAGCTCGCTTAATGCCGGAATGATCATATCAGGAATTGGTACGGTTCAGGGATGGAACATGAAGGATGCCTGAGTTCAGTTCAGCCGGAAAGAAATGGGGCACCGCAGAAAGCTTCTTCCCATCATGGGAGCTGATAATTTTTCCTTTTCTGTCAGGCACGAATTCTATTTCATGCAGCATCATGCCCAGATTCCGGTTTTGTTGGTCCGGAGGCAATGAAGAAGGCGGAGGCGTTTGCTGATTCCACCATTCGAAGGAAACGGGAAATTCCCTTGTTCCAAAATAAGGTTGATGGAATGACTGTCCTTTCATGGCCCTGCGTTTGAACATTTCATGATGCTTTGCCTGGTCATTGATATTTCCCTGTGCCTTAAGGACGGAAAAATGAGCTTCGATGAGGTATTCTACATCTTGAAGGATGGTGGAGGAACGTTGCTGGCGGGTATCCTCAACCAGAAGTCCCAGGCGGGCTTCCCCTCCATTTTTGATGACGTCGGATTTAGGCGCCGTTGCTTTGGCCGAAACTTCGTTTCTCCGGATGGAAACAAGCTTAATAGGTTTTAGCACATGAATTTTATCAATGTGCCAGCGAATTTCAGGTTTCCAATAAATGGCGCTTAAAATTCCTATGGCTGCGGACGGAGTCATGACTTCATAGGAGTATCTCTCTGCCTTTAATTCCGGTCTTGTAAAACAGGCCCATTCTCCCCAAACATGCAGTAAAATTCCAGTTTCAGTCATGGCTAACAGATGAAACCTATATACGCTGGATCGCTTTGCCGCAAGGATAAAATCCCTTTATGCTCATCGTAAACATCCTGGGAAGGCTGAAGAACGTGAATGGTATCGTCAATGTATGAGTCGATGCCATGATCTTGTAAAACAGGCCATTCGTTATCATATACTTGTACGCTGTACCGCTGAATTTCACGCCGCAGGTTTTTGTCTGGATAAAGCCCTTGGGAATCAAGGATCTCTAGGCGTTCCCGGATATGGCACGCTTCCTGGTCTATGGCGATCATTATTGAACGGGACGCATCGGGAATCATTTTAAAGTTTTTATCAATATCTTTGAATTTAAGAGACTTGAACATTTTCTCAGGTACGGGCGTGAGTTGGGTCATATCCTTAATATTCTTGCTGTCCCAGAGATTTGTCTGATCTTTACGATTATTGTAATAGGTCCTGAAAAACAGATTGGAAATTTCAGGAGAAAGAAGATCTGCATCCGGTTCCTGAGCCAGAATCTCCCGGGTGGCGGAAGCGGCTGCACGGAGGTCGTCCAAGATGCCAGGAATAGGAAAATCCGTGGATTCATAAATGAAAACTAGCCCTTTTCCGCCCCTCTCGCCATGGCGGTTGCAGCGGCCGGCTGCCTGGGCGATGGAATCAATTCCGGCACAGGCCCTGTAAACTACGGGGAAGGAAATATCTATACCCGCTTCAATGACCCTGGTGGCAATAAGAATAATATTTTTTTCCTGCTCCAGCTCCTGTTTGACGGTTTCAATGACTCTCTCCCGGTGGATGGGGAACATTCTGGCGGAAAGGTGCAGGATATGGGTGGATGTCTGGGAGGAAAAGGCGTCAAACAGGGATTGGGCTTCCTTGGTGGTGTTGACAATGAATAAGGCGGATTTGTCCGGGAGCGTTTTCCAATGACTCATAAGAGTGTTCTGATCCATCTCGCCCAGGTGCTGGATGGTTACACGCTGCATGGATAGCTCCAGCTGGCGTTCGAAGTCGGTCCCAAGCAGGCTGGTGAGCTCTTCGGCAGGCCAGCCAATCGGGAATTCCTCCTTGCACTCAAGAGCCGGCTGGGTTGCCGTGCAAAGTACCAGGGTACAGCCATAATCTTTTTCCAGGGTTCTCATGGCTTCCAGGCACGGGGCCAGCAAATGTGAAGGCAGGCTTTGGGCCTCATCAAAAATAATGACGGAGTTGGCGATGCTGTGCAACTTTCTGCAGGTGGACGGTCTGTTGGAAAACAGGGATTCGAAAAACTGGACACTGGTGGTAACAATCAAGGGTGCATCCCAGTTTTCCGACATCAGCCTGACTCTCTCCGTGTCTTTATCCGCCGCTAGATTGGAGTGATGTTCCAATACGCATTCCATTCCGAATTGTTCTTCCAAGGGAGCCATGACTCCTCTAAAGGTGCGCGATGTCTGGTCAATAATGCTCGTAAAGGGGATCACGTAGATTACGCGTCTCATGTGGCGGTGTCTGGCATGGGCAAGCGCAAAACTGAGGGAAGAGAGGGTTTTCCCCCCGCCCGTAGGAACATTGAGTTGGTAGATTCCCTGAGGAACCTGTGCCTGGGAAAGACATTGATGATGTATCCTGTGCCGCAGATGTTGAATAGGAGCAGGATCCGGAGCATTCTCCATGTTGCTCAAATGCGTTTCAACCCTGTGGCTCATCTGTTCCAGGATATCTTCGGGCCAGGATGGCCTCATATTCCGTTTCTCTTGGGACATGAAGTGTTCGGTTCCCAGAAAATCACTGTCGGTCAGAAAAGAGAAAAGCATGCGTATCTGCATGGCTACAGCAAAGCCTAGGTTGCGTTTTGAGGCTTGTGATTTTTTGTGCCAGAGAAGCGGAGGCGAAGGCTCTATGAAGGAACATACTTCGGCAGGAGCGTAGGATTCCCACTCGGGGATATCCTTGTAAAACCGTTCAAGGAAAAGGTCGGCGCCGTTGGGAAGTCCTGCGTGATGGCCTGCAATGACGTAAGCCAGCATATCGCCGTAGGGTGTTTTGGAGGTGCCCCAATGGGTGCTGGCGTGTTTTGCTCCGGCAGTGGAATGGTCTACTTTTTTGCCAGAATGTTGTTCCACAGTTTCTGAAGAAGACGAAGAAAGGCATATATGCCGTTGGAATTCCTCGGAAAACTTTCCCAGATCGTGCCAGAGTGCGGCGGCTTCAGCCCATTGGAGCCATGCTTCACGTATGGACTCGGGTAACTCCTTGGTCAATTGACCCACATAATACCGTACCATGTTCAGATGTCCTGGGATATCTGTCTTATCATTTGGAAATGTGTAAAGAGGCTCGTCTACAGATGTTTCATTGTCCAGCCATTTACGGTGGGCAATAGGAAATTTCTCATTATTCATATAACATATTGTGGTATGAAAATGTTGGGAAAATCAATATATATTTAAATATTTTTTACATTATACATTGAGTCCGGCGCCGAAGTATGAGATGCTTTTCCGCCAGATGCCTGTTTCTATTTTATGAGTACTCGTCTCTCATATTCCGTACCCTTGGCGGCATTGCAGCATTACCTGTACTGTCCCAGACAGTGTGCTTTGATTCATCTGGAATGTGCATGGGAGGAGAACCAGTTCACGGCAGAGGGGAACGTGTTTCATGAACGATCCGATTCCGGGATGACGGAAACCCGCGGATTGAAAAAAGTGCTGCGCTCTCTGCACGTTTCTTCCGGACAGTGGGGTATTCACGGTATTGCGGATGTCGTGGAAGCTGTTTATTCCAAAAAGGGAGGGGAGGTGGTTGCCATGACGCCTGTGGAATATAAGGTTGGCAAGCCGAAGCCGCATCGTGCGGATGAGGTTCAAGTGTGTGCCCAGGCATTATGCCTGGAGGAGATGTTTGCCATAGAAGTCCCTGCCGGTTTTCTGTTTTATGGAAAAACCCAGAGAAGGTTTGAGGTGCCGTTTGACAAGGAGCTGCGTTCCTTGACAGCCTTGGTTATCCAGAATGCCAGAGAGGTGTTGACGGGCATCGTTACGCCGTTGCCCCGTTATTCCAAGGGCTGCAAGTCCTGTTCCCTGGTCAATGATTGTCTTCCTGACGTTTGCCGAGAGCACAGGCAGACCATGAAGGCCCGGGTGGATAGTGTGTTTGAAGATAGTCTTGGTGCAAGTGAAGCTGATGATTTATGAAGAAACATTTAAATACCTTGTTTGTGACGCTGGAGGGATGCTGGCTGTCCAAGGATGGCGATACCGTGAAAGTCAATTCGGAAGGAACATGTTTGCTGCGGGTTCCCCTCCATAATTTGGAGGGTATTGTGACGCTGGGATGGGACATAGGAGTTTCCCCTTATTTGATGGGGGCCTGTGCGGAGCGCGGCATCACGCTTTCCTTCTGCAATCCTTACGGTAAATTCCTGGCTGGCGTCCAGGGCTTCATGAAGGGAAATATCCTGCTGCGCCGGGAGCAATACCGCTGGGCTGATGATGAGGCAAGATGGGTTGGCGTTGCCCGGGAAATGATAGGAGCCAAAATTGCCAATTGCCGCAGTTTGCTTTTAAGAGCGCAGAGAACTTACGGGAAAGATTTGTCGGAAGCGGTGGACCGTCTGGCTGCTTTTTGCCGCATGGCCCGCGGGTGCAGTTCCGGCGATATGCTGCGGGGCATTGAAGGTTCCGCTGCGGAAACATATTTTTCCTGCGTGTCCCATTGCCAGAGGACGGAAGAGCCGGAGTTAGTGTTTGAAGGCCGCAACAGGCGTCCTCCCAAGGATTGTTTTAACGCCCTTCTATCTTTTCTATATAGTCTGTTGTGCCATGATGCCAGGTCCGCTCTTGAAAGCGCCGGCATTGATGCGGCCGCCGGTTTTCTGCATCGCGACCGTCCGGGGCGTCCCGGAATGGCCTTGGACCTGATGGAAGAATTCCGGGCGCCGCTGGCTGATCGCCTGGCTCTTACGCTAATCAACCGCAAGCAAATTTCCGCAGATGATTTCGACAAGGAGGAATCCGGCGCCGTCTTTTTGAAGGAAGATTCCCGTAAGAAAGTATTGAATGCCTGGCAGGAGCGCAAGAAGACCGTTTTGGTGCACCCCTTCCTTCAGGAAAAGACGACACAGGGATTGCTGATTCACATCCAGGCCCTTTTGCTAGCACGTCATTTGCGCGGAGACCTGGACTGCTATCCTCCGTTTATTGGCAAGTAAAACGCTCCTTAGCCATGTATATTCTCATTACTTATGATGTAGCTACGGATGACAAGGCCGGACAGCGGCGGTTGCGTCAAGTTGCCCGCGCCTGTGAAAATATCGGTCAGAGAGTGCAGAATTCCGTGTTTGAATGTGAGCTGGCTCCGGCCCAATTGGTTGACATCAGGAACAAGCTGCTTAAGATTATTGATAACGAGAGCGACAGCCTGAGAATTTATCACATGGGGTCCAATTGGCATCATAAAATAGAGCAATTGGGCAAGGAGAAGAGTTTCGACATTTCCGGCCCTTTGATCATTTAAAAGCTGTCTGAGCACGGCCTTTGCGCCAACCCCAAGCTCACACCAATTTCCCGGGAGATCGGCGATTGGCGTAATACATTGGGAATGGAAGATTGACAGATGAATACTTAGAAGAGAAGGCTAGGTGATGATGGCCTTCTTCGGGAGGTTGGCGCAAAGTATCGTTTGCGCTGTTGAATAACAATGTATATGGTCAGGCGCAGTCGCACTCCGCAAGGAGTGCGTGGATTGAAACCAGCCCTGCATGGATACGCTTTCGATCAGCCGGGTCGCACTCCGCAAGGAGTGCGTGGATTGAAACCAAAAGCAAACCGGGTACGCGTCATGGATGCCTTGTCGCACTCCGCAAGGAGTGCGTGGATTGAAACAGGACGGGAGAAGCCAGAAGATGGGACAATCTAGCCGTCGCACTCCGCAAGGAGTGCGTGGATTGAAACTCTACGGATGCTTTGTTTCTTCGGGCCGGGTGACGTCGCACTCCGCAAGGAGTGCGTGGATTGAAACGGAGAGTTTGCACATGGTTATTTTTTGCTGGGGGTCGCACTCCGCAAGGAGTGCGTGGATTGAAACGTGCGATAGTCTGCCTGTGCTATCATGCTCATGGGTCGCACTCCGCAAGGAGTGCGTGGATTGAAACCATTGAGGGTTGCTCACCTCAAATTTCGCCTGAAGTCGCACTCCGCAAGGAGTGCGTGGATTGAAACCCCGCTCCTGTCGGCAATGAGAGCATGGAGGATGTCGCACTCCGCAAGGAGTGCGTGGATTGAAACAGGGAATCACGGGAACAGGGATGATTCTTGCCTAAGTCGCACTCCGCAAGGAGTGCGTGGATTGAAACGCTACATGTCTGAAACGGCAAAGCCGGGGCAGTGTCGCACTCCGCAAGGAGTGCGTGGATTGAAACCATATTTTTCAATGTTCCATCCCTCCGGCTTCAAGTCGCACTCCGCAAGGAGTGCGTGGATTGAAACTGGATATTCAATCCGCACCCCCGCGCACTCGATAGTCGCACTCCGCAAGGAGTGCGTGGATTGAAACGTGTCTGGATGGCCCACATGCAAACGTGGCTCAAGTCGCACTCCGCAAGGAGTGCGTGGATTGAAACTGGGCTGACCCGGCCAAGATGGCTGATACCGATCGTCGCACTCCGCAAGGAGTGCGTGGATTGAAACAAACTTGATGAAGGGAAGAGTGGACGTAGTGATGGTCGCACTCCGCAAGGAGTGCGTGGATTGAAACTTAATCAGGTAGGTCAGCAGGTAATTCCACGCAGGTCGCACTCCGCAAGGAGTGCGTGGATTGAAACGATGAATGCGTCCATGTATTTGTCAAACTGCTTGGTCGCACTCCGCAAGGAGTGCGTGGATTGAAACTTCGCACCTCTGGGTGATGGTCCACTTTTTGAAAGTCGCACTCCGCAAGGAGTGCGTGGATTGAAACGGATGTCAACTCTTTTTTATGGGGCTCCACCAGAAGTCGCACTCCGCAAGGAGTGCGTGGATTGAAACTGGCCGAAAGCCCCACCTGCCTGGATGAATCCAGTCGCACTCCGCAAGGAGTGCGTGGATTGAAACGCTGACATCCTCAGCGAGTCCATCCAGCTTTACCGGTCGCACTCCGCAAGGAGTGCGTGGATTGAAACCACTGCATGACCGGAAGCAGGTGAAGCTGGCTCTGTCGCACTCCGCAAGGAGTGCGTGGATTGAAACATCCAGGACGATGACCACCTCGGATTGCTTGACAGTCGCACTCCGCAAGGAGTGCGTGGATTGAAACCATCAAGGTTGAATTGGAAGCCGGGAACCGGGACGTCGCACTCCGCAAGGAGTGCGTGGATTGAAACTGTTTTATCAGAGTTTAGCGCGCTTAATGTCCCGTCGCACTCCGCAAGGAGTGCGTGGATTGAAACCAAACGATATTGCAAATAAAGAATATGTTGATGGGTCGCACTCCGCAAGGAGTGCGTGGATTGAAACCATAAAATTTTATGGAATCCGGCTCAAATATGGAGTCGCACTCCGCAAGGAGTGCGTGGATTGAAACTCTACCAGCCTGATCCTCCCTTCCGGGCTTGCCGGTCGCACTCCGCAAGGAGTGCGTGGATTGAAACGGTATTATGGCGATGCCCAAGGACGGTTGGAATAGTCGCACCCTCACGGGTGCGTGGATTGAAACCTGGAGAAGCTCGGCGATGGAAAAGTCAAGCCGTGTCGCACCCTCACGGGTGCGTGGATTGAAACTAATACCTCGGCCAAAATTCCTACAATGCCCAAGGTCGCACCCTCACGGGTGCGTGGATTGAAACGATGACTTGTAATTTTGTATGACAAAAATATTTAGTCGCACCCTCACGGGTGCGTGGATTGAAACCTGGAGAAGCTCGGTGATGGAAAAGTCAAGCCGGTCGCACCCTCACGGGTGCGTGGATTGAAACAGGAGCTTTATAATTTCATGAGCTATCTCAAGAGTCGCACCCTCACGGGTGCGTGGATTGAAACCACACGTCCAATGCTCCTCTATTCATAAGACTTTGAGTCGCACCCTCACGGGTGCGTGGATTGAAACATGATGATTTATGTTGAGGTTCTAACAAGTTCTAGTCGCACCCTCACGGGTG
>ENA-OYCQ01000236-OYCQ01000236.1-human-gut-metagenome-genome-assembly--contig:-NODE-236-length-17396-cov-10.077966_pt1 | contig 17396 bp, 11 predicted proteins | sample MGYA00243458_ERZ652883 | MGnify/ENA primary metagenome ERZ652883 (study PRJEB26926, sample SAMN06164712) | human gut metagenome | biome: ENVO:00009003; feature: ENVO:2100002; material: ENVO:00002003... | reverse complement strand
TTTAAACGCATAGCCCTATGTCATTTATTGCTGATAAGATTGTAATGGATGGATTAACTTATGACGACGTACTGTTAATCCCCGCTTATTCTGAAGTCTTGCCCAAAACAGTCGAACTCTCGACTAAGTTTTCACGAAACATTGAGTTAAAAATCCCGTTTGTAACTGCTGCCATGGATACGGTTACCGAAGCGAAGATGGCTATTGCCATTGCCCGCGAAGGTGGTATCGGAGTTATTCATAAGAATATGTCCATTGAGGAGCAGGCACGTCAGGTAGCTATTGTGAAGCGTGCCGAAAACGGTATGATTTATGACCCGGTGACTATCAAGAGAGGTTCTACGGTAGCTGATGCGCTGGCTTTGATGGCTGAATACAAGATTGGTGGTATTCCGGTGGTAGATGATGAAAGATATTTGGTAGGCATTGTTACCAATCGTGACCTTCGTTTTGAGAAAGATATGAATAAGCGTATCGATGAGGTAATGACTAAGGAGAACATCATTACTACCAATCCTACGACGGATATGGAGGCTGTTTCTCAAATTCTGCAAGAACATAGAATCGAGAAGTTGCCGGTAGTAGATAAAGACAACAAATTGGTAGGTCTGATTACCTATAAGGATATTACCAAGGCAAAGGATAAACCTATGGCGTGCAAGGATAGCAAAGGTCGTCTGCGCGTTGCTGCCGGAGTGGGAGTGACGAATGACACTTTGGAGCGCATGCGGGCTTTGGTGGATGCAGGGGCGGATGCCATTGTCATTGATACGGCTCACGGACATTCCAAGGGGGTTATTGAAAAATTGAAAGAAGCCAAGGCTAACTTCCCTCATATTGATATTGTTGTTGGTAATATTGCTACCGGTGAAGCTGCGAAGGCATTGGTCGAGGCTGGTGCTGATGGAGTAAAGGTGGGCATCGGTCCGGGTTCCATCTGCACTACCCGTGTAGTTGCCGGTGTGGGTGTTCCTCAGTTGTCTGCGGTTTATGATGTGGCAAAGGCACTGAAGGGCACGGGTATTCCTTTGATTGCCGATGGCGGTTTGCGTTACTCGGGCGATGTGGTGAAGGCGTTGGCTGCCGGTGGTTACAGCGTGATGATCGGTTCGCTGGTTGCCGGAACGGAAGAGTCTCCGGGCGATACGATTATTTTCAACGGTCGTAAGTTCAAGTCCTATCGGGGTATGGGGTCGCTGGAAGCTATGGAAAATGGTTCCAAGGACCGCTACTTCCAAAGCGGTACCAGTGACGTGAAGAAATTGGTTCCAGAGGGCATTGCTGCCCGCGTTCCTTATAAAGGTACTTTGTATGAAGTGATTTATCAGTTGGTTGGCGGTCTGCGTGCCGGTATGGGCTATTGCGGTGCAGCCAATATAGAGAAACTGCACGATGCCAAGTTTACCCGCATTACTAATGCAGGTGTACTCGAAAGCCATCCGCATGATGTATCTATAACCAGTGAGGCACCGAACTATAGCCGTCCAGAGTAAGATAATAACAAAATAATAGTGAATGCCCGGAGAGAGATTGCCGCTTTCCGGGCATTTTGTTTATATTTGCAGCCGTATAAAAAGAACGGATGGTGCTTATGGTTAGATTGTTTTGGGTGTTTTTCTTCCTCGGGTTCGGATTGGCTGTTTCGGCCCAGGACGATCCGGTACTGATGCGTATCAATGGAAAGGAGGTCCTCCGTTCTGAATTCGAACGTAGCTATAATAAGGGCGGTACCTCTGTCGGTGCAGGCCGGAAGGCATTGGATGCATATGTGAATAAGTTTATAGACTTCAGGCTGAAAATAGAGGCTGCCGAAGTTGCGGGATTGGATACTTCCCGTGTCTTCCAGAAGGAGCAGGATGAGTATCGCCGCTGTCTGATTAAATCATACTTGACAGATGAGGAGACGGCAGAGCAGGAGGCACGGCAGTATTATGACAAGATGAAATCCGGCCGGCGTGCGGGCCGGGTATATGTGAAGCATATTTTTAAATATCTTCCCCGGAATATTTCCGGTCATACCTTGCGTGAGATGGAGTCCAGGATGGATTCTATCTACAGGGCTCTTGCAAAGGAAGGGGGAGCTGTGCCGTCTTTCGATGCTTGCGTCGAGCAATTTTCCGATGAGAAGAAAGCGTTTTGGGTGGGTTGGCTGCAGATGCCGGTGGAGTTTGAGGATATTGTATTCGGGTTGAATGCCGGAGAGATTTCCCGTCCGTTCCTCACTCCTCAAGGCATTCATATCGTGAAAGTACTCGAACAGCAGGAAATCCTTCCTTTTGAGAGGATGAAGGACAAGATAATCCGTTGTCAAACCCGTCGTCATGGAATGGATAAAGGAACGCGGGCTTTTGTGGATAAACTGAAGAAAGAATATCACTATATGCCGGATAAAGCCGGTATCGACGAACTGCTGGCCAAAGGAAGCACTTCCCGTGTATTGTTTACACTGGATGGCAAGGCATACGGTGGAAAAGAGTTTGCCGGATTTGCCGCTGTTTATCCGGCAGGGACGCGCAGACAGTTGGAGGCTTTTACAGTAAAAACGATTCTGGACTATGAAAACTCCCGTCTGGAATTGAAGCATCCCGAATTCTGTGCGTTGGTGCAGGGGCATCGTGACAGCATGTTGCTTGCCGAAATCACTGACCGTGAAGTGGGAAAGAGGAGTGTGGTGGATGAAGCGGGATTGAAAGCATATTTTGAGGCGCACCGTTCGGACTTCCATTGGGACGAACCGCGTTATAAGGGTATTGTGCTGCATTGTACTACCAAGCGGGTGGCGAAGCAAGTACGGAAATTTCTGAAACAGATTCCGGAAGAGGAGTGGATGGATGCCATCCGTCTCACTTTCAATGCCGGCGATACTCCCAAGGTGCGGGCAGAGCAAGGATTATTTGCTCCCGGTGATAATGCATATGTGGATGAATTGGTGTTCAAAGGGAAGAATGCAACCCCGGTTTTGTCATTTCCCTTTACTGCTGTACAAGGTCGTAAGCAGAAGGGACCAGATAGTTGGCAAGAGGTGCGAGAGCCGCTCGTAACCGCTTATCGGAACTATTTGGAAACGCATTGGGTGGCAAAGTTGCGTGCTGCCGGTAAGGTTGAAATTGACCAAGAGGTTTTAAAAACCGTTAATAATCACTGATGCAACCGATTAAAACACTATCTTCGTACCTCAAAACGAAGTAAATATCAGTTGGTGATGCGAACAACCTGCTTTGGGCTTTTAATTTTCCTTCTCTGTGCGGCGTGCAGCGAGCAGCACGACCATAAAGGGTGGACACCGTTAGTGGAGTTGGACGGCAATTTCCTTTACCGGGAAGATTTGCAATCGGTACTTCCTGCCGGTTTGTCCAAAGACGACAGTCTGTTGTTTGCAGAACATTATATCCGTAATTGGGTGGAAGATATTTTGCTGTACGATAAAGCGCAGAGCAATATTCCCAATAACGGTGAGATTGATAAACTTGTGGAGAATTATCGCAAAGCATTGATAATGCATACCTATCAGCAGGCTTTAATACATCAGCGGCTATCAGAGGAGATTTCAGAACAAGACTTGACGGAGTATTACGAGAAGAACCAGGCGCTCTTCAAGGTGGAACGTCCGTTGATGAAAGGCTTGTTCATCAAAGTTCCTTTGACAGCCCCGCAGCTGGGCAATGTTCGTCGCTGGTACAAGACGGAAACCCGTGAGGCGGTGGAACATCTGGAAAAGTACAGTCTGCAGAATGCTGTGAAGTATGAGTATTTTTATGATAAATGGGTGCCGGTATCGGAAGTGCTGGATATGCTGCCCTTGAAGGTTCCTAATGTGGACGAGTATCTGGACAAGAATCGCCATGTAGAGCTGAAGGATACGGCTTTCCATTATTTCCTGAATGTGAGCGATTATCGCCCGGTGGGAGAGCAGGAACCCTATGAGTTTGCCCGTAGGCAAGTGAAGGATATGCTGCTGAACGTGAAGCAGGTGGAATTCATGAAGCAAGTGAAGGATGATTTGTACCAACGGGCGGTGAAAAGAGACAAGATTAAATATTATTTAGAATAAGACACCAAGAATGAAACAGTGTATGAACTTTAAGTTTGTAATTTTATTTGCCTTGACGCTATTAGTCGGTTCTACCGTTTATGGACAAGACAACGTAATTGACGAGGTAGTGTGGGTAGTAGGTGACGAGGCTATACTGAAGTCCGAAGTGGAAGAAGCACGCATGAGTGCATTGTATGAAGGACGCAAATTTGACCGTGACCCTTATTGCGTGATACCGGAGGAGATAGCCGTGCAGAAGCTGTATCTTCACCAGGCTGCCCTCGACAGTATCGAAGTATCCGAGAGTGAGGTTATCCAGCGTGTGGACTATATGACGAACATGTATATCGCCAACATCGGTTCGCGTGAGAAAATGGAGGAATACTTCAATAAGACTTCCAGCCAGATTCGTGAAACGCTGCGCGAGAATGCCCGTGAAGGATTGAAAGTTCAGAAGATGCAGCAGAAACTGGTGGGTGAGATTAAGATAACTCCGGCTGAGGTGCGCCGTTACTTCAAGGATTTGCCGCAGGACAGCATTCCTTATATCCCTACCCAGGTGGAGGTGCAGATTATCACTCAGCAGCCCAAGGTTCCTTTGGAGGAAATAGAAGATGTAAAGAGGCGTCTGCGTGAGTATACCGACCGTGTCAATAAGGGCGAAAGCTTTTCCATGTTGGCTCGTCTGTACTCCGAGGACCGTGGCTCGGCCATGCGTGGCGGTGAAATAGAGTTTTCGGGACGCGGTATGCTGGACCCCGCTTATGCCAATGTAGCTTTCAACTTGCAAGACCCCAGCAAGGTTTCCAAGATTGTAGAGTCTGAATATGGTTTCCATATCATTCAGTTGATAGAGAAGCGCGGTGACCGTATTAAAACACGCCACATTCTGTTGAAACCGCATATTCCGGAAGAAGCTCTGGCTGCCGGTTGTGCCCGTTTGGATTCTATTGCCGATGATATCCGCAATAACAAGTTCTCTTTTGAAGAGGCTGCCTCAGTGCTTTCGCAGGATAAGGATACGCGTAACAATCATGGTTTGTTGCCGAATCCCAATACGAACACTTCCCGTTTTGAGATGCAGGAACTTCCCCCTGAAATAGCCAAGGTGGTGGATAAGATGAAAGTGGGCGAAATCTCCGAAGCCTTCACCATGATTCCGCAAAAGACCGGAAAAGAAGAGTGTGTGATTGTGAAACTGAAGAGCCGTACGACGGGACACAAGGCTACCATTGCCGATGACTATCAGAACTTGAAAGAGATTGTGTTGGAGAAACGCCGCGACGAAGTGCTGGACAAGTGGATTCGTGAGAAGCAGAAGCACACGTATGTCCGTATCAAGGATAATTGGAAGAATAACTGTACGTTCAAGTATCCGGGCTGGATCAAAGAATAATCCGGAAGGATTTACATGGATTTGTATGCAAAAGAAGAATACAAAAAATCATTTCCTGAACAAGCATAGATACCTCCTGGTAGGCATTCTATGCTTGTTTGGCATCTGTCTGCTGAGTGCGCAGGACAAAAAGAAGAGTACTGGTGCACCGGAGAAGAGGAAAGTGGACTCGATTGAACAGAAAAAGACGGAGACGTCGGAAAAGAAGAAGACGCGCGTCGATTTGTTGTACGCAGATGAGGCGCAGGCGGACAAACAGTTGCGTCCTGATGTGCAGGTACTCATCGGTTCGGTGAGGATGAAGCATGACAGTATGTACATGTTCTGTGATAGTGCGCTGATATTCGAAAAGATAAATTCTGTGGAGGCATTCGGCAATGTGCGTATGGAGCAGGGCGACACCTTGTTTATCTATGGAGACTATCTGTATTATGACGGCATGTCGCAGCTGGCCATGCTGCGTGAGAATGTACGTATGATAAATCGTAATACGGTGCTGACAACCGACAGTTTGAACTATGACCGTCTGTACGATTTGGGTTATTACTTCGAAGGCGGTACGCTGACCGACGAGGATAATGTGCTGACTTCCGAGTGGGGAGAATATAGCCCTGCCACCAAGTTGGCTGTCTTCAATCACGACGTGAAGCTGGTCAATCCGAAGTTTGTCTTGACTTCGGATACCTTGAAGTATAGTACAGCTACCAAGATTGCTACTATTTTAGGCCCCTCCGACATTGTGAGTGACCAAAATCATATTTATTCCGAACGTGGCGTGTACAATACGACTACTGAGCAGGCAGAACTGCTCGACCGTTCCGTACTGACTAACGAAGGCAAGAAACTGACCGGTGACAGCCTTTTCTACGACCGCATCTTGGGATACGGCGAGGCTTTTGACAATGTACAGATGAATGATACGGTCAACCGGAACATGTTGACTGGCGACTATTGTTTCTACAACGAACTGACCGGAAGCGCCGTTGCCACCAAACGTGCCGTAGCTATCGACTATTCGCAGGGCGACAGTCTGTTTATGCACGGTGATACTTTGCGGCTGATTACCTACCATATGAATACCGATTCCATGTACCGGGAGATGCGTGCCTATCATAAGGTGCGTGCTTATCGCACGGATGTGCAGGCCGTATGCGATTCGTTGGTGTATAATTCCAAGGACTCTTGCATGACGATGTACACCGACCCTATCTTGTGGCACGGGGAACAACAGTTGTTGGGCGAGGAAATTAAAATTTACATGAACGATAGTACCATCGACTGGGCACATATCATCAATCAGGCCCTGACGGTAGAGAAAAAGGACAGTATTCACTATAACCAAGTTTCCGGTAAGGAGATGAAAGCTTTCTTCATAGATGGAGACATGCGTCTGGTGGAGGTAAACGGCAATGTATTGGTGGTGTATTATCCGGTAGAGGAGAAGGACAGTTCGCTGATTATGATGAACTATTCGGAAGGTGGACTTTTGAAAATGTACTTGAAGGAGAGAAGAATGGAGCGCGGAGTCTTTGTTGGAAAGACTACCGGTACAGCCTATCCTTTGGACCAGATTCCACCAGATAAGAGCAGGCTGCCTTCTTTTGTTTGGTTCGACTACATCCGTCCGCTCAACAAGGAGGACATCTTCGAGTGGAGGGCTAAAAAAGCAGGTGAAGTATTGAAGAAAAGTGACCGGAAACCTGTAACTTCGCCAAGGAATATGCATATTAAACGAAATAATAAGTAGCGTCATGGGAATGTTTGCAATGCGGAAGCCTCGTGGCTTCAATCATAGCTATATCTATGTGGATGAGCGGAAAGAGAAGTTGGCGAAGATGGAAGAAAACGCCAAGCGTGACCTGGGTATGCTGCCGGAAAAGGAATTCTCGCCCGAGGATATACGGGGCAAATTCATAGAAGGAACAACTCACTTGAAGCGGCGCAAGGAGAGCGGACGTAAGCCGATGCATTTGGGCATAATCCTTGTTGTCATAGCTGTGCTGATTTATCTGTGGTATGCCATCAGTAACGGAATCATTTAATAATGATTAATCATTAATCTCTAATCATTAAACATTATCATGAGCGATATCATTCATTTGCTGCCCGATTCGGTTGCCAATCAGATTGCTGCCGGAGAGGTGATTCAGCGTCCGGCATCTGTTGTGAAGGAATTGGTGGAAAATGCAATTGATGCCGAAGCAGAGGAAATACATGTGCTGATTACCGATGCGGGCAAGACCTGCATCCAGGTGATTGATGACGGAAAGGGGATGTCCGAAACGGATGCGCGTCTTTCTTTTGAACGCCATGCAACTTCAAAGATACGCGAAGCTGCCGATTTGTTTGCCCTACGCACCATGGGCTTCCGTGGAGAAGCGTTGGCTTCCATTGCTGCGGTAGCTGAAGTGGAGTTGAAAACACGCCCGGTCAGCGAGGAGCTGGGGACGCGGCTGCTGATTGCCGGCTCTAAAGTCGAGAGCCAGGAAGCCGTTTCCTGCCCTAAGGGAAGCAATTTTTCCATCAAGAACCTATTCTTCAATATTCCTGCTCGGCGTAAATTCCTGAAAGCCAACTCTACGGAGTTGAGCAATATCCTTACGGAATTCGAGCGTATAGCGTTGGTGCATCCTGAGGTAGCCTTCTATCTGTATAGTAATGATACGGAATTGTTCAATCTTCCGGTAATGCCTTTGCGGCAACGCATCATGGCAGTCTTCGGAAAGAAGCTGAATCAGCAGTTGCTGTCCGTCGACGTCAATACGACCATGATAAAGATTTCCGGTTTTGTAGCCAAGCCGGAAACGTCGCGCAAGAAAGGAGCGCACCAATACTTTTTTGTGAACGGGCGTTATATGCGTCACCCCTATTTCCACAAAGCGGTGATGGACGCTTATGAGCAGCTGATTCCTGCCGGTGAGCAAATCTCCTACTTTATTTATTTCGAGGTAGACCCTGCCAATATCGATGTGAACATCCATCCGACGAAGACGGAGATTAAGTTCGAGAATGAGCAGGCTATCTGGCAGATTCTGTCGGCTGCGGTCAAGGAATCCTTAGGCAAGTTTAGCGCTATACCTACTATCGATTTTGATACCGAGGACATGCCGGATATTCCTGCATTCGAGCAGGCTCGTCCGATAGAGCCTCCGAAGGTACATTATAACACGGATTTCAATCCCTTCAAGACGTCTTCCGCTTCTTCCTATGGAGGCGGTGGCAATTATTCGCGTCCCAAAGTGGAGTGGGAGGGGCTTTATTCCGGTTTGGAAAAAGCCAGCAGGATGAACGAGCCGATGGAGGAAGAACCTTTTGCAGAGGATGCGGTTACCGGTACGGCTCCAAGAGAGGAGGAGAGGGGGCCTTATTTCCAGGAAACGGTTCCTTCCGGGGCAAGCGCCTCTTTCTACGGCAATGAGGCAACGGTAGAGAAAGGAGCGCAACACTTCCAGTTCAAGGGGCGTTTTATTCTGACTTCCGTTAAATCGGGTCTGATGCTGATAGACCAGCACCGGGCGCATGTCCGGGTATTGTTCGACCGCTATATGAGTCAGATTCGACAGAAACAAGGCGTATCGCAGGGGGTATTGTTTCCGGAGATTATCCAGTTGCCGGCTTCGGAAGCTGCCGTGCTGGACAGTATATTGGAAGATTTGTCGGCCGTAGGCTTCGATTTGAGTCCGCTGGGTGGCGGCAGCTATGCCATCAACGGCATACCTTCGGGCATAGAGGGGCTGAACCCGGTGGAATTGGTCCGGAATATGGTACATACTGCTATGGAAAAAGGAAATGATGTTAAGGAAGAGGTACAGACAATTCTTGCATCGACCTTGGCGCGTGCTGCGGCCATCGTCTACGGACAAGTGCTGAGCAACGAGGAAATGTCCAACCTCGTGGACAATCTGTTTGCATGCCCATCCCCGAATTATACTCCGGACGGAAAGACGGTGCTGGCAACCATTAAAGAAGACGACATAGAAAAGCTTTTCTCTAAATAAGGGGGAGTGCTTTCTTTTGCATCAAGGCAAAAAAAGTACAAATATTCAGAACCTTTTAGTTCTGTTGGCGTTAATTAGACAGTTTGAATGATAAAGAATTTAATTAACCACTTAACTATTTTAAGGTATATGAAAAAGATTCTAATGTTACTGGCTTTGGCCGGTGTGTCTTCTGTTGCCATGGCGCAGCAAAAGACTGAAGTTGTGGAAGAATTTGGTGTTATCCAGGTTCAGGATAAATATCAGGTAATCACTAATCCGTTCTGGAGTAATTGGTTTTTCTCTATAGGCGGTGGTGCCGAAGCAACTTTTGGAGATAATGATAAGGCAGGAAGTTTTGGCAAGCGTATCAGTCCGACGCTGAATTTTGCCATCGGCAAATGGTTCACCCCGGGACTGGGAGTACGTCTGCAATATAGCGGCCTTCAGGCAAGAGGATATACGTATGATGCAGGTGCTGACTACGTGAAAGGCACTCAGATGGATGACGGCTACTACAAACAGCGTTTCGACTATATGAATCTGCACGGAGATGTGATGTTCAATCTGAATGCGCTGTTTGGAGGATACAACCAGCACCGTGTGTATGAAATCATTCCTTATGTAGGTGCTGGCTTCACTCACAACTACACAAAGCCTCACCGCGAAGCTCTGTCTGTAAACGCGGGTATCATCAATCGCTTCCGTATTTCAAATGCGATAGATATTAACCTGGAGCTGAGCGCAATGGGCGTTGAAGATAAGTTTGATGGCGAAGTTGGTGGCGATCATGGATATGATGGCGTGCTGAGTGCAACGGTAGGGTTGACATACCGTTTCCCCGCCCGTGGATTCCGTCGCCCGATGCCTCAGTTGATTTCTCAGGTAGAGCTGGCTGCCATGCAGGCACAGCTTGCAGAGATGGGAGCTGCCAACCAGCAGCTACAGAATGCATTGGTAGCTGCACAGAACCAGCCGGTGGCCGAAGTTACAGAAACCGAAGTGATTGTTCCCGATCCGGATATAGCACCGCGTACCGTATTCTTCAATATCGGTTCTGCCGAAGTTTCTCCACGTGAAGCAATGAACTTGTCTTATCTGGCAGACCAGATGAAACAGTTCCCGAACGCCACTTACACTGTAAACGGATATGCAGACTCTGCAACCGGTACGCCGGCATTCAACAAAGAGTTGAGTCTGAAGCGTGCACAAGCCGTAGTCAATGTGTTGGTAAAACAGTATGGAATTCCTGCTGACCGCCTGAAAGTTGATGCGAGTGGTGGCGTCGACAAGTTTGGACAACCGATTCTGAATCGTGTGGTATTGGTAAAATCAGCCAACTAAGAGATGAGATACAAGAGATAGGCTACAAGTTGCTAGCTATCAAAGACGAGGGGCATGCGTTATCGTGACGCATGCCCCTTTTCTTATAACTCGTAACTTGTAACTTATAACTTATAACTCTTACATCCCCTTCCTATTCTCCGCCGAATTTCTTTATTTGCTCTGCAATCAGTTCCGCATCGTCAAAGTAGTTTATCTTCATTGCCTTGCGTACATCGTCCAAAGTTGCGGCAGCGGTTTCCCTGGCAGTTTCGCAACCTTTCTTCAGCATGTCGTAGATGGCAGGGATGTCTTTTTCAAACTCCTTGCGGCGGTTGCGGATAGGCTCCAGTGTCTCCTGCATAATTTCGTTGAGGAACTTCTTCACTTTCATATCGCCCAGACCGCCACGTTGATAGTGAGCTTTCAGTTCGTCCAGATTCGGATATTCGGGCAGATAGAGGCCGAAGTGTTCCGGACGGCAGAAAGCATCCAGGTAAGTAAATACGGTGTTGCCTTCCAATTTTCCGGGGTCTTGCACACGCAGGTGGTCGGGGTCGGTATACATGCTCTTCACTTTCTTCTGCACTTCGTCGGCAGAGTCCGAGAGATAAATACAGTTGCCGAGGCTCTTGCTCATTTTGGCTTTACCGTCTGTTCCCGGCAGGCGCAGGCAGGCGGCGTTCTCGGGCAGCAATATCTCGGGTTCCACGAGGGTTTCACCATATATATAGTTGAAACGGCGTACGATTTCACGCGCTTGTTCAATCATCGGCTCCTGGTCTTCGCCCACGGGCACGGTAGTGGCGCGGAAGGCGGTAATGTCCGCTGCCTGGCTGATGGGGTAGGTGAAGAAACCTACGGGGATGCTTGTCTCGAAGTTGCGCATCTGGATTTCGGTCTTTACCGTCGGGTTACGTTGCAGGCGGCTCACGGTCACCAGGTCCATATAGTAGAAGGTCAGTTCGCAGAGTTCCGGTATCTGGGATTGGATGAAGATGGTACTCTTCGTCGGGTCCAGTCCGCAAGCCAGGTAGTCCAATGCCACCTCGATGACGTTTTGGCGCACCTTTTCCGGGTTCTCCATATTGTCCGTCAGCGCTTGTGCGTCGGCGATGAAGATGAAAATCTTGTCGTACAAGCCGGAGTTTTGCAGTTCCACTCTTCTTCTCAATGAGCCTACATAGTGTCCTATGTGCAGGCGTCCTGTGGGGCGGTCGCCCGTAAGGATGATTTTTTCTTTTGCCATATTATGTATTTTTTAGTTTCTTCATTGTATAAAAGCCATTAAGACCGGCAAAGATACCTATAATTATCGAAACCTCAAGGGATAACGCTTTCTTTCCTTTTCACGTACACCTTATGGCTTCCGATGCCGCTTGTATCGATTCCGCTGCCGGGAGTATGTGCCCATTTGCGCAGTTCCACGGTGGCGGTGGCGCGGACGAGTCCGGTCAGTTGCCGGTAGATGCTGACAGTAAGGAAGGCGTGTTTGTCCAGATACTGATGCGCCAGAGCCAGCCGTTGTTCGGGAGTGTATTTTTTCGACGAGCGTGCGGGTTTCCAGGAGGCACGTTCCAGTTCGCACCAATGGTTGGTTTCTCTAATCAAGGCCTTGTTCGTGCGGAAGTTCACGCCACTTACGTAGATGCTCCGTGCGTTTCGCTTCGTGGTGCTTTCTTGGGGCTGTTCGCGTTCCTTGTCGGGGTAGATGGACAGTGCGGGGGTGAATACGCCCAATCCTTCTATCTTCACCGAGCGTCCCATTCCCATTTCGTGGGCCAGGGCTTCGCCCAACTCGCAGATGACTCCTTCGGTTACGCCTTTCGAGAATCCCGAGGTCATGGCGATGTATTCCGCCAGTTCGCGCGTGCTGGTCTGTCCGGTCATCACCATCTTGGGGTAGGTGATTGGTTCGCCCGTACCTTGCAAGTCGGGCATTTCTTTCATTTGGTAGCGTGTGGTCATTGTAACGTTCTCCTTTCTTTTCTTTCCTTCGTTGCAAAGTCCTTTTTCCTGCGGAGCAAAGTTCTTTTGGTGGCGGAGAAATCTTAGAATAAAGCCTTTATTCCAAGGAATAGAAATTTTATTTTTAAGAATAAAGGCTTTGTTTGTAGAAACAGAATCTTTGTTCTATTTTTGTATAGGCACAAAGGTAAGTTTCCGTGGTGAGAAAAGCAAGTTTTGGTGGGGAGAATCTTCGTATTTATCCGCAAATGCCTTTACTGAGATATAGTCTTTCTTTTTTTTATATGGAATCGCATTTTTCGGAAAAAGATTTCGGTTGCGGGCGGCGGCCGCTCTTCTATTATGGGGGATGACGTTTCTTTTATGCAAAAAAACATGCCACAATTTGCTCTTTTCGTAAATAAGTCGTTACTTTGCACAAATTTTAAAGAGACTATGCAATCGCAGGAAATGAGAAGCAAATATAACCTCCGTTCGAATGAATTTCATTCGGGAGCCGTCAGTTTCTCTTTTTTCGAGAAAGATATTTTTAGTTCTTTGGTAATGCGTTAATCCTTTATTGGGTGACGCATTTTTTTTGTGAAATAGCTACAACTCGTAGTTCGTAGCTTGTAACTCGTAACTTAATAGACAACAAGAGAATATGGAAAAGAATTTAAAGAAAGTGCTTGTCTTGGGTTCTGGTGCGCTCAAGATTGGTCAGGCCGGAGAGTTTGACTATTCCGGTTCGCAGGCGCTGAAGGCGTTGCGCGAAGAAGGTATCGGTTCTGTTTTGGTAAACCCGAACATTGCTACTATCCAGACATCGGAAGGTATCGCCGATCAAGTTTATTTCTTGCCGGTAACTCCTTATTTCGTGGAAGAAATCATCAAGAAAGAACGTCCCGACGGCATTTTGCTGGCATTCGGCGGACAGACGGCGCTGAACTGCGGTACGGAACTCTATCAGAACGGAATTCTTCAGAAATATGGCGTGCGCGTGCTGGGTACTTCCGTTGAGGCGATTATGTACACCGAAGACCGTGACCTCTTTGTGAAGAAGCTGGACGAGATTCCGATGAAGACTCCGAAGAGCCACGCTGTGGAGAGCATGGAGGACGCACTGAAGGCAGCCCGCGAGATTGGCTACCCCGTGATGGTGCGCTCGGCTTATGCTCTGGGTGGACTGGGAAGCGGTATTTGTCCGGACGAGGAAGCCTTCATTAAATTGGCCGAAAGCTCTTTCACTTTCTCCAAGCAGATTCTGGTAGAAGAGTCTCTGAAGGGTTGGAAGGAAATTGAATTCGAGGTAATCCGCGATGCCAACGACCACTGCTTCACGGTGGCAAGCATGGAAAACTTCGACCCGCTGGGCATTCATACGGGTGAGTCCATCGTAGTGGCTCCCACTTGCTCATTGACCGACGAGCAGGTGAAAATGTTGCAGGAGCTCTCCACCAAATGTATCCGCCACCTGGGCATCGTGGGCGAATGTAACATCCAGTATGCGTTCAACGCCGAGACAAACGACTATCGTGTCATCGAGGTGAACGCCCGTCTGTCCCGTTCTTCCGCATTGGCTTCCAAGGCTACCGGTTATCCGCTGGCATTCGTGGCTGCCAAGATTGCGTTGGGCTATACGCTCGACCAAATCGGCGAGATGGGAACTCCCAATTCTGCATATGCTGCTCCGCAACTTGATTACCTGATTTGCAAGATTCCGCGTTGGGACTTGACGAAGTTCGTAGGTGTCAGCCGCGAAATTGGCTCCAGCATGAAGTCGGTAGGCGAAATCATGTCTATCGGACGTTCCTTTGAAGAAATTATCCAGAAGGGCTTGCGTATGATTGGTCAGGGAATGCACGGATTCGTGGGCAATGAGGGAGTGGAGTTCGATGACTTGGATTACGAACTGTCACATCCCACCGACCTGCGCGTCTTTGCCATTGCCGAGGCTCTGGAAAAGGGATATGCCATCGACCGCATCTTTGAGCTGACCAAGATTGACCCCTGGTTCTTGGGCAAGCTGAAGAACATCGTAGACTACAAGCAGAAACTTTCCCAATATAATAAGGTGGAAGACATCCCCGCCGACGTGCTGCGCGAAGCCAAAGTGCTTGGCTTCTCCGACTTCCAGATTGCCCGCTTCGTGCTGAATCCGCAAGGCAATATGGAGAAGGAAAACCTTACCGTACGCGCCCGTCGTAAGGAGCTGGGCATCCTGCCCGCCGTGAAGCGCATCAATACGGTGGCTTCCGAACATCCGGAACTGACGAACTACCTCTACATGACGTATGCCGTTCAAGGTTATGATGTGAACTATTATAAGAATGAAAAATCAGTGGTTGTGCTTGGTTCGGGCGCTTACCGCATCGGTTCGTCTGTAGAGTTCGACTGGTGCTCGGTGAATGCCATCCAGACTGCCCGCAAGCTGGGCTACAAGTCCATCATGATTAACTATAACCCCGAAACCGTTTCTACGGACTACGACATGTGCGACCGTCTCTACTTCGACGAGCTCTCCTTCGAGCGTGTGCTCGACGTTATCGACCTGGAGCAGCCGCGCGGTGTCATCGTGTCCGTGGGTGGACAGATACCGAACAACCTGGCAATGAAGCTTCACCGCCAGTCAGTTCCCGTGTTGGGTACTTCCCCCATCTCCATCGACCGTGCCGAAAACCGTAACAAGTTCTCTGCCATGCTCGACCAGCTGGGCATCGACCAACCGGCTTGGCAGGAACTCACTAGCCTGGAAGATGTGAAAGGCTTTGTAGAGAAGGTGGGCTATCCGGTACTGGTGCGTCCGTCTTACGTACTCTCCGGTGCTGCGATGAATGTATGCTACGATGAAGAAGAACTGGAAAACTTCTTGAAGATGGCTGCTGAGGTATCTAAGGAATATCCGGTGGTGGTATCCCAGTTCTTGCAGAACACCAAGGAAATCGAGTTCGACGCTGTTGCCCAAAACGGTGAAGTGGTGGAATACGCCATCTCCGAGCACGTAGAGTTTGCCGGTGTACACTCCGGTGACGCTACGCTGGTATTCCCGGCACAGAAGATTTACTTTGCAACGGCACGCCGCATCAAGAAAATCAGCCGCCAGATTGCGAAGGAACTCAATATTTCCGGTCCTTTCAATATCCAGTTCCTGGCACGCAACAACGAGGTGAAGGTTATCGAGTGTAACCTCCGTGCATCGCGCAGCTTCCCGTTCGTATCCAAGGTGCTGAAGCGTAACTTCATCGAGACTGCTACCCGTATCATGCTGGACGCTCCCTATACACAACCGGACAAGTCGGCATTCGACATCGACCGTATCGGTGTGAAGGCAAGCCAGTTCTCCTTCTCCCGTCTGCACAAGGCAGACCCGGTATTGGGTGTGGACATGTCGTCTACGGGCGAGGTAGGCTGTATTGGCGACGACTTCTCCGAAGCATTGCTGAATGCCATGATTGCTACCGGATTCAGAATCCCCCGTCCCGAGAAGGGCGTGATGTTCTCCTCCGGAGCCATGAAGTCCAAGGTGGATTTGCTGGATGCCAGCCGCATGCTCTTTGCCAAAGGCTATAAGATTTATGCTACGGCAGGTACAGCCGCTTTCCTCAACGCCCATGGCGTGACGACGGAAGCCGTTTACTGGCCGGATGAACGCCCGGATGCGGAAAACAACGTGATGACGATGATTGCCGACCATGCCTTCGACCTGATTGTCAACATTCCGAAGAACCATACGAAACGCGAGCTGACCAATGGCTACAAGATTCGTCGCGGTGCTATCGACCACAACATTCCGTTGATTACCAATGCCCGCCTGGCAAGTGCCTTTATCGAGGCATTCTGCGAAATGAAGCTGGAAGATATCCAGATTAAGAGCTGGCAGGAGTACAAATAAATTGTTTGCTCTATAAACGATTGCAGGAGCGGAAAGCCGAAAGGTTTTCCGCTCTTTTGGTATACTGCGTTTATTTCCGTATTTTTGTTCGGGGCTGAGTCTCTGTATGAATCAAAAGAAGAAATAATATGAATGAAGTGGAAAAAATGCGTAGCTCCCAGTTGGCGGATATGTCCGTTCCGGAGATACAGGTGAAGTTCGAGCATGCCAAGCGCTTGCTGGCAAAAATGCGTGTGATGAGTACTTACGATGAGGATTACCGGAGTTTGCTGGAGGAACTGGTGCCAGGTATTCCCGCTACTTCCATCATCTGCCCGCCCTTCCATTGCGACCACGGGGATGGGATCCGGCTGGGTGAGCATGTCTTTGTCAATGCCAATTGCACTTTCCTGGACGGGGGATATATCACGATTGGTGCCCATACGTTGGTCGGTCCATGCGTACAGATATACACTCCCCATCATCCGATGGATTATATCGAGCGTCGTACGGAAAAGGAATATGCCTATCCGGTGACGATAGGAGAGGATTGCTGGATTGGCGGCGGTGCCATTCTGTGTCCAGGCGTCACCGTCGGCGACCGTTGTATCATCGGTGCGGGTAGTGTGGTGACGAAAGATATTCCATCCGATAGCATAGCCGTTGGTAATCCGGCAAAGGTCATCCGGAAAAATGAGGCAAAAAAGTGAACGTACTAAATGCTTGAGAAACAGAGCGTGTCGCTAAATGACTAAAAAAATATCGAAAAATATTATGCAAAAGTTTTGGTAATGTCAAAATAAGCTGTACCTTTGCATCGCTTTTGAAACGGAAGTGTACGGGCGTTTA
>ENA-OYCQ01000157-OYCQ01000157.1-human-gut-metagenome-genome-assembly--contig:-NODE-157-length-24243-cov-8.770134_pt1 | contig 24243 bp, 30 predicted proteins | sample MGYA00243458_ERZ652883 | MGnify/ENA primary metagenome ERZ652883 (study PRJEB26926, sample SAMN06164712) | human gut metagenome | biome: ENVO:00009003; feature: ENVO:2100002; material: ENVO:00002003... | reverse complement strand
TCAGCGTCCTCCCGAGGCATAGTTCCCCATGTGGATGTCCAGCACCCCTCTGGGCAGCTGGATTGTTCCTTCTTTTCCGGAAACAGCTTCCACCGAAACTCCAGCTCTTTCTGGACAAACTCTTTCGGCAGGCCGCGGGGGTTGGCGATGAGATACCATACCCGAAAGGTGCGTTTCCTCGGATCTGTTTCCTGCTGGTAGAGCTGATAGCCCGCCTCATCCTCCTGTGTCCACTGGCTTGTCTGCCGCTTGGCCTGCACAAAGGGTTCCACCACCTTGTCCAGTTCCTCTTTGGTGCGGCTTGAGGCCCAGGCTTGATCCACATCATTGGCGTGGGAGAGGTGGAACAACATCGAACCCATCCAGTTTTTTGCCTTGTGTTCAGGCGTTCCGCGCAATTCCGCCTGACGGCGGTACTCCGCCAGCTGCTCTGGTGTTCCGTACCGTTCCATCATTTGCTCATCCACATGAATGCGCCAGCTGTAGTCCTCCGGCTGGATAAAGGGGGCACAGACCGGCTGGAGCGCCCCTGTCGGGTCCACCTCAAAGCGGTCGATAAAGTCAAGGTAGTGGGCTTTGATCAGGGGCAGAAAGGTGTCCAGCAGCCCGGTGTTCAGCCGCAGGTCTTCTGTCAGCATCCGAAAGCGGAGGCCGCCCGTAGGAGATTCCATATCGAAGGCATAGAGGAGGTCATTCCCCAGTTTAATGGTACAGCTGAAGCCTACCTCCACATTTCCATGGCCGATTTCGTAGTCTATGTAGTTGTAGCGGCTTCGCTCAAACCAGATCAGGTAGGTCAGCCCGTTTTTCATTTTCTTTTTGAAGTCGCCTTTTTTCAGCCGCTTCCAGCCCTTTTCCTCCAGGCCCAGGCCGTTCCACAGGTAGTCCAGAAGCTCCTGAAATATATCTGCCGGGCGTTTTTGTTCCATAGCTATTCACCTCCCTAACTCATTTTCTACACCATCTCATACAGCAGGGCAGCGTCGCCCTGCACCAGTTCCAGATGGGAACGCAGCGTTTCCAGTCCGCTTTGCACCGCCTCGGTGGGTAGGTCCCAGTCCGGGGCAATTTCAGCGGCCAGTTCCGGGAGGTCCTGCTCCCGCAGAGCTGCCAGCAGTTTAGACGCCAGCTCTCCCTCCAGCAGAGCGCAGTCCAGGGTGTCCTCCGTCTGGGGAGCAGGAAAACGGACATCCAGATCCAGCTCGTACTCACACCAGTCCCAGATGGCCATATATACCGCGCCGGAGCAGTCGCCGTTGGAAAGTTCCTGCCGCTGGCCGTTTTTGAGAAGATAAAAGGACGCAATCTGTGACATGGCAGTTCCTCCTGATTGTTATTCACATTATTACTAAGTATAATGAATAAAATCCTCATCCACATTACTCGGTAGCACAAAGCTCATTCATTTTGGGAATCAGTAATTTATCCATCCACTGACAAACAATCTCAAAGGTATTGTCAATTTTTTCTTCACTTCCTATATCAAGATATATTTCATTGTCTCTTAAACTGTAAAACAGTGGTTGTGTGTTGTTGTCTGGTTTGGCATAACCATAAGGGTCGTATGGACGGGTGTTGATTATATAGCAAACCTCTATGCTTATGCTATCCTTTGTGTTCCCGCCGAATGAGGAAAACGCAATCATATAGGTGAAATTTTTACTGTGTCTCGTAAGTGTTTTGTCGGATTTTTTATACTTAAATCCTAAATGCCCATACTTTTCTTGCAGCTTGTTTCCAAGTATTTGCATTGCTTCGTTAAAGGTCATTATGCCCCCTCCATTTTTTCATCGTAAAAATAAATCATGATACTTGTGATTCCATGACTTTGCCATCATCATTGATATAAGTATAATGAATAAAATCCTCATCCACAAGCAGCAGACAGGGGCTGAAAACCTCCCATTCATCATAATCGCGCAGGATGTCATCATATTTTCCGAATATGAAGATTTGAAACAGTGCCTCTGTTCCCATCAAAAAGCACAGGTAAACATTTTCGTGGGGATACGGGCAAACTTCTTGGATCGCCAGCTGCCCCGGCTGCTCAAAATTGAGTTTTGAGATAAAGGTTTCAATTTTGAGCACTTCAGCTTCATCCGCGTATCGGTATTTTTGAGAAAAATGTTCAATGCTTTTTGTAAGACGGTCCTTGTATTGCTGTATTTCTGCTCTTTTCTGCCTTTTCTTGAGCTGCGCTTTTTTCTGAGCCAATAGCTCTTTCCTCTCATGATCCATAGGTCACTTCTCCGTTTCAGAGGGCGCAGGAATAGATGCTCATGGCCCCGTAATCGGTGTGCAGGACAAGCCCGCTTTGGGTAAAGGCAAAATTCACCTGCCGCACCACAAAGGGGTCATCAATGGTGGCCAACAACTGGCCGCTTCCGGTATCCCACAGCTCTATGGGGGAGTTGACACGATCCTGCTGAACGGCCATCAGGCTGCCCCTTGTCCGCACCATACAGGTATCCGAAAAACTCAGCCCCTGCCGGACAGAAAACGGGAAAGGATTGGCTATCTCCTCTCCGGTCTGGGTCAGATAGAACCTGCTGCCCACCGAGAAGCACTGGTCATCCGGAGAGAAGAAAGGATGCCAGCCCGCATTGGGGATCACTACTTTTTGGGCGGACTTCAGATCGACCAGCACATACTCACCCTCGGTGACGCGGTAGGCCGCTTTGCTCTGCCGGGGAGAGAGCATCCCGAAGCAGTAATAGACAAAATTCGGGTCTTTTGACTTTTTGCATTTTACCGTTTCCCGCCACACCTCCGTGTTGCTGCCAAAGTCAAAGACGATGATCTCCTCGCCTGTGTACCAGAGGGCCAAGTCGCCGCTCTGATCCAGCATGGCCTTCATGCTGTTTTTCTTGTTGGCAAAGGGCGTGATTTCATGGGTGCGGAGTGAGAACTGCTGGAGAAGATAGCTGTTGTTCAGAAGAAGGGTGTCATTGGGGCAGAGGACCTGCTCGTAAGTCATCCGCTTGGCACCCAGAGAGACCGTTTCAAGGATCTCCCCGCTGCCATCAAAGTGATAGAGGGTCTCGTCCTCAAAATCTCCGACCACCCTCGTCAGGAAGAAGTCGTCCCGTGTGAGGGCGGCAGCCAGAGGCATAAAACCGTTGCTGTCCTTACCGACAAACCGATGGCACCGCGCCTGCCCAACAGCGGCGTCCGGATTCTGATAGACAAATCCTTTCCGCATCTGGCTCATCATGGCGCTGGCCGCCATGCTCTTGACCTGGAAGGCGGAGTCGCACAGGATCTCCTTAACCTTCCCGCCATGGAGGCAAGTTCGGATGGTATGTCCGTCAATTTCAATCCGCCACTGCTTATTTGTAGTGGGGTTGATAAAGGTTTTTTCAATCATGGTTTTGATTATTCCTCCTTTCGGATCAGGATGCTTTTTCCCTCAGAGTTGATGCTATACAGGTCATCCAGATGGATGTGGAATCCATCCTCACGAACGGTTTCTGCCATTCCCAAAGCGGCTTTCGCCAACAGGAGCAGCCCCGCCCGGTTTCCCGTTAGCTCCAATTCATTTCCATCGGCATGAGTAGTAAAGGAGAGGTGGGCTTCCAGTTCCACTGGGAGGATGGGCAGTTGTTCATCATTCAGTTGAATGGTCAGTGTTTTGGGTTTCATCGCTTGTATCCCACCTTTTGAAAACTCCTCAATCAAAATCCATCCAAACCAGGTGCTTCCCGCAGTGGAGGCACTGGAACAGATAGCATTGCAGATGCCCGCCATTGACGGATTCCCGGATCATTTCTTTTTGCTCCTCGTCCCACATGGGATCGTCCAGCACCTCCTCGAGCGCGCCCAGCGCCCGCAGTTCTCTGGCACCCACATAGCCCAAAAAGGCGCAGTAGTCGCCGCAGTGAGCGCGCCAGTATTCCTGCTGCCAACCGGAGTAGCTGGGAGTTCGGTGGATGAGCTCGTCCAACTGGGCCGGGTCCTCCACGCCATCGTCCACGGAGCAATCGTCCTGGAAGCTGCCGTCATATTTCCGGGCCGCCTCGCCGCTGGCGATACACTCCGGGCATAGACACTCAATATCCTCCACAGCGTAAAAGGGGCCTGCATAGAAAATATGGGTCGTCTTGCCGCAGCAGTCGCAGGCAACGCCATCCGCCGACTCCTCAAAAGCGCCGGTTTCCAGAGGGTCCGGGTGATACCGGAAGGCAGGCAGGCCCAGCTGGGCCCGCCGCTCCTTCTCGTTCTGCGTTTCCTCCGGCGTTTTGGGCTTGGGGAGAGCATAATGATTGCCCCAGTTTTCCGCATAGTCCTTCAGCGTGCCCAGCCGCTTGAGGGTCTTTTTATCGGAACGATTTCCGATTTGGCAGAGCAGTTCATAGGCATCCTTCTTGAAGTCCAGCAGATCATACACATCCACCAGCACTTCCTTGGCCTGCTGATCCTCACTCTGCTCAAGTTCTTCCTTGAAGGTATATAGAGCGCGGACACTGTCCGGACCTTCATTGGTCGCAACAAACTGTTTTTTTAGTTCGATATAGGTTTTCTGATATTCTGTCATTGGTCGCACCTCCCATCAATCCCACCAGAAATACCAGACGGTGGACTGCCACAGGACATCCGCCAGATTGCCCACAGTGGGGTCATCCTGCTCCTGATCCACGATGTCCGGGCAGAAGCCGTACTGCTCTGTGGCAACTTCCATAGCCTGTTCCTGGGAAACAGGGGCCGGGAGCAGGAACTCCAGTTCATCGTGGCTCATGGCGGCTGGTACCGCGCCATACTGCTCGAACCAGTATTTCGCCACTGCCATTAGCTCCAGCGTGTCAGGACATTCATTCCAGTTTCCGAAGGGCAGGTATGTGAAGATCTCCCAGGGGTTCTTCACCGGAATTTTCGCCAGAATGAGAGGGTAGGTCATATCAGTGTCGGAATCCCAGTAGCAGGAAAAACGGTTATTCTCATAGCCGCCCTCCATCTCGCCCAGGATCTCCTCCTCCCAGTCCATATCGTCATCCTCGGCTTCTTCCTTGCGCTGGCCGGTCAATTCCTCCAGGACCGCCTTTCCGTCCTTGACGGAGGTGGAGAGCATCTTCTTCCGGTACTCCTCTACCGTTTTGAGGTCAAATTCATAGCAGTCCGCATCATTCTTCGGGTCGGCGTTCATCACCAGACACTCCAACAGCGTTTCGTCATCCGCCTTGATGAGCACCGGCACAAAGCCTTCTTTGACACTTTCCCGTTTGGCATAGCTGTATGCTGACATGATGGGATCATCGTCCTTCATGGAGGGGAAATAGGTGCATTCACAGTCCAGATACTCCATCAACGCCTCAGCCAGTTCGGAGGGTTCCAGCGTGTCCTCGTCGAAGTCCTGTCCCTGCCAGTTGGTGAAGCGTTCCTCGATCACCTTTGCCATGGCCTGGTAGTAGTCCTCGTCAAAGGGGATGAACAGCGGGGCCTTAAACTGGAACTCATCGGAGTAATACTTTTCTGGGCCGAGATATTCCAAGGCATAGTTTTCAATGTCACGAGGGAAATTGGGACTGTCAGGTTCGCCATAGTAGTAAGAAGTAAATGCTCGCCCAATCTTATTGAACATCGGAACCATAATCTGCCCGTTCAGTTTGTCCCGAATAAACGCCCGCAGATCCACGCTGGCAGGGTCGGCTTTGACCTGTTTGGCCACTTCGCCGTATTCGTTCAGAAAGTCCTCGCCCATCAGATCATGCTCTATGCACCAGCGCAGGTAAATGGCAAAGAGGTTATAAGCATTTATGGGGTCAATGGGCAGCCCCTTCTCCTCAATGCTCTCAATATGATAGGAAACATCATCCATTCCTATGCTGTCATCGTCATCCTCCGGATCTCCCTTTATAGGCTCGTAACCGATCTTCAGGGTCATCTGTTCCTCTGGCAGAGAGACACCGGGGCTGCGGGTGATGGTGTGCTTATCGTCCGCAGAAAAACCGATGGTCTCGCCGTCTTGCAGCGTCACATCACACGCCAGCACATAGGAGGCAAGGCTTGCCAAAAAGTCCCGTAGTTCCTCCGGCTCAGCGTCGGTGTTCGACACCTCCATTTCCTCCTTGCCAAACACATCCATGCCGTAGGTGTAGCCGTTTAGTCCCCCCTCGCTCCGGTATAGGCCGAACCAAACCCAGTTGAAGATGGGCAGTTCGTCCTTTTTGAGCATATCGGCAAGACCCTCATAGAAACGAGGCTCAAATACCACGCCGCTGGTGTAGACACCGGTGGCGTATTTCTGCTTGCAGCACACTGCCATCGCCTTGGTGAACAGCTTACCTCGTTCCAGCAGTTTTTCCTCCTCGCCCAACACAGCCACCATGATATGGGCCTTGTGCGCTTTGGCCACTTCTACGGCCTCTGGCCACATATAGTTGTTTTCGGCGTTGATCTCTGCTTCATTGTCCGGGATGTGACCGTGGAATAGTGTCACAATCAGCATCATATTGCCGACCCGCATTACCACAGCGTCATCGCTGTTCTCAACATCTTCGTCGCCCTCATCCGGCTCCTCATCTACGATGCTCCATTCTTCCCGCAGATCTCGGATCAACTGCTCCTTGTCCCACTCTGCTTTGGAGAGGAGCACAGATCCGGCAAAGGAACCCTTATGGTCAGTTTCCTCCTCGTCGGCGTCATCCTCAAGATCCTCTACATCTTCATCCGGATTATAGAGGGATTCATGCTCCAGTCCGCGGATAAATTCCTCAAAGCTATCTGCCAGATGGGTAATTTTATAGTCATTTTCCTGATCCACATGGACTACCGCAGGCTCTCCCTGGGGGCCGCAGGCCCGGTAGTCCAGAAAAATCATATCGTGTCCGGCGCTGGGACAGTCGCAAATGGCCACGCCGATGGCAGGATACTCCCACTCGTCGATCATAAACTGGCTGCCCAGCTCTCCGCAGAGGGAGCAGCTCTTTTCCCGCCCGATGCCGAACATGCCGGTGATGGCCACATGGTCCTCTGCCCAACAGGTAGGCTCATCGCAGGGATAGCAGGTGTTCACCGGAATGCCGCCGTTGTGCTGCTTCATCAGCCAGATGTAGGCGGCAGGCAGCTTATAGCCCAGCTCCTCCTCCACGCTGGCGATCAGCTCATCGGAGGGTGGCTCACTGACATACTCTTTCAGTGCATACCAATTATCATCCCAGAAGTTGGTGAGGTTGAAGCCCTCAAAGGGGGTATCACCGGGCACGAATTTGGCCTTCTTCCGGCTGCGCCGGCGTTTCCGGATCTCCGCCTTACACTCCCGGATCACCGCCGGGGCGTCCTCGTCCTCTGGGTCCAGCTCTGCCCACCGCTGGGCGTAAGGAACGGCCTGTTCCTCCTGGCCGTAGAGATACTGATAGCCGTAGGCCATCCGCATATTCCACTCCGCCTTGTCCTGCCCCTCCTCCCGGACGGACTCCAGCACTTCAATGGCCCGGAGCAGGGCCTTGTCCCCCTTGTAGCGAGGGGTACCCTCGTCATGGTCCCCGATGATGGCGTAGTTCTCCAGCGCCCGGGCCAGGGCGTAAGCGGTGCGGTAGTTCCGCCAGTCCTCCGGGATGGCATTCAGTGCCTGGATACAGCGGGTGTACTCGTCCTCGTCGTTCCACTGCTCGATCTGTGCGAAGAATGCTTCGGCGTTCTGCGGGGTATAAGGGATATAGTCCATGCCCGTCAGCGTCTCGTCCAGCTCGGGAACCTGATCCTCATCCTCCGGCTCCTCCTCGGGCGGCATTTTCAGGTTCACTGTACCTGCCTCCCGGCGGAAGGTGTGGAAGCTGGCCCAGGGGATATCGCTGTCCTCGAAGAACTTCTTTGCCATCTGGAGCGCCGTCCGGATGTCCCAGGCGATGAAGTCCACATAGCCGCAGAAAAGGCCGGTGGCTCCGCCGGTGAGGGTGAGCACCTCCGGGCCGTCCCCGGCGGTGAACACTTCCTCCAGCTTGTCCCGGAAGTCGAAGATCTTCTGACTGCCTTCCTCCTCCCGCAGGGTATCCAGGGGATAGCAGAAGAAGCCCGCCACCGTGCCGTCGGCATGGAGATCATCCATGAAGTCATTGTCGGCATTCAGATAGCCGTTGATGAGCGGCACACAGCAGGTGGAGCCGGCCATCACATCCAGCCGCCAGTCGGCGTCCGGGTCCTGGTTGGGTTCCATTTTGTAGCCAAGGTAGCTCTCCAGATAGGCTGCCGGATTGGTGGAGAGTTCCAGACCCCGCTCTTTCAGCTTGTCGGGCAGCTGGGACAGGAGGAAGGACGGCTCTGCCTTGGGCTTTTCCAGCACATCAAAGCTGTCTATGTATCTCATGTGGGGGATCTCGCCCAGCACTTGGTCGGTGAGGGTAGTGAGCATCCACCAGGCCCGGCCTTCCTCCTCCCGGAGCATAGGCAGCAGCTTTTCACAGTAGGCGGAGATGGCGAAGCTGTTTTCACCCTGCTCCTCCAGCCAGATCTGCACATCCTCCCCGGAGATGTCCCAGCCATCGTCGGTGCGCAGTCCGATGTTTTGGAGGGGCTGACGGCCCACAAGGATGTTCCACTGCTCCAGCACCTCCTTGGGGGCGTGTTTCTGGAAGTAGACCAGCTCAAACAGCTTGACCTTGTCGCCCTCCGGGGTGAGGATCAGCTCATACTTCTCGCCATTGAAGCCCATCTCGAAGGAAATCTCGTCAAAGACCAGATTCAGGGTTTCCTGCATTTGGGCCACGAGTTCGGCGCCGCGGGTGTGATCCTTGTCCTCGTCCATCATCTGGCGCAGTTGGGCCTCCTGCTGGGCAAAGTCCTTCCATGCAGATTCCGTCCGCTCCCGGAAGCACTCCCAGAACTGCGGCAGAGAAATACCCTTCTTGCACCGTTCGATAAACTCTTTGGTGTCATCGTCACCAGGGCGGGCTTCCAATGCCTTTTCAAAATATCGCAGAGCCCGGCCCTCCTGATCCAGATAAAAGTAGGAGTAACCCATGCGGAAGTTCCAGTAATAGTCGTCCTCGAAGTATTCCTCATGGGGCTTTAGCAGAGCGAGGGCCTTTTTGAGCATTTCTTTGCAAGTTGGCTTATGTGGGTCTGCCAGATTGTTATAGGCACGGGCTAACTCGCTGTCCATCTCAGGGGTACGCTCCTCGGCGGGGATGGCCTCCAGCGCATCAATAATTTTATGTTGTTTGCTCTCCTCATGCCACTTCTGGCACTGCTTCAAAATATCCATATCCGGGTCCTCCTCGTCCTCGTCCGGTTTCCAGTTTTTGATCTGCTGGAACACGCCGTTCTCATCCCGCTCAAAGGCGCAGGGGGCGGGGGTGTTCAGCAGAGGAATGATGTCGGGATCGTCGTTGCAGATCGTATTCAGTTTGTAGATCCCGGCGTTGTTGGGATCGTCCATGTACGCCTCACTCTCGTCACCAGCGGTGAAGCGCCAGCCACTGTCCCAGCCGCCGTCCGGCTTCTCCCGGTAACAGTAGCCGACCTTGTAGCCCTCCACCGTGATACGGTTGGTGGCGATACAGCCATCGGCACCCTCCCAGTCAGGGAGCAGATGTTTTACATCTTCCGCCTTTACATGGTAGTTCCGATTACGGCCGGAGGCTTCGTACAGCTCTTTCCGCAGCATCTCCACCTGATAAGCCATATCTGTGATCTCATCCTCGCCCATCATCTCGCTGATGTCGTATTCCAGCGGGTTCTGGGCAAAATCCGCCAGGGACTTGTTCATGGCGTCATGCTCCTCTGGCGTAGCAGTGATGCGGATACGGCGGATGGGGGTGTTGTACTCGTCCAGATCCTGAAGGTTTACACTGCCACTGACGCTGCACTCCAGCAGGATGGCGGCCAGGTCGGTGACCACATCAATGGCGAAGTGGAAGTCCATTTCCACGCCATCGGAATGTGTAAACTCCAGGTACTCCACGGTTTGGCGAAAGTCCCAGTTCTGCTTGTCCAGACCGATCTTGGCGAAAATCTCGCTGAGGGGGATCTCCTCCTTTTTCTGATCCTCTAAAAATGCCACAAGGTTCAGACTGTCATCGGAACCGCCAATAAAGTTGCCCCAATATTTTTTGATATACATCTGTCACGCCTCCTGTTCTGAATCCAGTCGATCAATGAGCTGATTCAAGTGTTCCAACCACGCAGGAGCGATCTCACCGCTGTCCTCGTTCTTCCAAAGATCCACAATCTCACGGATGCCGTCCTCGTCCGGCACCTCATTTTTGATGTCGGTGAGCTGCCGCAGCAGGAAAGCAAGGGCTTCTTTGGATGCTGTGAAACCGGTGACTTTATCCCATATAGCTTCTTCATGATCGTAGTCCAGTTTGCTGTTATCCTTCCATTGGAAATACAGCTCCGCCAGAGCCATCGCAGTATTGTCAAAGAGGAAGTCGATTTGTGAGAAGTCAGATCCCAGCATGACTTCCTCTTTCATCAGTTCGATCATCTCGCCCAGATCCATTACCGGATGCTCCGGTACATATTCATTTTTGAGGATGTCCAGTACATCCAGCCCTTCGTCACGCTCTAATGCTTTTATGCCCCATGCTCCCATGTCGGCACCTCTCTTTCTTTATTTTGTATCAAGCTTCTATTGTCAATCATAGTTCTCCAGCCGAATGATAGGCCGATAAAAGTCATAATCTCCGTTTAGTTCATTGTCCTCCTGCACTTCCGGCTTACAGTGGGGCGAACAGGGTAGGAAACCGAGAAATGGGCCCAGCCCACCGCAGATATTGCATCCGCCATCGCCGCCGCAGGTGGTAAGCCTATCAGCCTGCACCACTTCCCGCATATAGGGATCGTAGGCGATGGACAGGCCGAAGAAGTTGGGTTCCTCCATGTCATAAGGCCGGTTCTCATCCTCATCCATATCCTCAAACCAGCGCAGACGCATGGAGTAGTCTAACCCATCTCCCCATGGGAACAGGGTCCGACACCCTCCGCCGCACAGGTAGGCCCACTCGTCCGCCGTGGGCAGGGAGAAGCCCCTGTTTTCCAGCATGGCAAGAAGCGCATCGTAGTCTGTGCGGTTATAGATACAGATCTGAAAGCCCTTTTCCGTCCGCTCAATGCGGGCCGACTGATGCAAGGTAAGACTGCTGCTGTCACTCCAGGCAAAATCACGGAATTCCTTCAGCCAGTCAGGGTGGGCAGTCAGCCTGGGATCGTCCATTTTGACTGGCTCCCAGTTAATTTCCTCCAGTTCCCGGCCCACCAGCATGGGGCCAATGGCCGCCTGCCGAACGGGAGCCATGCTTTCCCGAATCATCTCCTCCGGGTTCTGCGGTTTCATTTCCCATTCCCGGAACAGATACTCCAATTCCTCCCGGCTCTCCTGATTCAGTCCCTCGGCAAACTGCTCCCAACCCAGGGTGACGGTATCGCCGGGGACAAAGACGAACTCCCGACCATCTTTCTTGAAGATGCCGGTGGTGCAACTCTGGCCCCAGCGGTCAAAAGTATGTAGACCGAGAAAGGTCATATCATAACGAGCAGCCAGGCTTTCCATCAGCGCCTGCTTCTCGGTGGTTTCCATTTGATTGAATTGGGGACGGGACAGTTTTTTGGTTTTTAAGATTTTGTTCATAGGGACTCCTCCTGGTTACTTTAACGCTCCATCATAGGTGTGGTTTTCCCAGATGACCTCAAATTCCGCTTTCTCTATGACGCAGGCGTGGAATTCCTCGCCCCAGACATGGGCGTTCAGTTCCTCCACCGTAGGGATCGGCGTAATCTCGATGGCGCCGTCGTAAAGGTCAGGGATGTTACGGGTGCGGCAATCTGCAAAGATGTCAATGGAGCGGAGAGCCAGCCGCTCATTTTCGGTATCAACTTCATAGAGGATTACCGACGGCTCTCCCTCCGGCGCGTCCTCCCAAAAGAGTTTGATGTACTCGATCATTCCATTTCCCTCATTTGAACCAATGCCACCCCGTCATGGTGCCGGTTACTTCATCTATCTGTACCGCAATATCATAATTGCCACGACAGCCCAGCAAAGCTGTAGGATGGTCGTTTTCCAGAATCAAATCATAAAACTCAACCGCTATGTCTTGAAATTCCTTCGGAATCTCCAGTGCAGAGAAGAAATCCACTGATTGAGCATTTTGGAAAAATTCAATGGCCGTTTTACTGCATTTTACTATAATCCCTGTTTGAGTGGTCAACTCTTTCATGCTTTCGCAACCTCGCTCATGTTCAGATACATCCCCATCGTTTTTTCATTGTCACAGGCCGCCCGGATCATTTTGGACAGCAGCATCAGGTCATCGATGTATTGGGAGTACACGCAGAACACATCTTCGTCGGAGTCGAAGTGAAACAGATCCACGCCGCTGTTGTTTTCCTCGAACTCTTGGATCACGCCCCGGACAAGCCGCTCCCAATCCTCGCTGCTGCCGATCAGTCCCAGCCGTCGGAATTCCTCTGTCCGGAATCCGTCACTGATTTTCAGCAGAAGGGAGATCGCATAGGGGTAGTGGGGAATGAGAAAGAATGGCGCGATCTGCTCCGGCTTCGCCCAAATTTTGAAGGGCGGGCGCGGGTCAGGTATCCAGGGCAAGATTTCCCATTCGTCCTCCGGTCGGTTTCCGTATTGGCAAAGGTCTTTCATAGTGTTCTCCTCATTCGATGTCGTTTCGTTCTTCTTTTACATCCAGTGGAGCACCGTCCAGAGATGTGATCTGTGCCAGCTCTGTTTCCGTCAGATTTTTCAGGAAAATGCAGTATTCGTCCGGGTGGCCTCCCACAAATTCCATTTTAGGCATTCCGATCTGCTCCGGGTCGGTGATCCAAAGGCAAGGTTCTCCTGTTACCCAAAACCGAGTCAGAGTAAGAATTTGGCCGTTGTAAATTACTTTCTGTTCCATCCTCATTTCTTTTGTAACTTCTTCAGCAGCTTCACGATCCGCTCCCGGTTCTTTGCGGTTTTCATAAAGGTGGGGAGATGGTCGGCCTGGGTCATTTTCGCTCTTCCCAGCGGCTTTTCCCGCAGGTCGGCATTGAGATAGCCGATCAGATAGGCAAGGTGTTCCCGGTTGAGGGCCCAGACTGGCTTACCCTGGAATGAGGTCAAAAACCACAGCTCCAGGCCGAAATAAGGTTCTCTCCCGTCCCTGATTTCGCCAATATATGAAAACGCCTCAGCTGTTTTATGAACTTCTCCCGACATGGTTGTTCCACAATAGGGACAGGCCACATGGAGAACGGAAAAGTGCTGCTTTGCCGTATCTTCAATATCCACTCGGTAGTACCTGCCGCAGTTTTTGCATTGGTTATGGACATCGTAGCGGTAGATCGTCCGGTCGAGGGTCTCCTGATGGCCGCAGCTCAGGCATCGGAAATAGGCGTTATCCTCATCCGCTGTCACCACACCTGCGCCATGACACTTGGGGCATTTCACCTGGATGCCGGAGGTCAGGGCGTTGTAGGCACTGTATGTAAAGTAGGGTTCATCAATGATCCGGCTCATGCGCCCACACACTCCTTTCAGAAAATTGCTTTTACAGCCGAAACCGGAATGGTTTCAAATCTTTTGTTTTGATTGTCAGATCCGAAACGTTCTTTTGCAGGTCCTTTACCTGTTCCAAATACTCCGCAGGTGCGTGGATCTGCTCCAGATAGCCTATATAGCGGATGATCTGATCCAGCGCCCGTTTCCTGTATTTTGCGATTTCCCCCAAATGGGAATAACTGCGGCCTGACACATAGCTTGGAACATCGATAGACCGAATTGTTTCTATATCAAGCGCCTCATGCTCCTCTTTCTCAGATTGAATGGTGGACAGCATATCTTCCGCAGAAAAACGGATGCCGCGCTCGCAGAGAAACCGTAATTCATCAAACAGGTGGTTCGCCACAAAATGTTCAGCCAAGGGCTCAAAAATCACAGAATCTTGATACCAGCCTCCGTGGGCGCAGGAGATCAGTTCACGGTATCGCTTTTCTGCGATCCACTGGCGCAGCACCTCTTTGCTCCCACGCATCCATGCGTCCAGCCGGGCTTTTGTTTCTTCGGGGCTATCGTTGGCTGTTCCATAGCAGGGCAGGCTATTGGCTTTCAGCCACTTGGTTACTTCTTTGCTGAATTTTGTGTAGCTCAATGTGATACCCCTTTCAAAAATCCCTCAACTGCTCAAACTTCTCAATCAGGGCTTCTTTCTGGAGCGTATCGCCTGGCAGTGCATCCAGGATGCCCCGCAGGGCCATGTAGATCTCATCCCGTTCTTCGGTTTCGATAAAGCCCATCTTGTTGAAGGTCTGGGTATAGGCTGCCACCGCATCCAGCGCCTGGGCCTGGGCGTCCTCGCACGGCTCAGCGGCCAACTTCATCAGTAGGGAACGGGTCTTGCGGTATTGATTGGCTGCCTTTTTCGCAGCAGCGGCGGGGATATGCTCTGCGCCGTCCCAGCCCCGGAAGGGGTTGTCCAGATTTTGCGCCAGCCACTCTGGTTTTCGGGGTTTGGTGATCCGCAGATCCATTCCCGGCTTGCCTTTCCAGAGTTGCTTTGCCGCTTTTGCCGCCGTCTCCGGCAGGCTGGTCATCCAGAACCAGCGAAGCTCCGGCATCTGCTCCGGGGTGGGAATGTCAGCTGCGTCGAAGCCGAACAGATCAAAGGTGGAGAGGTTCGTCAGTTCCCGGAACCCTTCCACGGCGGAGAAGTTCCCCAGGTTTCCCGGCGTGCCCCAGAGCCGCAGTTCCTTTAAGTGGGGATGGACAGCAGCCAGTCCGGTCAGATCAAAGTCTTTCAGCTGAATGCCATGCAGCCCCCATAGGTTCGGCAGTTCCAGGTGCGGGCGGTATTCTCTGATAAATTGGAGGGTCAAACCGCTGCCATCTTCGGGGGCATGTATGGTACAGGCGTCCGGCCCCTTGTTCTGGAACAGGAGCTGCTCCGTTTCCTCACCCAGCCACAGTTCCTCCAGTCCGGTCATGTCCAGCATCAGCTTTCTGATGCTGGTGCCCCGTAGATCAAGTGTCCTCTGACCGTGGTTCAGCAAAGTCAGTTCATCAACGAAGGGGTTTTCTCGCAAAAACTCCAGCAGATCCGGGTGCCACCGCTCACAGATGAGGTCGGAGAGGCAGGGCAGCGCCTCCAGTTCCAGCGCCGAATCGAATGGTGCGTACTGATCCATCACCCGATGGCTGCTGACCTTCACCGGGATACCGCCGATCTCCGTTTGCTCGTCGCTCTCCATGGCCTCCTTGAAGGCCCGCCGCCGCTTTTCCGGGATGGTCTGCCACCTCATCTGCAAATATACATCATAGCCGTTGTCCCAGCCGCCGTAGGAGCGGCAGGGCTGGTCGGTGAAGGGTGGAAGTGTACCCACCAGCGTGTACTGGGGCGTGACCTCCACCGGCACCCGCAGCAGATGGAGGTCACGGGGCCAGTACATGAAGTCCTTGTAGAGCGGACGGAGCTGGGGCAGTTCCTCTGCCGTCAGAGGTGCGTCACCCACCCAGTCCAGAGAGAGGATCACCGCCCAGGGCTCCTTGCTCACCGAGTCCGGCGGCGCGATATAGGCCACCTGACAGGCGGTGTAGCGTTTCAGATATTGGTTATAGACTGTATAGACCTCTCCGGCATTGGCTTTCATGGCACTCTCCTTTGTTCTGTCACATTTTTAATCCTGTTCTTGATAACTGGCTTCAATGTCAATGAACCGCACATACACGGCGCAGACTTCGCCCTTTGCGTCATAGCCGAAGTAGACGGGATAGTAACCATCACCCCAGCCGGAGGAGAAGATGGGCAGGTTGCAGTCCGTGTCCGGCACTGTCCAGTTGAGCCAGTCTCCGTCGCTTCCCTGATATTTGGGGTGAGCTTTGGCATTTTCCTCCATCAAGTCGCAGAATAGGTCGTTATAGGGGTCAATGTCCGGGTCCTCCTCCAGCCGCTTGGCCCAGTATGCCTTAAAGGCCGCCTGGGTCTGGATGTCTGCAATACACCCCATCCCGGCATCCACGCCGAAACCGAAGTAGTCGTCATCTCCCAGCGCCGCGTCCAGATTCTCGTTGCCCACCATGCCCAGCTTATAGCGGACAGGCTTTTCCTGAGAAACCGCCACCTTGACGCAGGCGTAGCGGTCTCCGTATTGTTCGCTGGGCACCACACAGATTTTCACTGGGTAAGTTCCGGCGGGGATCGTTTGAAGGAAAGGCAGAGTGTCCTCCAGCTCCACCAGCGGATCGCAGGCGAAGATCTGCCCGGTGGGGAAATGGACGGCACCGATGTCCAGTACATCCACCGCCATGTTCCCAATCACTTTCTCTGTGAAATGGGCCTCCAAGTCATCTTTACAGGTCAATTTATCCTTGATTGCTTCGTATTTGTTCAGCCATTCAGTTGTAGGCATATCAGTTTCCTCCTGTTGATTCTGTTTCTTGATGTACTCGCTCTTTGAGCCATCCCAGTAGCAGTTCACACACCGGCCATCCTGAAAATGATGGTCACAATTCGGGTAGCCATAGAGAACATGGGCACATTCTGGGCACAGCCCCATCATCTTTGATGAGCCTTTGAAAAACAGGCTGCCGCACTCATCACAAAGGGCCAGTTCTTTTTCTGCCATAGGGCTCACCAGTCCCGTTCCCGGATGGCCTCCTCGGTGTCAATAGGAATGCCAAACCACTCCAGAATGTAGGCCACGGTTGCCGCGATACATTCCCGTGCCACCGTTTCGATCTCGCTGTCGTGCTCGTCAAACTCCTCCTGGAGATCATTGATGCCGCAGACCGCCTCGTCCAGCGTTTCCTGCACCACTTCGGTATCGGTTTCGCCGTTCTCCAGCAGGTCGATGACCTTCTGAAGCTCGTCCTTTACCTTGTCTACCAAAAAAGCAGGATAGTAATTGTCCTGATACATCTCGTCCAGCAGTTTGTAATTGGGGTCAAATGCTTTCATCGTGATTTCTCCTTTCTCATTCAAACATCAAACCGTATGATTCGGTCAGGCTGCCGTCGTCCTCGTGAAATATACACTGATACAGAGGCTCACGCTGGGTTGCTTTGCGGAACCGCTCCAGAACCGGAGCCAGCGGCTCACCGTTAGGGATGCCGAGGGCATCAGACACCCGTTGCAAGCTGTCCATATCCATATCTTCCAAGTTTGTGTTGCGCTGTCTCTGCCCATATTCCTCCAATGTCTTGGAATCCACATACTGCTTTGTGTCACAGCAGTCGTGCCAGCAGATACAGCTCACAAGCAGGGAAAAGAGATCATCCATGCTCTCGGCCAGACGGCCTGCCTCCCCTTCGCTGCTGTAATATCCAATGGAGCCATCTTCCAACAGGTGGTATTCTCCGCCGGAGCCATCTCTGGCAAAGACCATACCGGGCAGGGAGAAGGTGCATCGGCCTTCTGCGTCATCCCGCGGGGACAACTCATCCAGCAGGAAAAAGTCAAACAGGGAATCAAATTCATCCGCCAAATCAGGGTTTTCACGCAATATCTTCAAATAGTCCATAGTCGTTTTCCTCCGTTTACTGTTCTTGCATCAACTCGTGCAGCCTTTCCCGCCACAGTGTTTCTTCAATTATCTCATCACTTTGGTAAAAATGGTCTTTGTCGCGGGCCAGATGATCGGCAAACGGAGCCGCATCCACAGGGGTACAGACTGTGAAACTGTCCCGATCTGCCCCTTTGATCTCCCGGTTGAGGTAATACACCCGCTTAGCATCGCGGGAATACCAGTGCCCAAGCAGTTCCCAGGAAGTCAGCTCTGCCTTGGGAAGCTGTTTGCCGTAGGCATAGATCCGCTTCTCATCTCTGGCAAAATAGGTATCGCCCAACGAGCGGAAAGAGGAAACTTCCGCGCCCTTGATGATCTTCACCTTGCCGTCTCCGTTGTGGAAGTAGACCTGCCGGCTGTCCTTTGCATATCCCTGGGGCGCACCTGAATCGTTCTGGCCGTTGTCCAGCACCTGGAAGGCTGCCAGCTCTACATCTGGGATTCTTCCGCTGGTGGTGTAGACGGCTGTTTTGTCCATGGCGTAGGCATAGTTTAACACCCGAAACGACGCCGGGTCTGCTCCACGCAGGCGAATCCCGCCGAGAAAGCAGGCCGTAGAGGATTTGCCCCAGTAATGCCAGCAGCAGAAGTCTTTGGGCGCAACACCCTTCAACAAGCCGTTTTCATATAGGCCGGAGAAATAGACGGCTCCATCCCGAAGGAAAAATTCGTTGTCCACTGGCTCTGTGTTGGTAATTGGTTGCAGCGTTTCTTCGTGCTCGGCTGTGATGCTCAACTCGATCTCATCGTCGCTGTAAACTAAGTAGAGCCCATGGGGGGCTTTTCTATCGAAATGCAGTTCAATGTCACAATATTTGAGTATCAAAGGCTTTCCGCCGCTTCTCATGGTGGAAACGGCATCGGGCTTCCCGAAGATCTCTATGACCTCATCCTGCGACATTCCAAATTTTAGTGGTAAAATGTCCCGCGGATTCTGCAATATTTGATTGCGCCAAATAGTAAAGTCCTGTTTCATAGTTTTCCGTCCAGTGCCTCCACAGTTTTCATGGCAGCGGAATCAAAGTTGCACTGCCGCAGTTCCCGTTCGATCAGGGCAAACACATCGGGAAAGCACTCGATCTCGTCCTGATACTCATATTTCGCATACAGTTTCCCGTACTCCGAGATCCAAACCTCTGCCGGGTAGTAATAGCCGATGTGGCCGATGGGCTGGCACTTCTGACCAGCTGCCTGCTCGATCTCCGCCAGCTCACAGCCGGACATATCCCGGAAATAGGCTTCTTCCAAATGGTTTTTGATCCCGTTGACCAGGTAAGGGAACAAAGCAAACTCAAAGTCAGCCGCCCATTTCAGCTTTTTCTGTGCCAAGTACCACTCACAGCACAGGCCGAAATACTTGCGGTAAAACCGCTGGGTGGTCTTCATCATCGGGACGCCATGGTCGGCGTAATACTGCTCCGCAATGGAGGTGTCCACACTGCGGCCTTCGTACCACCCGGCGTACTCCATCAGCTGCTTGACCTTGCTGCCCAGATCGCCGGAGATGGGAATGCGTTCTTTGATCATGGGATACCACCTCAGCTCTCATGTGTGATACAGAAAATCTCCTTGTTCAAATCAAAGTAAATCACCATCAGCTCATCGGTGATTTCCGGGTTGAAGGACAGGTCCAGAATGAAAACTTGCTGGTTCATCTCGCTATCCACCAGGCTGCCGAACCGCTTGAGCTTCAAAAAGTCCACCATCTCCGTAAAGGACAGCTTGGATGGGTCGGTTCCCGGAAAAAGTTCCGCCGTAATCTCAGGGCCTACCTCGTCCCGGTGGAACTCCATGAAAAATGTCACAACGCTATGGTAGCGGCTGTCCTCGTCCGCCAGCGCCGCTTTGATGGCGGCTTTGGCCTTTTCCGCCAATTTCTCCGCCTCATCCAGCAGTTCTCCCACCGCATCCATGGCGGCAGGATCAGCAGTCAATTCCTCATCCACATCAAAGAGAAAGGGCAGTCCCGATTCATCGGGAAAGCTGAAGATTTCCTCGCCGGGTGTATATGTAAAATCAATGCGTTTACAGTTCAGTTTCATAATATTATCCTCCTTACCCCTCAATACAGGCAGCTTTGAGATGGGTGATGTAAGTTCTGTTTTCTTCTGTCATCGGTTTGCTCCTCATTCCTCAAACTCGCCCTCGATCATCCCGTTCAGATACCGGCCGGGATCTGCGATGAAGTCATCCCATTTGGCCAGAGGGTGGAATTCCTCATGCTCGATGTCCAGATACCACAGCTTTTTGTCCCTGGGGCTCCACAGCAGCAGATAGTCGCTGTAATTGTCCATGGCTGCCATGAGGGAGAGCAGCTTTTTCCGTTTCCAGGTCATCTCCTGTACATCCATGTAGGGGTACAGTTCCGCCCACTTCACCCATTCCTGATCCGGGAACTCCAGCCGTAGGGGGCCGGTCTTCAAGTATTCCACCAGCTTGTAGGGCATAAGCTGCCGGACTTTTTCCTGTTCGTTGTGCCATTCCTCCGGCTCCAGGGCTTTCAGGTAGTCGGCCAGCTCCTGATTCTTGTTCTGCACTGCCACGGTGTAAGGCCGGTCGCCGTATTTGTCAGCAATGGTGATGTCCGCTCCTTGCTCAATGAGCCAGCGCACCATGGGGAGATTTTTGTGTCGGACAGCTTCGGTGACAGCGGTGGAGGCGTTCGGAAACACCATGTCCGGCTTGTGGTAATTGATGTCTGCCCCTTTTTCCAGAAGCAGCCGGGCAAGTTTGGTATTGCCCTCGGACACAGCAGCCCGGAATGCCTCGCCGCCAAACTTGTCCACCGTGATCCCGGCCTGTTCCAGCACCGGGATATTCTCCGGGCGTTTGCCCCAGCGCACTTCCTGGAAGGCCCGCTCTTTCTGCTTCGGAGTGAGTTTTGCGGCTTGTCCAGCAAAGAGCGCCACCACCTCTGGCCCACAACAGCGGACGGCGGTGAGCAGCAGGGGCTGTTCCTCTGCCAGACCGGGGTCAGCTCCATGCTCCAGCAGGAAGTGGATTATGGGCACATCATTCCGAAAAACCGCGATCTCCAATGGCATCAGCTTGATGTATTCGCTGAGCTGGATGGGAACATCCAAATCCAGACCGCCTTGAAGCAGCGCCTCCAGCTTGGGCGTGTCATGGTCACAGATGGCGGCAGCCGTTTCCGGGAGGGTCTCCCAGCGGCCAATATATGCAATTTGGTACATAAGGCACCTACTTTCGTTGTTGTTTCACTTGATAGGGAACGGTCCGGCCCAGCACCCGGCCTTTGCCAACGGCATTGGCTCCCTCATAGATCAAAAATTCCGCATTGTTTTCCAGCGGAGCGTAGTCAATGGTATCTGGATAGAGGGGCTGGGCATTTCCCAAAGCTGGTGTATCAAATGTACACTCGGTTCCGTCCAGAAAGCATACACCCAGATATTCCGTAGTTCCTGTGACCACAAAATTGGGACAATACTTTCCGCTGACCAGGCTGGGTGGTATTTTTCGTTTGCTGTTCCAGAAGACGACCTCCACATGGAGTACCGCCCGGTTTTCATCTGTCCCGATCATGCCGCTTTCCTCCTATCCCACAATGGTGGTTTCTTTGACGGCCAGATTGTCGTAATCCATGGCGATCAGCTTCTCGGCGGCCTGTGGGGTACACATAAACCAGGTGCTCACACCCCAGGCGTCCATCCTTGTGACCGTGAAGAAGTCGGTTTCGGTGGGAGTCGGATTTCTTGCGTCAAGATAGTGGTCGGAGTAGAGGTACACCAGATCTACCTCCCGCTCCGGCAGCCACTTGGTCCGGCGCGCACGGGGCTTTCCGTTTTTCAGCGTCTTTTCTCTGGGGTTCTCGAACCATTCCAGCTCCTTGAGTTTCAGGCCAGTGAAGGCATCCATCAGCCGCTGGGCGATCTCCCGGTGGGTAAACACGCCGCAGTTCCGGGAGCCCATCAGCCATGTCTGTATAAAATCGCCCACCTTGCTGCCGGGAGCAGGAGGTCCATAGACGCTCTCATCCGCCCACATGACTTCCATCTTTTCGCACTGATCCGGTCGGGGGCAGGATTGCTTGTTGCCATAACGATACATGATATTCACATAGCCGAAGTTCTTGCCGGTTCGGTCATGGCCGACGGCTTCTATTTTATAAGCAGTGATTGACATTGCAGTTCCACCTCCTTAGCCAGGACAAATCCGCACAGCCCAAGGGATGAGTCAATGACAAATACCCGGATGTGCTCCCGGTCCATGCGCTCCCGCAGCTCCTCGATGCCGCAACAGGCGGGAAAGCCGTAAGGGATGGTACCGTCCAGCAGGTCTTTATACTGTTCAAAAAAACCGTCCACGGTGATCTCATCCATGCCAAAGAGGATGTTGTCCTGGATCACATTCTCAAACCAGTGGGCCAGCAGGCCGGTGAAGTGAACGGATACTTTCTCTCCGGACTCGGTCTGGGTATCCATGTGCAGGGTATGGGCTTCAAAGTCAGCGCAGTAGCACAGGACTCTGTTGTCGTGCAGACCATCAAAAGAGCCAATCAGCGTACTCATAGGGATTCCTCCTCGTCCATGAGCTGCTCCTGCACCTCTTTGGGCAGGTCATTCCACAAAATATCGTATGTAAAATCCCGAATCTCCGGGTAACACTCCCGTGCAGTCTTTTCCGCAATATCTCTATTCAAGTAGTGCATCTCTTGGTGGAAAAACCAGTTGAGTTTTTCCATCAGCCGATAGAGTCGGATCTGTTCTTCTTGGGTCATGGGATTGCTCCTCCTATTTCAATTTCAGTACAAATCCCCAGATGCTCACCACGATCAGGAGGACGCCCAGCAGGAAGAACACCACACGCCGGTATCCTCTGCTGTGGCGGTGGGCATCCCGCGTACCAGTGGGGTCGCAGAGCCAGTTCCAGTTGCGGATCGCCCCAATTAAAATCACGACCCCGATGAGCACCGAGGCAATGTACCAATGCTCTTGCAAAAATGCTGTGATCTGTTCGCTGTTCATTCTACTTCCTCCTCACGCAAATACCTGCTGATATTTCTCTTTTCATACTGTGCAACTTTTTCAGGTCTGCTGGTGCTGCATGGACACGATATGGCAGTCCGGGCAGAACTCCATATAGAGCGTGCCCTCCGCACAGTCAAACACCGTATCCCACTGGATCTGCGCCAGATACTTCATGGGCTTCCCACAGTGGGGGCAGGTATATTTCAGACTCATGTTCTCATACTCCTTTTAGACAATAAAAAAGCCCCACGCCGCACTGTCATAAAGACAGGCTGACGCAGGACATGAAGAAGCCGCGTTGAAGGAGCCGCATCCACCAGCGGATGTAGTTTCTTCAACAACCAAAATATTTTTTTCGTATCTTAAAGCAGCAAATTGCTGTCCAATATATTTGTTCATAGCGGCACCATTTGTTCTGAGCATAGTTTTATATTTTATTATATCACAGCACTCCTTCAATGAAAATATTTTGTTGGAAATGCCAATGAAAAATTTTTGTGAATTTGTTAAGTCGTAGGGGTTGTTATTTCCATAGTATCTGGATGGATCAGAGTGATTGCTTTTCCGTTTCGTAAGGCATAATTGACTGTCTGTGCTGTGCCTGAGCGCAGCTTTTTCTGATTATCAAACACACCGATGATGTACTCTGCATGATCGACCATATAATAATTTCTTTTTTTATAACTGGAAACATCCGCAGAATGTGAAATAACAATCGAATCGTTTGCGTTTTGGATCAGCTTTTTCAATCTATGTCTACTCTGATCCGGCCATTTAGAGTCATAGCCGATGAAGGGAATTACAACGATAATTTTAATATCCTCGTATCCTGTTTGTGCTTTCAATGTTAGCAGCTGTTCTCCAGCCCACATATCCACACCAAGAGCACCGCCGACAAAAAAAGTACGGACAAATTTCTCGTCATGGAGTATACGAAACTGCTCCAGGAGACATTCTTTTAGCTTTTGGCATAGAGGATCTTCCTCATTATATCCAAAGCAAAATCTTGTTGGTCTGTGGCCGGTAATGGCACAGGCATACTGATTCATACAAATCACCCTTAATAACTGCCTTGATTACGCATATAAAGCAAAAATAACGCAAATAATAATGCGTATAAAGGTTATATTACAAAATTATAACACAACACATACGAAGTATCAAGAATTGCTTTCTGCTATGCTAAAAGAGCAGAGAGGTGAGCGTATGGACGAAGAATTTATCCGCAATCGAATCACAGAATTACGATTGAAAAAAGGCGTTTCAGAATACCAGATGAGCATGGAGTTAGGGCAGAACAGAAGCTATATTCAGGCAATTTCTTCCGGGCGTTCTATGCCGTCTATGAAGCAGTTTCTCAACATCTGTGAGTATTTTGAAATCACGCCGCTTCAATTTTTTGATGCACAGGAGAATAACCCTCAGCTTATCAAGAAGGCTTTGGACGGAATGAGAAAGATGTCAGATGACGATCTGATTATGCTGATTGGTTTTATAAGTCGCTTAAACACAGAAAACTAACGATAGGAGGCAGTAAGCGTCCCGTCGTTAGTTTTTTATTTTATGCGCAGCATATTGTGGCAAGCAATGCTTGTGGCTATCCATTTCGCCACAAACTGCTTGTTGAGGGCAGTGCCCCCAAGCCCCTTTGAACACAGAATTTCATTCTGTGGCTGCGCGTTCTACGAACGCTTTTGACCAGGACCAGCTTATCGCTGGCCGTGGTCTTTTTCTTTTTCAACATCCTGTTCTACCTCCATTTTCAGCA
>ENA-OYCQ01000136-OYCQ01000136.1-human-gut-metagenome-genome-assembly--contig:-NODE-136-length-26683-cov-15.895561_pt1 | contig 26683 bp, 20 predicted proteins | sample MGYA00243458_ERZ652883 | MGnify/ENA primary metagenome ERZ652883 (study PRJEB26926, sample SAMN06164712) | human gut metagenome | biome: ENVO:00009003; feature: ENVO:2100002; material: ENVO:00002003... | reverse complement strand
CCGAAGTGCGTGAATATCAGTTTGGTGACGATATACGCGACATAGACTGGAATGTGACGGCGCGCTTCCACAAACCATTTGTGAAGGTGTTTGAAGAAGAGCGTGAGTTGACTGTTATGTTGCTGGTAGATGTTTCCGGTAGTTTGGAGTTCGGTACGGTGAAGCAGATGAAAAAGGATATGGTGACAGAAATAGCTGCCACATTAGCTTTTTCTGCCATTCAGAACAACGATAAGATCGGTGTCATCTTCTTTTCAGACCGGATAGAAAAGTTTATTCCGCCTAAGAAAGGGCGTAAACACATTTTATATATCATTCGAGAGTTGCTTGATTTTCATCCGGAAAGCCGGCGGACAAACATTCGCCTTGGACTGGAGTATCTTACGAATGTGATGAAGCGCCGCTGCACTGCTTTTGTTTTATCAGACTTTATTGACCGGGAGAACTTTAAGAATGCCATGACTATTGCCAATCGCAAGCATGATGTTGTGGCTATTCAGGTCTATGACCGTCGTGTAGAGGAATTGCCTGCCGTAGGACTGATGAAAATAAAAGATGCGGAAACAGGGCATGAACAGTGGATTGATACTTCTTCACGTGCTGTACGCCGCGCTCACCATGATTGGTGGGTGAACAAACAGGCGGAACTGAATGAAACATTTACCAAAAGCAATGTCGATAATGTGTCGGTACGTACAGACCAGGACTATGTTAAGGCATTGATGAATTTGTTTGCGAAACGAAATTAATCGGAAAATGAAAAGACATATATTTCTGATAACACTGTTGGCAGTCTTGACGGGTAGGATAGCAGCCCAGTCGGTGACGGTGGATGCTACGATTGACTCTTTGCAGATCCTCATTGGAGAGCAAGCCAAAATCAAGCTCCAAGTGGCATTGGATGCTGATAAGCGTGCTATTTTTCCCGCCTATGCCGATACTTTGGTGCGTGGAGTGGAAATAATCGATATAGCCAAGCCGGATACGCAAATGCTGAATGATGGCAGACGTTCGTTGATAACGCAGGAGTATACCGTAACTTCATTTGATTCGGCATTATACTATCTGCCACCGATGGAGGTGCTTGTCGATAATAAGGCATACCGTTCCAAGGCTTTGGCATTGAAAGTATATTCAATGCCGGTAGACACGTTGCATCCCGACCAGTTCTTTGGCCCGAAGCCCGTAATGAAAGCTCCCTTTGCATGGGAGGATTGGTATATGGCCATCGCTTGTGCTGTGCTGTTTGCGCCCTTCTTGTTGCTGCTTATCTACCTTGTGAAACGTATTCGTGATAATAAGCCGATTATTCGCAAGGTGAAAGTGGAGCCCAAATTGCCGCCTCATCAATTGGCTATGCAGGAAATAGAGCGCATTAAGAGTGAGAAGGTTTGGCAGAAAGGACAGTCGAAGGAATATTATACGGAACTGACGGATGCCATTCGTACTTATATAAAGAATCGTTTCGGCTTCAATGCATTGGAGATGACGTCTTCTGAAATTATTGATAAGTTGCTGCAAATGAATGATAAAGATGCTATCTCTGATTTGCGTTCCTTGTTTCAGACGGCGGATTTAGTGAAGTTTGCCAAGCATAGTCCGCTGATGAATGAGAACGACGCTAATTTGATTAGCGCAATCGATTTTATCAATGAAACGAAAGAAAAGGAGGACGAGAATGTCAAACCGCAGCCCACTGAGATCACTATTATTGAGAAGCGGCCTTTGCGTACCAAGATATTGCTTGGCATAGGGATTGCGGCCTTAGCAGCGGCCCTTATCGGTTCGTTGATATATATCGGTTCGGAGTTATACAACTATTTTGCTTGATGAGCGGGTAGGAGGGAACTTCAGTCATAAATTGTAAATTGTAAAATTGTAAATATCATGGTTTTTGCCAATATTGAATATTTATTCTTACTGCTGTTGCTTATACCTTATATAGTATGGTATATCATGAAACGGAAGAATAGTGAAGCTACGCTTCAGATTTCGGACGCTCGTGTATATGCGCATACCCCGAAAAGTTATAAGAACTATTTGCTGCATGTACCGTTTGCATTGCGAATAATTGCTTTGGCATTGGTTATTCTTATTTTGGCCCGGCCTCAAACAACCAATAGTTGGCAGAATAGCGAAATAGAAGGTATTGATATAATGCTTGCCATAGACGTTTCTACCAGTATGTTGGCCGAAGATTTGAAGCCTAACCGGCTGGAAGCGGCAAAGGATGTGGCGGCGGAGTTTATCAATGGACGACCGAATGATAATATCGGTATCACGCTGTTTGCCGGAGAGAGTTTTACGCAATGCCCGCTGACAGTAGATCATGCCGTTCTTCTGAATTTGATAAAGGACGTAAAGTGCGGACTTATTGAGGACGGTACAGCGGTGGGAATGGGCATCGCCAACGCGGTTACCCGGTTGAAAGACAGCAAGGCCAAATCAAAAGTTATCATTCTGCTGACGGATGGTACGAACAACAAAGGAGATATTTCTCCATTGACGGCTGCCGAGATTGCAAAAAGTTTCGGTATTCGTGTCTATACCATCGGTGTGGGTACTAACGGTATGGCGCCATATCCGTATCCGGTAGGCGGGACAGTGCAATACGTCAATATGCCGGTTGAGATAGACGAGAAGACTTTGACACAAATTGCCGGGACAACAGACGGCAATTATTTTCGTGCTACGAGTAATTCGAAGCTGAAAGAGGTATATGAAGAAATTGACAAACTGGAGAAAACGAAACTGAGTGTGAAAGAATACAGTAAGCGTCAGGAGGAATACCGCTGGTTTGCACTGGCTGCTTTCTTCTGCGTACTGCTGGAAGTCCTGTTGCGCAATTCGATATTGAAGAAAATACCGTAAGGAAGTTTGTGATTTTTTTATGGATGTGCTTTATGTCGTGCACAGATTAATATGAATAGTAAATCGTAAAATAGTAAATAAGAAGATGTTTCGATTTGAAGAACCTGCATATTTGTCCTTGTTGCTGTTGCTGCCTTTATTGGCAGCCTTTTACTTGTATTCCAATTATCGGAGACGAAGGAATATTCGTAAGTTCGGTGATCCGGTGCTGATGGCGCAATTAATGCCGGATGTGTCCAAGTACCGTCCGGATGTGAAGTTTTGGATGGTATTTGCCGCTATCGGATTGTTTGCAGTGCTGCTGGCTCGTCCCCAATTCGGCTCTAAACTGGAGACTGTGAAACGTCAGGGAGTGGAAGTGATGATTGCGCTGGATATCTCAAACTCAATGTTGGCGCAAGATGTACAGCCCAGCCGCTTGCAGAAAGCAAAAAGATTGGTGGCACAGCTGGTGGACAAAATGGAAAATGACAAGGTAGGTATGATTGTTTTTGCGGGTGACGCTTTTACACAGCTTCCTATTACCAGTGATTATATATCGGCCAAGATGTTTTTGGAATCTATCGACCCTTCATTGATTTCTAAACAAGGTACGGCTATTGGAGCAGCCATTAATTTAGCTTCCCGCAGCTTTACTCCGCAAGAAGGCGTAGGACGTGCGATCATTGTCATAACAGATGGTGAAAATCACGAAGGTGGCGCGGTAGAAGCCGCTAAGGCTGCTGCCGAGAAGGGCATTCAGGTGAATGTACTCGGTGTGGGTATGCCCGAAGGAGCACCTATTCCGGCAGAAGGAACCAATGATTATCGTCGCGATCGTGACGGAAATGTTATTGTGACCCGTTTGAACGAGCAAATGTGTCAGGAGATCGCCAAATCCGGTAACGGCATATATGTGCGTGTAGATAATACGAATGGTGCCCAGAAGGCAATCAGTCAGGAAATCAATAAGATGGCGAAAGCCGACGTAGAAACGCAAGTATATACAGAATTCAATGAGCAATTCCAGGCTGTGGCGTGGATCATCTTATTGTTGCTGTTGGCAGAGATGCTGATATTGGAACGCAAGAACCCTCTGTTCCGTAATATTCATTTGTTTTCTAATAAGGAATGATGCGTATGTTACAGAAAAAATATATAGGATTGGCTTTATTGCTGTTGGCGGCAGCTACGTCTTTCGCCCAAAAAGCCGAACGTGATTTTATCCGTAAGGGAAACCGCTTTTTTAATGATAGTGTATATGTCAATGCAGAAGTGAATTATCGCAAGGCATTGGAGGTAAATCCTCAGTCCACCGTTTCTATGTTTAACCTTGGAAATACGTTGGCACAGCAGAATAAGTTGCAGGAAGCTATGGAACAATATGTTGCAGCCACAAAGATAGAAAAAGACAAGGATGATTTAGCGCAGATTTATCATAATATGGGAGTGATTTTTCAGTCACAGAAAGATTATGCTAAGGCGGTAGAAGCATACAAACAGTCGCTGCGCAATAATCCAAAGGATGATGAAACGCGTTATAACTTAGCTTTGGCTCAGAAAATGCTGAAAGACCAACAGCAGGATCAACAAAATCAGGATCAAAATCAACAACAGCAGAAGCAAGACCAACAGGAAGACAAAAAGGACCAGAATAAAGATCAACAGCAGAATAAAGAACAGCAACAACCACCTCAACCGCAAAAGAAGGATAACGAGATGTCTAAAGAGAATGCCGAACAGCTTTTGAATTCTGTTATGCAGGATGAAAAGGATGTGCAGGATAAGGTAAAGAAGCAACAGGTTATCCAGGGTGGACGTTTGGAAAAAGATTGGTAACAAACATAATTAGGAAATAATATATGAGAAAAATAGTTTTCTTATGGATAGCACTGATAATGGTCAGTTTGCATGCCTTTGCCGATGAAAAGGTATCGTTTACTGCATCTGCCCCCGATGCTGTAGCGGTGGGTGATCAGTTCAGGCTGTCGTATACAGTGACTACACAGAAAGTGAGAGATTTTCGGGTTCCTTCCATAAAAGGATTCGATGTACTTATGGGACCCAGCCGTTCACAACAGAAAAGTGTGCAGATTATTAATGGAGAAACGACCTCTACCAGCAGCATAACGTTTACATACATCTTGATGGCTACAAAGGAAGGCAGTTTTACTCTTCCCGGAGCTACCATAACTGCTGACGGTAACCAGATGGTTTCCAATGCTGTACATATAAATGTGCTTCCGGCAGACCAAGCAAATGGAGCGTCCTCCGGAAATAGTGGAAGACAAGGCGGAGCGGCAAGTCGTGCTTCATCGGGAACGTCAGTGTCAAATAGTGATCTATTTATTACTGCCACAGCCAGTAAGACTACTTTATATGAGCAAGAGGCTTTCTTGTTGACATATAAGATATATACTTTAGTTGATTTACGGGGTTTTGACAATGTCAAACTACCTGATTTCAAGGGATTCCATTCGCAAGAGGTGGAACTTCCCAATGACCGTAAATGGAGTCTTGAACACTACAAAGGAAGAAACTATCAGACAACCGTATACCGTCAATTTGTGCTCTTTCCACAACAATCGGGTAAATTAACGATTGATGCGGCCCGTTTTGATGCGTCTATCGCTAAGGCTACTCAGGTGGCCGATCCGTTTGAAGCTTTCTTTAATGGCGGAAATAATTATGTGGAAGTAAAGAAAACATTGGCAACTCCCCAGTTGACAGTTGACGTAAAAGAACTGCCGGCAGGAAAGCCCGCAGGATTCTCTGGCGGAGTGGGAGAGTTCAGTATTTCTTCATCCATAAACAGTACGAACGTTAAAACAAACGATGCTGTTACAGTGAAACTTGTCATTTCCGGAACAGGCAACTTGAAGTTGATTTCCACTCCGGAAGTTAAGTTCCCTGAAGATTTTGAAGTTTATGATCCAAAGGTAGATAATAAGTTCCGTTTGACGAGTGCCGGACTTTCCGGTAGTCAGGTAATTGAATATCTTGCTATTCCTCGTAATGCCGGCACCTATAAGATTCCTGCTGTGGAGTTCAGCTATTTTGATATCAAATCTCGTACGTATAAGACTTTGACCACTGAAGGCTATGAACTTCACGTTGAAAAGGGAAGTGGTAATGCGGCACAAACCATTGCTAACTTTACTAATAAGGAGGATTTAAAGGTGTTGAATGAGGATATTCGTTATATTAAGCAAAATGACGTCACTCTTTCTCGGAAGGGCGATTTCTTCTTTGGCTCTCTGCTATGCTGGTTATTCTATATTGTGCCTGGAGTTGTATTCATCTTGTTCTTTATCATTTATCGTAAACAAATAGCAGCCAATGCCAATGTTGCTAAAATGCGTACGAAGAAAGCAAATAAAGTTGCTGTGAAACGTATGAAAATGGCTGGTAGACTATTGGCCGATGGTAAGAAAGATGCATTTTATGATGAAGTGTTGAAAGCGCTTTGGGGATATATTAGTGACAAATTGAATATCCCGGTTTCACGCTTGTCTAAAGATAATGTTGAAGGAGAACTTCGTAATTACGGTGTGGATGATGCACTGATAAAAGAGTTCCTTGATGCATTGAATAATTGTGAGTTCGCTCGTTTTGCTCCTGGGGATGATAACCAGGCTATGGATAAAGTTTATTCAGATTCTTTGGAGGTTATCAGCAAAATGGAAAGCTCTATAAAACATTAATTGGGAGGACACTATGATGAAGAAAATAATATCCTTAACATTTGGATTGCTGATGACAATGGCTGCTTGGGGACAAAGTTCTGCAGCAGTAGATACTTTGACTCCTGCGCAAGATTCAGTCTCTATCGGTTCACATACGGAATTCGCAGCAGCTAAGATCTCAGATGATAATGTGACTAAAGCAGAGGGTGATAGTGCATATATGCGAAATGATTATGCTTCTGCCATTCAAATTTATGAGAGTCTATTAAAGAAAGGGGAAGCGGCAGAAATCTATTATAATTTAGGTAATAGTTATTACAAAGCCGATGATATAGCCAAAGCAATTCTAAATTATGAACGTGCTTTGTTATTGCAACCTGGCAATGCGGATATTCGTGCTAATTTAGAGATTGCGCGTTCTAAAACGATAGATAAAGTAGTCTCGGTGCCTGATATCTTTTTTGTAGCCTGGGTGAAGTCTTTGATAAATTGTTTAAGTGTAGATGCATGGGCTAAGTTAGGAATCGTATTCTTTATTCTTTTACTTATATCATTTTCTCTTTTTTTCCTTTCCAAACAGATTGTGTGGAAGAAGAGTGGATTTATAGCCGGAATTGCATTTTTGTTTCTTGTTGCCTTGAGTAACATCTTTGCTTCAGAACAAAAAAGCGAATTGATGAATAGAAATAAAGCTATTATTTTATCTCCCAGTGTTACAGTACGAAGTACTCCCAGTGAAAGTGGCACCAGTTTGTTTATTCTGCATGAGGGGCATAAAATAGAGGTTAAGGATAATTCTATGCGCGAATGGAAAGAAATTCGTCTGGAAGATGGTAAAGTAGGATGGGTTCCTACTTCTGCAATAGAAGTGATTTAGAGATAGTTTATTGCCGAATAGTAAAGCCCGCATGGGATATAAAAGGTGTTTTTCCTGTTTATATTTCATACGGGCTTTTGAGGTATTTATAGAATGTTAAACATATAACAGAAAAATACAAGTAAATAGTTTGTTTTATCTTTTTTTTTCCTTAAGTTTATAGCGTGATAAAACAATATCCAAAGTATTAACCATTAAATTTATGAATATGAGAACGATAACATTTAATGAACTCCGTAAGATCAAAGACTCATTACCCAGCGGTAGTATGCATAGAATAGCCGATGAACTCGGACTTAACGTTGACACAGTAAGAAACTTTTTTGGTGGCCACAACTTTAAGGAAGGCAAGAGTGTTGGGATTCATTTGGAACCAGGTCCTGATGGTGGTTTAGTAATGATTGATGATACTACAGTCCTGGATCGGGCTTTGAAGATTTTAGATGAGATTGCAGGCGAAGCTGTAGAACCCGTTCGGGCTTAAGAAAAATTAAAAAGAATCCCAATTGCTGAGAAACAATTGGGATTTCTTGTTTGTTTTTATAAACAATCTAATTGGATAACTTATGGAAGATAAATTAGTAACATTAGCTATTCTGACGTATGCAAAGGCACAGATACTGAAGAATGTTCTTGAAAATGAGGGCATTGAAACTTATATTCATAATGTGAATCAAATACAGCCGGTCGTATCCTCCGGTGTGCGTGTTCGTATTAAAGAAAGTGATTTACCGCATGCTTTGAAAATTACTGAAAGTTCAGCATGGCTGTCTGAAGAGGTGGTAGGAGGAAAGGCTCCAAAAATAGAGAAGGGGAGTAATAAAGTTGTGATTCCTGTTGATTTTTCAAATTATTCATTGAAAGCGTGTGAGTTTGGCTTCAATTTTGCAAAAAACATAGATGCTGAAGTTGTTTTACTCCATGTTTATTTTACACCTATTTATGCTACGTCATTACCATATGGTGATGTTTTTAACTATCAGTTGAGCGATGAAGAAAATGTAAGAAGTATATTACAAAAAGTTCATGCAGATTTAAATGTTTTGTCTGATAAGGTAAAAGTCAAAGTCGCTTCTGGGGAGTTTCCTGATGTAAAATATGTTTGTGTGTTGAGAGAAGGTATTCCGGAAGAAGAAATATTACGTTATGCCAAAGAATATCGTCCGGTGATCATTATAATGGGAACACGTGGTAAAAATCAAAAGGATATTGATTTAATTGGCAGTGTGACAGCTGAGGTCATTGAACGTAGTCGTGTGCCCGTTCTGGCTATTCCTGAAAATACGCCATTCAAACAATTTAGTGAAGTGAAGCGTGTGGCGTTTATTACAAATTTTGATCAACGGGATTTAATCGCCTTTGATTCACTAATTAATAGTTTGAAACCATTCCATTTTTCTATATCTCTAATTCATCTTACTGATGTAAGCAACACTTGGAATGAGATTAAATTAGGTGGTATTAAAGAGTATTTCCAAAAACAATATCCACAATTAGAGATTTATTATGATGTAGTAAAGAATGATGATTTATTGAATAGCTTAGATAATTATATTAAAACCAATCATATAGGTATTATTGCATTGACATCATATAAGAGAAATATATTTTCTCGTTTATTCAATCCTGGAATTGCGAGAAAGATGATATTTCATTCTGATACACCATTACTGGTAATTTGTGGGCGTTCTAATTGATTTCTATTTGCTTTGATTATAGGAGGAATTATAATTCTACAATATCATGAATGTGTTTAATATAAAATATTAACAAATGGAATATTGTATTTAACATAAAGATACATTACAAACGTAATATTCGATAAGTAATGTAATATAAACCGTCAACATAGGCAATAATAAGCTGCATAATAGGAAAGCCATTCAATAATATATGTAATCCGTCAAACTGATATAACCGCACAACAGATAGAGAAGACAGAAATTCAAATATTTCCATTAAGTCATGAAAGGGTATAGGACACCATTGTATAGAGTAATTCATAATGTAAAGATTTTTATCCTGTCATTTTTCGTATAATAGGACAAGAAAAGAGGACAGCCGAGATATTCATTAATCGGCTGCCCTTCGGGAAAATGACTAAGGTTTTACTTAAGACATTTAATCACATAAAGACACAATGCTACAAACAATAATAATAAAATAAGAAAGAACAAAGGAGCATTCATATTAGTATATTATAAAGTACATAGCAAAGATAGAACAATTACTTAAAAACATCAAATTTCTTTGTAGGACGCGAAATAAATAAGTCCTTGAAAGAATAAGGCAAATCTTCGTTAATAAGCTTTTGTAAAGTAACAGAAATAGTTTTAACGCGGTCACGATAAGTCTCTGCATCATACTGATTCTGCATAGCCTGTCCATTAGCACGAACAACCGTTTCAGCAAGCTTCTCAATTTCATGTTGAGCTTGTTTTTCAGTAAGATTCTTCTGCGAATACTTCAATGCAATATCGGCAGCACCTAAAGCCAACTGCATTTTTTGTTCATACGGCAAAAATTTAAGTTGTTGTTCACGCAACAAATTCTCAGTAACAGCAATCTTTGTTTGAGCCTGTATTTGACGAACATTCTCACTATTAACAGCAACCTGCGATGCAGAGAGATCCTTTTGAATAGAAGAGAGAACACGCTGGATAGCTACACGTTCATCATCATTCTTAGCTTCATTATAAGTCTTATACAATTCAGCAATTGCTTTACTTGCAATATACTTACCTTCAATGCGCAAATTATCGGCTTGTGCATTCTGAATATTACGTTGAGAACCTGTCATAATGGTATCAATAGCATGTCCAAGTCCTTGCATAACACCTGAATAATCAGCAGAATAGGGAGTAGCGGTAGGAGGTTGAACACCTTGTGCACTGGGAGAACCAGCAGACGGGGCAGAACCTTGTGTTCCTGATACAGAACCAGCAACACCAGCAGAACCGCCGTTCATCATCATATAGGGGTTCAAACCAGCAGCTTCCAAACGTTCACGTTGAGCAGACGGATCATTGTACTCGTTCGTCTTATTCCACATTTCAGTCTGATAAGCCTTATTGTCTTCATACAACTTCCAAGCATTCGCCTTTTGGTCATCATAGAATTTCCACTGGTCACCTAATTGTGTCTGATACATTTCCTTATTATAAGCAATTTGCTTATCAAACATTTTCTCGTTAAAGGCATTGTTCATTTGAGCAATTTCCTTATTGGCTTGATTCTGCATAGCAGTAGTAGAAGCACCACCGATAAGGGAAGTACCTGCACCAATTGCAGAACCGACAATGCCAGTCATAGCAGCAGCACCCATAATTCAATATTTTTATAATTACACATAACTTTATATTTCAAAGGTATTATTTCATAGGGCATAGCCCTGGAGCCCCCCCTTAAAAGGGGACCCCCCAGTTAAGGTTTAGGTTAAAAAATAAAAGGGGAGACTGCTCGCAGGCTCTTTTTTATTTTAAAACTGAAGACCATAACCAAGGGGAAATAATTATTCAGCAACAGTAGTAGCAGAATTATCAGTAGCAACATTAGCAGCAGTATCAGCAGAAGCATCAACAACAGCAGCAGCGGCAGCGGAAATCATTGCATCCTGAGAACTCATAAGATACTGAGACCAAGCCATTAACTCACTCGGTGTCTGAATAAACCTTGATTTAACGAATGAACACAACTGGTCGTCAGTCATCTTTTTACGCAAATCTGACATTTTAGACTCGGAAACAGACAATTTGTCAAAATATTCAACAAGCTGCGCACGTGTAAGTTTATCTAATCGCTGTTGATTAAACAACATACAAATATCAGAAGTAACACGAATAGACTTTTTACCGCCACACTCTATTTCCTGAAACATGAAATCATGAAGAGGAGAGGGTTCTACAAACTCACTACCTGACAATACGGCAGAATTAACATTATTAGGTTGAGAATTATACACATAAGGCTCAACACGTCGCTTTATACACCACATAATAAACAAGTTTTAAATTAATAAGGCAAACCGTCAGTATCAAGATTACGGACAGATTTAATATCAAAGAATGAACTACACAAAAACTGGTCTGTACTCATATCGCTATTAGCTTCAACCGCAAAAATAGGGTTAAGACAATTAGGATTAACTTTAAAAAATGTAAAATTCATAGGAGCAACAGAAGGAACAGGTTCAGACGGCTCAACAGGAGGCGCATCACTAGGAAGAGCAACCTGATCCACAACAGATGCATTACCATAAGATATTACCCAAGAATTCAATGTGCGTTTAAAACCACCAACTGACTGATCTACTGATGTTTTATAATCAATATAACGAGGTACATAACCAAGAACCAATCCAGAAGCATCAGCCATAGAACGAAGAGGATTCATAAGTTGCAACAGCGGCATAGATTGCATACCAACACGATCAAACTCAGGGATAGCATAATCCGTTGAATTTACTTTCAAGAATGCAGGATCAAGCATATCGGTAGTATAGTCAAGCAAAGGAAGACAATGATAAATACACATAATCAAACCATAGCGACCATTACTATTAAAATTAATCTCACCATTCGCAACACCAACACCTTTACCAGCAATATCAGCAGCAGCACTTCCTGTAATATTAGTATTAATGACTTCGTTAATATCAATAGAGGAAGAAACACCACCAAGATAGGTACATAGTTCAGAGAAACCGTCACCAACAGAAACACCCCAGTGTTTCTCTAACTGATCTTTATAATCTTTATTACCTGATTGGGTAATCTCTTTCCATTTTTGTAAAAATTCAGCTTGACGAAGGACCAATATAGAGAGGTCACCAACAGTATCAAATGCAGGAAAGTTTTTAGTAGCCGTACCGCTCGCAGTAGTAGGAGAAGTTCCAACAGTAGAGAAATTAGAGAGAGTAAGTTTACCAGTTACATTCGGAGTAATCGAAGCAACAGCCGTTTCACCATATTGTTGATGTGGAAGAACGCCATGGAACAAGTCTTTTTGCCAATTGCAATAACGCAAATCAAAAAAATTATAGTTCTGATAAAATTCAGTAGAATAAGTATTATCAAGATTCATTGAAGAACCGTCCAAATAGTCAACGTTAAAAGTAGAAGGAGAAACTCTTTCCCATTGACTATCACGATAGAAATCTGAATATATTTTCTGATAAGCAAGCAAACCAAAAACATTTTGATTAACATTAGCCATTAAAGGCGCAGTATTCCAATCATCAGCCAAAAATGATTCATAATTACCATAACCAAGATACTCCAACAACTTTACAGAAGATTTTGAACGATCATAGCCAAAATAATTAGATTTATAATTAGCTAAAGCAGAAGCAGTACTAAGAGCATTAATATAAGAAGCAATTGCCTCCGAAGTCATATAAGGCATCTCACCACTCAAAACAAAATTCCTTGTAGGATCAATAGACACAGCATGTTGAGGGTTATCATACATTTGCGTCAAAACTGTATTAGACTTATTCCACAACAAATCATAGGGCACAAAAAAGAAATCATAATACTCTCTGATACGAGCAAATGCAGCAGTATTAACAGGTTGCGTTCGAGTAAACGCCTTAAGATTAATCTTAAACGTATCACCGGGCAAGACCTCTTTTACCATAACTGGCAACAACTCACCAGCTTTAGCAGTAAAATTTTTCTTAAAGGACAAATCAAATCCATTACGCGAGGGTTTATTACGTATGGACTTTAAAGACATAATATTTGCCATAACATTAAAAAATTAAATTAAACATTATTCGTCAACGAAAATTTTATTCAAATCATTTAGTTTCTTGTGTTTAATACGGTCAGAAAACAACTTATTTATCTGCATATCGTACAATCTATATACAGGAGTTTTCTTATAAACCTCAGAACTAAAGTAAACATTATCATAAAAAAATGGATAATAACTATTCTCCCAAGCATCAGACATTAAATCAAGGTCACCAACCAAATCACTCTCATAAAACAATTGCTGATTCTCAAAAAAAGTCTTCAAGTGCAGATAATCCAAGCGAGAATAAAATTCTTCAATAAGCATCAACTTTCGTTTCCGCTCCGACAAGGTAGGTCTATCGCAAACAAAATACAAAAAGTGTTTCGAAAGAAGAAGTTCCGTATAGACACGATGAACATAACGACAAATCTCAATACTATCAAGAGAATAGTTAACCATTTCAGGCTCAAAGAAATATTGGGCAAGTTGATACAAATCAGACTGATAAGAAACCTCACCGAATATATCCAAACAATAAGTATCTTTCTTATTATGAAAGTAGTAGATATAACCTACTATTTCTTTCGCGAGCGCGAACGTCGTTTCGGCGGACGGGAATAGACGCCTTGCTGTATCATATATTCCATAAGAGTAAGCACGTTCACGTGAAGATTTATCAGCAAATCCTTTACATTTGGGGAAGAAGTAAGCGTAAGCCGACCTCCATACATCAAATTCCTTATAGCGTCCATTGATAACGATGCTTCGCTTAACAAACTGCTCAGGGGTAAGTGAATATACTTTCGCTCGCTCACTTTGCAAAAAGCCTTGACCCAGTTTGTGAGAATGAACGCAGAATGGACAAAGGGTAGGTAATGTAAGAACTTTGGGTACAAGCACACTGCTATTAACATAGCCCGCAACGTACGATGAACACTTACCTTTGGATAGCTGACAGTCGACACGACCAAAGGACCACGCCTCAGATACAGCCTTTGAACATACCTGTAGGGCTTCGTCAGATTGGAGGAATAATAAGATATGATAATGCGGGCGGAAGTGTACGGGGCCGTATTCGCCAATGGCAAAATAACGCACTTTTTCTTTGGGGAATCTTTTTGCAACATAATAACGGAATCTTTTAAAAAACAACTGTAAATCAAACTTTCTCAAATAGGGGAGATAACCAAATAAATGGAATTTTTCCTGTAAACGTTCAATCTCTTTTATCGGCAAATCAGCATCACCAAGATACTCACCAGTTTCAACATCTACGAGGTCATGTCCGTAAGGTCTTTCCATAGAATCAACAAACTGTGCACGAGGGATGAAGCGGTTTGCATAAGTAAGTGTAATAAACAATGTATGCTTAGATGAATAACTTTCCAAATCACACTGAAATGCATACCGAGAATTTTTAGCCAAAATACAAGCTTTACAATGTCCACAAGGGACAGTAATAGCTTCATTTGTATAAGGGTTAACAATACGTTGAGGATTCAGACACTTGCAAAAGGGGTTGAACAACGACATAATTACTTATAATTTAAATCAACAGTAGTAGAATCAACAGAAGTAGACTGAGACTGCTCAGTAGACTGATTACTATTAGTATTGTTCTTACTAATACTCATACTCATAGTGCATGATACACAAAGCCAAACAGCTGCAATAGCTACAACCGCTTTGACTACAATCTCAATTGTTTTGTAAATCTTTTCTTTGTCCATAACAATAAAAGAATTAAAGTTAATACTTAATACAATAATAATCTACACAAGTCCAGAAATGAAGCTCAGCCATAGCATAAAAAACAGCCAATGCCTCAGACAAAGTACAATCCTTAAATATCTTACGATGAACACGACCATCATAAAGAGAAAAAAAATGAATAATCACTCTACGATACTTAAGTGCAACACGCTTTGAAGAAGATTTTCTCATAACTATAATAATTGATTACGACACAAATATAATCACAAAAGTAAATTCTACAATATCATGATTATGTTTAATATAAGATGCGTAATAATTATTTAATTAGCCTCTATCATAGAAAACATAATATTATAAAAATGGCTGTTTCATACAAGAACAGCCATTTTTATAATATTTGCGATTATTGCATTAACTTCTCTATCGCATCAAATTCAGGACCCATTTGCAGATTGTAGTAAACTCGATACAATCCATTTAACCACAAATCTTTTTGGTCAGGTTTCAATTCTTTTGCTTTTTCATAATTAGGTCTTGCCTTTTCATAAAAAGCTTTTAATGTAGCCTGATCATCTTTATATTTAGGATTATTGACATCAGTAGTTGCTTTTTCTGAGAAATCCTGTGCCTGTAAACAGTAAATCAGACCTAAGTTTGAATATGCTTCTGCATAGTTAGGATCAACTTCAATAGTCTTTTTATAGAATTCAATGGCCTTATCATAATCTTTCATATTATGATAGAGATACCCTTTCACATATAAATAGAATGTGTTGTTAGGATCCTTAGCCAGCATGTCGTCTGCAAATTGCATTGCTTCATCAAACTTATTGCTATTGCTATAATAATCAATCAGATGACCAAAAAAGAATGAATGTTCCGGATATTTTTGAATGCCATCTTTTAAAGAAGCAATCCATTTAATAGTATCGCCTTGAGCTTTTAATGCTGTAGAAATGAATTCCATGGCATACTTCCCTACCTCCTTGTCTTCTTTTGCATATGGAGCATATTTCAAGACATTAGGATAATCTTCCATTTTGGCAGCGGCTAAACTTGCATAATAAGCAATTTGAGGTAATACAGTATCTGTTTGAAGCAGATTTTCCTTTTCAAACATTGGATTGGCAGCAATATCTACATAAGTTGCAAAAAAATCAAGAGCTTCTTTATTCTTATCCAAATTGAAATATTGAATACCGCCATTAATCAAATTAGGACGTGCTGCTAATATAGCGGCGCTATTTGATTTTCTGTATTTATTCTTGATTTTACCTTTTTCATTGGGTATTTGTGCAAGTTCGTCACACTTAAAGTAATATTTACACATGTTCAGTGCGCTATTATATACTTTAAGAGTGTCATAAGGCTTTCTCAAATATGCATTTTCCATTTCTTTTTCATTGATTCTTTTTTGAATAAAGCCTGCTACGTCCCATGTTTCGGCATTGTCCTTCGTTTCAGTGTTGGTCAAAGCTCCGTTGATAAGTTTCTCTGCTTGGTCAAAGTCTGGTTTTACTTCGTTAGCAATGCTCTTAGCTTCTTTTACGCTTTTTTCTTGAGCGAAAGTGAAGCCTACTGCAAGTAGTAAGACCATTGAAAATAGTACTCTTTTCATGATTGTAGAAAATTTTAAATTAATATTATGTCTATTCTTCATTTTCATTATTTACTTCATTCTGAGGAGTTTCTGAAATATTTTCATCTTCTTCTGTGATGATATCCTCTTCGGTTTCTGAAGTCACTTTACATACAGAACCAATTTCATCATTACGTTTCTCAAGATTAATCAGTCGTACTCCTTGTGTGGCACGTCCCATAATACGAACATCGGCAACTTTCAGACGAATGGTAATTCCGGATTTATTGATGATCATTAAATCATTTTCATCTGTAACAGACTTGATGGTCACCAATTTGCCAGTTTTATCAGTTATATTCATGGTTTTTACACCTTTACCGCCTCGGTTTGTTTTGCGATAATCTTCAATGTCAGAACGTTTACCATATCCTTGTTCTGATACCACCATAATTGTTTCAGCTTCAGGATCTTTGATACAGATCATTCCAACTACTTCATCTTGTCCGTCTTCATCAAGTGTCATACCACGTACGCCGGTAGCTGTACGTCCCATTACACGTACGGCATTCTCGTGGAAACGAATAGCGCGTCCGTTGCGATTGGCGATGATAATTTCATTATTACCATTAGTCATACGTACTTCGATAACACGATCATCTTCACGAATAGTAATGGCATTGACACCATTTTGACGAGGACGAGAATATTGTTCAAGTAATGTTTTCTTAATAACGCCATTCTTGGTACAGAACAATACGTAATGACTATTGATGAAGTCTTGGTCATTCAAGTTTTTCACGCGTAGATATGCATTTACAGCATCGTCAGAATCAATATTCAATAGATTCTGAATGGCACGCCCTTTAGAATTCTTTGTACCTTCAGGTATCTCATACACTTTTAGCCAATAACACTTACCTTTCTGCGTGAAGAACATCATGGTATTGTGCATTGTTGCGGGATAGATATGTTCCACAAAGTCTTCATCGCGTGTTTCTGTTCCCTTAGAGCCTACTCCGCCTCGATTTTGAGCTCGGAACTCGCTTAATGGAGTACGTTTGATATATCCCATATGAGAAATGGTAATAATCATTTCGTCGTCTGCATAGAAATCTTCCGGATTGAATTCTTCAGATGAATAAACAATTTCAGAGCGACGCTCGTCACCATATTTATCTTTGATCTCGATTAATTCGTCTTTGATAACTTTACGGCAAAGTTCATCGTTGACAAGGATTTCTTCCAAATAGGCAATCTGTTTTTGGATTTCTTCATACTCGGCATGAAGTTGGTCTTGCATAAGGCCGGTCAATTGGCGCAGACGCATTTCTACAATGGCACGTGATTGAATTTCTGTCAGTTCGAAACGTTCCATCAAACCGCTGATCGCATCATTCGGAGTCTTTGCTGCACGAATAATTTTGATTACTTCATCAATATTGTCTGATGCGATAATCAAACCTTCTAAGATATGAGCACGCTCTTTAGCTTTACGTAAATCATATTGAGTGCGGCGAATAACCACGTCATGGCGATGTTCTACGAAGTATTTAATAAGCTCTTTCAGGTTCAATAAACGAGGACGACCATGTACTAGCGCCACATTGTTTACACCAAAAGAAGTCTGTAATAATGTCATCTTATAGAGCTTATTCAGCACTACACTGGCGTTGGCGTCCCGTTTCACATCGATGACAATACGCATACCTTCGCGGTCAGACTCATCATTAGCATTAGAAATGCCTTCTATCCTCTTTTCATTGGCTAAATCGGCAATAGATTTGATTAATTCGGCTTTATTGACTCCGTAAGGAATTTCAGTAACGATAATCTTGTCATGGGTAGAGGTTGTCTCTATTTCTGCTTTGGCGCGCATTACGACACGTCCACGACCAGTTAGATACGCCTCGCGTACGCCACTCATACCATAAATATATCCTCCTGTCGGGAAATCAGGAGCCTTGACATAAGTCATTAAGGACTCAATATCAATATCATTATTATCGATATATGCAATGCAGGCATCTATCACTTCAGATAGATTATGGGTTGGCATATTTGTGGCCATACCTACGGCAATACCAGAAGCTCCATTTACAAGGAGATTTGGGATACGGGTAGGCATCACAGTTGGCTCCAATAATGAGTCATCGAAGTTGGTTTGCATATCAACAGTTTCTTTATCAAGATCCTGCATCATTTCTTCCCCAATCTTCTGCAAACGACATTCTGTATAACGCATGGCGGCAGCACTGTCTCCGTCCACAGAGCCATAGTTACCCTGTCCGTCTACAAGCATGTAGCGCATAGCCCAAGGCTGAGCCATACGAACGAGAGCACCATATACGGAAAAGTCACCATGTGGGTGATATTTACCTAATACCTCACCAACAACTCTGGCAGATTTTTTATAGGGTTTATCCGACGTATTTCCCAGTCCCATCATACCGAAAAGGATTCTTCGGTGAACAGGTTTAAAACCATCTCTAACATCAGGAAGGGCACGCGAAACAATGACCGACATAGAGTAGTCAATGTACGAAGACTTCATTTCCTCCTCGATGTTAATCTTTATAATTCTGTCTTGTTCAAGCATTTAAAAAGATTATTAATTATACATTTTGGGGTTTGTGAAAAACCACGCTAAAGTACTGCTTTTTTACGATATACAAAAGTTTTCCTTCATAAACTTTGTTGCCGGCCACATTCTTACAGAGATTCCCTCTATATAGGATCATGATAGAGTTCACCTGTAAACAAGGGAGGATTGGAAATAGATGAATTGTGCGTTATTATATATAAGGTGTAGGAGAAAAACGGGAATAACATTATGATTTGTGGCACAGGATTTGTACATTATTAATTCAGTTTGTGATACGCAATATAAAGAAATGCGTCTATTTGTAATAGAAAAACCTTTAATTGAGGAGATTAAAATTATATGAACAATCAATTTTCACAAAGAGTTTCTGATATAATAACTTATAGCAAGGAAGAAGCTAATAGGTTGAGAAATAGATATATCGGTCCTGAACATCTCCTACTTGGTATGTTGCGTGACGGCGGTGGAAAGGCTATCGAAATATTGATGAGACTCGATATAGACTTGAAAAAGGTGAAGAAGCGTATCGAAAGTTTTTTGAGAGAGGCTGAAGATGACACCCTATTACCGGATGCAGATGTTCCATTGTCTCCAATGGCTGCTAAGATATTGAAAATGTGTATTTTGGAAGCACGTATCTTGAAAAGTGCAACTGCCGATACTGAGCATGTATTATTGGCTATATTGAAAGATGGAGATAATTTGGCTGCTACTGTCCTGGAAGAAAATCGTGTAAACTATCAGTTTGTATTCGAGCAGCTTACAATGCAATCTACTAATCCGAATGCAGGAATGGGATTTCAGGAAGAAGATGAAGAGGATGAAGAAGACATGAATATGTCTCATTCTTCCCGTAGCGCAGGAATGGGAACGGCTTCTTCTGCACAAACAGCATCAAAGCAACCCTCTAATGATACTCCGGTATTGGATAATTTCGGTATGGATATGACTCGTGCAGCTGAGGAAGGTAAACTTGATCCTGTGGTTGGGCGTGAACGTGAAATAGAGCGCTTGGCGCAGATTTTGAGCCGTCGTAAGAAAAACAATCCAGTGCTGATTGGCGAACCGGGAGTTGGCAAATCGGCTATTGTAGAGGGACTGGCATTGCGTATTGTCCAAAAGAAGGTATCTCGTATCCTATTTGATAAACGGGTTGTTATGCTTGACATGGCTTCTGTTGTGGCTGGAACTAAATATCGCGGGCAATTTGAAGAGCGTATACGTTCTATTATTAATGAATTGCAGAAGAACCCGAATATAATTCTGTTTATAGATGAAATTCATACTATTGTAGGTGCTGGTGCCGCTGCAGGTTCTATGGATGCGGCTAATATGCTGAAACCGGCCTTGGCTCGTGGTGAAATACAATGCATCGGTGCTACAACTCTTGATGAATACAGAAAGAATATAGAGAAAGATGGAGCTTTGGAACGTCGTTTTCAAAAAGTGATTGTAGAGCCCACAACTCCGGAGGAAACCCTCCAAATATTAAAAAATATAAAAGAAAAGTATGAAGAGCATCATAATGTTGATTATACAGATGAAGCGTTGGAGGCATGTGTCAAGTTGTCAGACCGTTATGTAACTGATCGCAACTTTCCTGATAAAGCTATTGACGCTTTGGATGAAGCCGGTTCACGCGTGCATCTAATGAACATAAATGTTCCTAAAGAAATTGAGGAACAGGAAAAGCTAATAGAAGACGCACGTGTTTTGAAGGCTGAAGCGGTGAAATCTCAGAACTTTGAATTGGCTGCTAGTTATCGGGATAGAGAGAAAGAACTTTCTGTTCATTTGGATGAAATGAAAGCTGAATGGGAAGCGCGTCTCAAAGATGATCGCCAAACTGTTGGTGAGGAAGAAATAGCCAATGTAATTTCAATGATGTCTGGGGTACCGGTGCAGCGTATGGCTCAAGCGGAAGGTATCAAACTGGCTGGCATGAAAGAAGATTTGCAAGCCAAGGTTGTGGCACAAGACACTGCTATTGAAAAGCTTACCAAAGCAATATTGCGCAGTCGTGTAGGATTGAAAGACCCTAATCGTCCCATTGGTACATTTATGTTTCTTGGCCCTACCGGTGTAGGCAAAACACACTTGGCAAAACAGTTGGCTAAATACATGTTCGGTTCCAGCGATGCGTTGATACGTATCGATATGAGCGAGTATATGGAAAAATATACGGTGTCTCGTATGATTGGTGCGGCTCCGGGATATGTCGGTTATGAAGAAGGCGGACAGTTGACGGAGAAAGTACGCCGCAAACCTTATTCCATAGTGTTGCTTGATGAAATTGAGAAGGCGCATCCGGATGTTTTCAACATCTTGTTGCAGGTATTGGATGAAGGGCGTCTTACTGACAATTATGGCAGAACCATTGATTTCAAGAATACTGTGATTATTATGACCTCCAATATTGGAACCCGCCAATTGAAAGAATTCGGTCGTGGTGTGGGATTTGCGGCGCAAGCTCGTACGGATGATAACGAACATTCGCGTAGTGTGATTCAAAAGGCGTTGAATAAGACTTTTGCTCCTGAGTTCTTGAACCGTTTGGATGAAATCATAACGTTTGACCAGCTTTCACTGGATGCTATTACAAAAATTGTAGATATAGAGTTGAAAGGCTTGTATGGGCGTGTTGAAGCTATTGGCTATAAGATGGTTGTGGATGATGAAGCCAAAAGATTCCTTGCAACGAAAGGTTATGATGTACAGTTTGGTGCACGTCCGTTGAAACGGGCCATTCAGAATTATTTGGAAGATGGACTTTCGGAACTTATTATTTCGGCTGGGGTACAACCGGGTGATACGATTAACGTTTCTGTAAACAAGGAAAAAAATGAGTTGGATATAAATAAAGTGTAATAAAAAATAGAATAAAAAACAGTCAAAATGTCAGTTCTTGGGAACTGGCATTTTTTTTGTCTTCTGTTTGCGAAAGTAATAAAAATATAAATCTAAAAATATAAACTTAGTATGCAAAAAGGAAATATTGGGGTAACTACAGAAAACATTTTCCCCGTTATCAAAAAGTTTTTGTACAGTGATCATGAGATTTTCCTTCGTGAATTAGTATCTAATGCAGTTGACGCTACTCAGAAGCTTAAAACGCTGGCGTCTATTGGCGAATTTAAAGGTGAAGTCGGTGATTTGACAGTACGTGTGTCTTTGGGTAAGGATACGATTACCGTATCAGACCATGGAATTGGTTTAACGGCAGAAGAAATAGATAAATATATTAATCAGATTGCATTTTCGGGAGCGAATGATTTTTTGGAAAAATATAAGAATGACGCCAATGCTATTATCGGCCATTTCGGACTTGGTTTCTATTCGGCTTTCATGGTTGCCAAGAAAGTTGAATTAATTACCAAATCACATCAGGAAGGAGCTAAAGCTGTGAAATGGACTTGTGATGGTAGTCCCGAATTTACAATTGAAGATACAGAGAAAGCGGAACGCGGTACTGACATAGTTCTTTATATAGATGATGATTGTAAGGAATTCCTTGAAGAAACACGCATATCTTCTCTTTTGAAAAAATATTGTAGCTTCCTTCCTATTCCTGTTGCATTTGGCAAGAAAAAAGAGTGGAAAGACGGTAAGCAGGTTGAAACAGAGGAGGATAACATTATTAATGATGCAAATCCGTTGTGGACACTGAAACCCAGTGAATTAAAAGACGAGGATTATAAAAAGTTCTATCGTGACCTTTATCCGATGTCCGATGAACCGTTGTTTTGGATACATCTGAATGTGGATTACCCGTTCCATCTTACAGGTATATTGTACTTTCCAAAAGTAAAGAGCAACATAGAGTTGAACAAAAACAAAATACAGCTCTATTGCAATCAGGTGTATGTAACGGACTCCGTAGAGGGCATTGTTCCAGACTTTTTGACTTTGTTGCATGGAGTACTTGATTCGCCGGATATTCCACTGAATGTTTCTCGTTCCTATTTGCAAAGTGATTCTAATGTGAAGAAAATTTCTACATACATTACAAAGAAAGTATCCGATCGCTTGCAATCTATATTCAAGAACGATCGTAAACAGTTTGAGGAGAAATGGAATGATTTGAAAATCTTTATTAATTATGGAATGCTCACTCAAGAGGATTTCTATGATAGAGCAAAAGATTTTGCCCTTCTTACCGATACTGATAACAAACATTATACTTTTGAAGAGTATAAGACTTTGATAAAAGACAATCAGACTGACAAGGATGGTAACTTGATTTATCTGTATGCCAACAATAAAGATGAGCAATACAGCTATATTGAGGCGGCCAAGAATAAGGGCTATAACGTATTGTTGATGAATGGACAGCTTGACGTTGCTATGGTAAGTATGTTGGAGCAGAAATTTGAAAAAGTACGTTTTACTCGCGTAGACAGTGATGTCATTGATAACTTGATAGTTAAAGAAGACAAGAAAAACGATGTATTGGATGCCGGTAAGCAAGAGGCTCTCTCTGCTATTTTCAAGAGTCAACTGCCGCAAATCGAAAAAACAGAGTTTAGCATAATGGCGCAATCTTTGGGGGAAAATGCATCGCCGGTGATGATTACTCAAAGTGAGTATATGCGTCGTATGAAAGAAATGGCTAATATTCAGGCCGGAATGAGTTTTTATGGTGAAATGCCGGATATGTTTAACTTGGTATTGAATGCTGATCATAAGTTAGTCAAAGAGATTCTGGATGATGAAGATAGAGAATGTACAGCAGCTATTGCACCGGTTCAGAAAGAAATGGATGATATCAACAACCGTCGTAATGAACTGAAAAAGAAACAGGAAGGCAAAAAAGATGAAGAGATTTCTACAGTTGAAAAAGATGAAGTAGACAGCTTGGACAAGAAGTGGGAAGAACTGAAAGCACAGAAAGAAAGTCTGTTTGCCGACTATGCCGCCCATAATAAAGTTGTTCGTCAATTGATTGATTTGGCTTTGCTTCAAAACGGTATGTTGAAAGGTGAGGCTTTGAATAACTTTGTTAAAAGAAGCATTGATATGATTAAATAAGCCCCTTTAAATTTATTATATAGGGCATTACAGCTTATATGAGTTGTAATGCCCTTTTTTTTGTTTGTTTTTTCGTAATGATTATGTTTTTTTCCGTTGGATACGAGGTTTTTGGAAACTATTGTCTATATTTGGACATTGAATAAACTAGTATATTTCACTCGAAACTATATTCATGAAAAGATTTCTTTTGTTTTTGTCACTCTGCCTGTTCTTTCTGCCGTTTACGCAAGCTCAGAAAGTAGGACTTGTTTTGAGTGGCGGTGGTGCAAAAGGCATGACGCATATCGGTATTATTCGTGCTTTGGAAGAAAATAATATTCCTATCGATTACATTACCGGTACTTCTATGGGAGCTATTATTGGTTCGCTTTACGCTATGGGATATTCTCCTGATGATATGGAAGCATTGCTGCGCTCAGAAGACTTCAAACGTTGGTATTCGGGGCAAATAGAACCCGAATATGGGTATTACTTTAAGCAAAACCGACCTACTCCGGAGTTTTTCAATATTCGTTTCTCTTTTAAGGATTCGTTGCATATCAAGCCTCAGATACTTCCTACTAGTATGGTAAACCCTATTCAGATGAATTTGGTTTTTGTCGAGCTTTTTGCACGTGCTACAGCGGCATGTAATGGGGATTTTAATCATCTGTTTGTGCCTTTTCGTTGCATAGCTTCCGATGTGTATAACAAAAGGCCGTTGATTATGCGTAAGGGGGATTTAGGAGATGCGGTACGCGCTTCGATGAGCTTTCCGTTTGTATTCAAACCGATAGAAATTGATAGCGTTTTAGCTTATGACGGTGGAATTTATAATAATTTCCCGACCGACATCATGCGCGAAGATTTTCGGCCGGGAGTCATTATTGGTAGTGTGGTGGCTGCTAATCCCGGTAAGCCAAAAGAAAATGATTTGATGAGTCAGCTTGAGAACATGATTATGCAGAAAACGGACTATACTCTTCCGGATTCTTTGGGTATTGTTATGACATTTAAGTATGATGACGTAAGTCTTTTGGATTTTGATCGTTTGCAAGAATTGCACGATATCGGCTATAATCGGACTATCAGCCTGATGGATTCTATAAAAAGTCGTATACATCGGAGAACAAGTGCAGAGAATGTACGTTTAAGGCGTCTTGTATATCGAAGCAATTTACCTCAGTTCCGTTTTAGAGACATCTATATAGAAGGAGCTAATCCACAGCAGCAAGCCTATATTAAAAAAGAGTTCCATGATGAAGACCATGAGGTGTTTACATATGAAGATTTGAAGCGTGGTTATTTTCGCCTATTATCCGATAATATGATATCGGAGATTATCCCACATGCGGTTTATGATCCCAAAAACGACTTATATTCATTACATTTAAAGGTTAAAATGGAGGATAATTTCTCTGTACGAATGGGCGGAAGTGTTTCTACGACCAGTTCTAATCAGATTTATTTAGGACTGGGATATCAGAATCTGAACTATTATTCCAAAGAAATTACTCTTGACGGTCAGATTGGTAAGGTGTATAATAATGCGCAACTTATGGCTAAAATAGATCTTCCTACTCGTGTTCCGACCTCCTATCGCCTTATTGCTTCTTTGAGCACGTTCGATTATTACAAAAAGGATAAGCTTTTCTCTAAAAATGATAAACCTTCTTTTAATTCTAAAGATGAGCGTTTTGTGAAGTTGATGGTGGCTCTGCCTTTTTTAGCAAATAAGCGAGCCGAAATAAGTATCGGATATGGAAAGCTTCAGGATAATTATTTCCAATCCAATGTGATAAACTTTGATAAAGATCGTTCGGACAGGAGTACTTACAACCTTTTAGGAGGTGCTATAGGCTTTTATGGTAGTACATTGAATGCACGACAATATGCCACAAAAGGCTATTTTGAAAAATTGGTAGCACAGGTTTTTACCGGAAAAGAAAAGTTTATACCGGGAAATCCTACAGAAACAAGTTTCACAACTAAAGATCGGCAGTCTTGGTTACAAATATCTTATATGAAATATGCGTATCATACCATGACTCCAAAGTTTACTTTGGGGTGGATGGCGGAAATGCTATATTCATCGAAGAATTTTTCAGAGAATTATGCGGCAACTATGTTGCAGGCTGCAGATTTTTCTCCGACTCCCCATAGCAAGATAATGTATAATGAGGCATTCCGGGCCAATCAGTTTTTAGCGGCAGGTATCAAACCGATTTTTGTTTTCAATGACATGTTTCAAGTTCGTTCTGAACTTTATGGATTCATGCCTATATTTCCTATTAAAAAGAATGCTTTGAACAAGGCTTATTACGGAAAAGCGTTTTCCCGCTTTGAATATTTGGGAGAAATTTCAGTGATATGTCAATTACCATTCGGAGCGATATCAGCATATGTAAATCATTATAGTTCACCGAAAAAGGAATGGAATGTGGGGCTGACACTCGGTTGGCAATTGTTTAATTACCGATTCATTGAGTAATTTTCCTCAAAAAAAGTGTGCATATTGTTTGCTAATTTAGAAAAAGTACGTATCTTTGCACCCGTTAAACAAAAAGGCCGCGTAGCTCAACTGAATAGAGTAGCTGACTACGGATCAGCCGGTTACAGGT
>ENA-OYCQ01000118-OYCQ01000118.1-human-gut-metagenome-genome-assembly--contig:-NODE-118-length-29918-cov-5.238054_pt1 | contig 29918 bp, 27 predicted proteins | sample MGYA00243458_ERZ652883 | MGnify/ENA primary metagenome ERZ652883 (study PRJEB26926, sample SAMN06164712) | human gut metagenome | biome: ENVO:00009003; feature: ENVO:2100002; material: ENVO:00002003... | reverse complement strand
GGATATTCCCCCATCCCCCCCACAATCCTTCCTACCTCAGTGAAAGCTGTCTCCGCATCAACACCGCTTCCAGCAACGTCACTCACGCTCTGGAGAAAAAGGCACAGGAATTCGGCATTTACAAAACCTCTTATCCGGACGGAACTCCCCGCAATCCGAAAATTTCAGATAAGACGGATTTGGGATCTCCGGTTCAGAATAATGAATCTTTCAAATTAACGAGGTAAAAAGACAAAAAGCTTCCAATCTTCATTCAACGGGCATTCTGGAAAAGGCTCCATTTATTTGGTCATCCCCTCCCAAACCTCTTCGTCCAGCGGAGCCTGGTTTAAGACATCCTTCAAATGCTCCCACGTGGGCATGTGAGCTGCCAGAAGAGCTTTGAATCGGGGGGTGTGGTTCTCTTCAAAGAAATGAATCAGTTCGTGCAAAACGACGTATTCGATGCATAAAGACGGCTTTTTGATCAGGTCCATATTGAGCTGGATGCGATGAGCATCCGGAGCACAGGAACCCCACTTCGTCTTCATTTTGCGAATCGTGAATACTGGTATTGTCAATTCGAGGCGTTTGCACCATTTGGCAAGCAAGGGAGTTACCATTTCCCGCAGCTGACGGCGGTACCACGCATGCAGGAGTTCTTCCCGATTGCCGGCGGGTGTATCGGCATAAACGTTCATCATAAGGGATTTTCCCTTCCGCTCCATACTGTAGGGGCTCCCCGGACGGATATAAACTACTTTCAATCGATAGCGGCGGCCCAGAAAATAATACGTTTCCCCCGATTCATACGTGCGCCGGCTCTGACGCACCTGATCCTCGAATTCCCTGCGCCGGTCATGAATCCAGCTCAATCTCTGTACCGCAGCCAGCCGCACAGCCTCCTCATCCATGGCCAAAGGGGCGGTGATCACGACTTCACCGGCTGGCGGGCAGACCGCCAGCCTAAGGTGCTTGACCCCCTTTCTCACGATACGCATGTTGACGTTCCCTACCTTCATGGTTTGCCCTAATACTGCTTCGCCAGATTGAAAATCTTTTCAATCGCTTCGTCATTGATATCGAGACCGAATTCGTCCGCCAGCTCTTCCAGGCCTTCCTGAATCAGAAATCTGGCTTCCCGATAACGTAATGAAAGAGGGTCTTGAAATCCCGCCTGCATCTCGGCACACTTTCTGTCCATTACCAGAGCGAATTGCTCCGGGAACCGTTCCGCATGTCTGCGTGGAACAGGAGCATTGTCGTATAAGACCTTGAGTCGTGGCGTATTGATCGATTGCGCGCGAGGTTTTTCTCCGTACTTTATCTTTTTTGCAAGATCCACCACCTTCTCCAGAAAATCCTTGTATTCGACAATTCCTTTTTTGTGGTCTTCCAACAGCCTGACCAGCAATGTTCCCATGCTGTCGTAGAATCTGGGGTTGAGTGATCGTTTTTCCGTGATTTCCTTTTTCAGGTTATTGCTGATGCTTTCCGCTGCGTGTTTGCCCGTTTTCCGCTCGGTGTCGCGGATGATTTCTTCCGTCCGGTTGACCAGCAGTTCCACCATTCCCATATCCTCCAGCGTGGAAACACTCTCCGCATCCGATGCATGGACGTAGGTATCGATCAGATTGCGCATTTCCGCCTCATACATTTTCATATCGATGTAGTCTCCGCTTGCCAGTTTGACGGCGTCCCTGGCATTGGCAAAGAGCTCAACCTCCTCCCGGATCAGGACAATCTGCTCTTTGCTGTACCCGGCCAAATCAAGTTCATCGCAAACTTTGGCATAGGCTCGCATCAAAGCCGCTGTTCCCCTATAGAGTTCGACGCGCTGCCGCTGATGTTTCTCCAGGTTTTCACCCATACAGAAATAATCCAGATATTCATCCAGACCCTTCGGCTCCTCGACGGGTTCGCAAAGAGCGCGCAGACGGTCGAGCCGCTGCGCCAGCAGTTTGTTGGCTTCTGTGAGCCGCTCCTTGAGCAATCCCTGCACATCAGCGGATTCATAATTCTCGAAGGCTTCCCCCGTGAAGGACTTGACAGCTTTTCCCAGGCTTAAAAAGAGATCCTTGTAGTCGACGATATAACCGAACTCCTTGCTCTCGCCGTCAAGCCGATTGACACGGCAGATCGCCTGAAAGAGACCGTGATCCTGCATTTTTTGTCGATATACAAATAAGTGGCTGGAGGAGCGTCAAACCCCGTCAGCAACTTGTCGACCACGATCAGCAGTTTCATGCGCCCCGGCTCCCTGATGAACATCTCCTTCACCTTGCTCTCAAACTTCTCGCAGGAGGCAACACTTGCCGATTGAAAGCCGAAATCCTGCAACATTCGTCGACAGGTCTCATATTTGAACATCTCCTCGGACTGCTGCGCCGCTCCCATTCCGGCTGTTCTTGCAGCTTCGTTGGAAGCGATATACGAGCTGACCACGGCACACTTGCCTCTTAACTCCGTCCATTGAAAAACCTCGTAAAACCGGAACGCTTGATTCTAATGCAAAAAAATAGAGTCAAAATAGAGATTACCTATGTAACACTATGGGAAATGCATCCTGATGCGTAAAGACGTTTGGAGGAGGAGGATGGCTGTGAGTCGAGTCATGAGAGAGCAATCAGATATGCAAATATGACGAATTCGCGATTTTTAGTTACGATCACCGTTGTGGTGTTGGACAGACAGTCGGATCACAGCTTCGAGGCGCGTCCTAGCGCCGGCGGCTAGACGTCGGATTCCAAAGGTTCTTGCAAGCTCAAGAGGAACATCCTGCACCGGGGTAGACGGCAGTGCGGCTTTAAGCTCTTCGAATGCAATTTCCTCAATCTTTCTGGTGCTTTCCTCTGATGTCGGAATTCTGAATTTGACCCAACGATCAGGCAAGCCGTCGTCGCGCCAGACGAAGGAGCCGCCGACCTGATCCGGCTTGATGTGAAAATACCGCTTTGCGATTTCAAGAACGCGCTTATGAATCACGTTTCCACTTCGTTGGAATCCATGTGCTCGTGCAATTCGATTAACCAGTAAGCTGTCGAGAATAGGACCTTCCTTCTCGACGATGTGCCCGATCAACTCCATGAGTATGGGGTCGTAGTCCGAATCATAAAATCTTAGAGGTGACATCTTTGACAAAAATGACGTGAGATCTGTCACTTCGTAGAAGGAAGATTTCGGCGCTTCAGATGGTGTAACGGTTGGTCTGTGGTCGGATGTTTCAGAGCTGATGGGATCTTCACGAACCGTTAGCGTAGAAGATGAATTTCCGGCAACAAATCTCGGCGTCTCTTCGTCGGCAAGTTCAAGTTCTCTGGCATTTTCGGCTGCTGAGATGGCAGTAAGCAGCTTTTCCATTTCCGAATTTGCGTTGTGCCACCAGTCGGTGGACCAAATCCGGTGGAGCGTCCAACCCAGCCCCTCCAAAACCGCCTGTCGCAGTTTATCTCGATCCCTTGCCGTTGCAGCGCGGTGATAGGTGGCACCATCACACTCCACACCCAGCAGATATCTACCCGGTGATTTTGAATCCACGACGGCAAGGTCGATCCGATAGCCGGAACATCCGACTTGGTGATGGACATCGTAACCCGCAGACCGAATCCTATCCGCCACCATGCGTTCAAATTCCGAATCGGCCTCGGCGTTGGTGGGGATACTGGTTGCGGCAATCAGGGCACGAGGTCCGCGTTCGGCATATTCAAGAAAGTATTTCAAATCTTTGGAACCTCGTGCACGCGTCCGGGTAAGATCGATTTGATCTCCTCGCAATCCGCTGAAAACAAACATCTCATGCTTGGCTCGGGTTACTGCCACATTTAGGCGGCGCTCGCCACCATCACGGTTTAACGGACCGAAATTCATTGAGAGTTTACCGGCTTCGTCCAAACCGTAGCAGATTGAGAAAAAGATCACGTCGCGTTCGTCGCCTTGAACGTTTTCCAGATTTTTCACAAACACCGGCTCGCCTTCCACTGGCGGTTCATCGCCAAAATGAGGCTCAATCTCAGGATACTTGCGACGCTCTTCATCCAGAAGGTTCTGAATCAACACTTGCTGAGCCTGACTGAAGGTGATGACTCCATATGAGCGGGGCGGTAGGGAAGGATTCCGGAGGCGTGAAACCAACTCCTGCACCAATGCCTCCGCCTCCTGCCGGTTCGTGCGAGATTTACCCTTGTCGTACCGGGCATTCGGAAGGTGCCGGAAATGTACGCCCTCGTTCTCGATCTCAGGAGAGGGGAACGTCAGGAGGTCATTTTCATAATATTGCCGGTTGCTAAAGGTAATGAGCCCCTCGTGCCGGCTGCGGTAGTGCCATTGCAAACGCTTATGGCGCAGTCCGTGGGTCATTAGTTCATCGAGGATGCTTTCAAGATCCTTGTGCTCCTCGGGAGTCAAATCATCCTCGTCATCCATATTGGTGGAGAAGAAGTTCGTCGGCGGGAGTTGCTTGGGATCACCAACGACAATTAGCTGCTTGCCTCGGGCAATGGCTCCGACTGCATCCCAGACTGGAATTTGTGATGCTTCGTCGAAAATCACGACATCGAAGGGCTCGTGGGATGCTTCGAGATATTGAGCCACAGAAAGCGGACTCATCAGTACACAGGGTTTCAAGCGGGGCAGCAAGGTAGGAATGTGCCCAATCAACTGCCGCACGGGGATATGGCGCATGCGTTTACCGATTTCCTTTCTCAACAAACCAATTTCCGCCTTGGGAATGTCGTCCATTCCATCCTCCCTTGGAATGCCGGCTGCAAGCCGAGCCCGGATCAAATCCTTGGAAAGATTGGCGAGATGTTCGTCCAGTTCCCGGAAACGTTCGATTCGTTTGTTGTGTTCATTACCAAAAAACTCCCGGAGAGCGGATTCCTTCTCGATGATTGCGAAAAGTAGTCCGCGCCGGAAGCTCCGTTCGAATAATCCTAAGACCTCGACGTCTGTTCCTTCCGCAGATTCCAGCTTCTCAACCAAGGGCGTTAATCCGAGGCGAATCGCTTCTTGACGGACTTTTTGCCACGAACACCATTCCCGTATTTTCGGCCATCCGCTGGCAACGCGCTCAGTTAGGGCAAATGTAGCAGCCAGGTAATCGGAAGCCTGATTGAGTTCTTCCCGCCTAAGATGAAGTTCTTGACCGTATCGGTTCAAGTTCTCATTGAAGGCTGACCATTGCTCCCGGAAGCGCGCCATACGCACGCCTATGGCCGTGTCTGCCGCATAGAATGTCGGGCCTTCCGAGAAGAGGCGAGCAAGAAGCTGCCGAAAGGAATTGAGCCAGTCGAAATTCTCACCTGCAAATGCGACCATTCGGGCATGAAGGGTTTTACCCCAAACTTGTGCCTTGGTGACCGCCTGTGCATCTGGTTCCCCCTTCTTCCAAAGCACACCGAGGCACTCCTGAGCGGTGGATGCTGCCTGAGAAAACGCTGAATTAATTTCGCGAAGTCGGGGCGCAGCTTGTAGGAATGTTTGCAACATCGTGGATACTGCCGGCAAATAATCAGGTGCCTCCTCAAGCGGGACTCGATTCCATGCGCCCGCTGTCGCAAATGATTCGAATGTAATATCAAATGCTTTGAATGCATCCTGCATGGCAGTCAACAGGTTGCCGGTCGGCATTCCTGCGGCAAATGCCAAGGGGCCGGATTGGAAATGTTCAACCAGTAGGTTTTGTATTGAAGAGCTCCAGGCGGCATCGGCCCCGGTCAATTTGCTCATACGCTGATGCAAGGTTTCTCCCCATGACCGTATTCGCTCCATTTGTTCGATATCTGGCTCGCCTCCTCTCCAGCTTTTTCCTAACATCGCTTCAGCAATTGTGTAGATGGAGGCAAGTTCCTCATTGATATCGTGCAGGCGAATCGCAGAAAGAATCACATTGCCTATTTCCGATTTATCGAGTTCGATCTTGCCGGACAAGGCTTTTCTGAGATTGCTGCGGACTAAAGCGGTATTCAGCACTTTCGGGAGGAACCATGTTGACTGTGCCTTTTGCCATTTCTGTTGGAGCCGGTTTAGATCAAGAGCCAAGAGTTTTGTTTCCTCGTAACCGTCAAGTTTAGCCCGAATACCAGATCGTTCGCGCACCAGGGAAATCCAGTGGTCGAGCGAGGGCGACCAAGTCTCCCAGGAAATCTTTGCAAAGTCAGTGCCGACTTCATATGTATCCAGCAGGCTTTCGGCCCATGCGACCAGATTAATTAGTTGTTCACGCGTGATTTGCATCGCTGGGGCTTGAAGCCATCTAAGCATGTTGTCTGTCGCATTTGCCGCCGATTTCAGCAAGTCTTCAAGTTCCCGTCCCTTTTGGAAAAGCTTCTCTGCTGCCTCCTGAGTGTCTCCTTCACACTGAACTGTCACGGTTCCGGCAGGACGGGCAATATACAGTGGAGCCAAAGTTGCACGGAGTTCACTCCGTTCCTTCGCCAATGCGATCCAATAGTTCAGATCTGCCGAAAGTCGAGACCATGGGCTTGTTGCGAATGCTGGCCCCACGGGTTCGGGCGAGAGCAACGATTCCAACAGTGAATCGAGGCGGCACAGACCATCCTGCGACAGAACACAGTCAAACTGCATCCATTCCAGCAAGTCTCGGGATGCTAGGGAAACCTCTTGGCACCTTCCGGCGAACTCTGTGTTTAGATCCAATGTCCTTTCTGCCCATCCAGGCGCCCACTCTTCGCATGCAAGTGGTGCAAGAGTATGATTCGCCAGCGGCATTAGCGGACGCGAGCGATCCTGCATGAGCTTCGCCACTTCCCGGGCACGTCCAAGCATTTCGGGCGTAGTTTCGAGAATGGCCTCCCAGCCATCCATTTTCACGACAGGCTCGTCCTTGCGCACCAGCAGATAATCAAGACATTGGTGAGCACTGAGGCCACAAGGAGTGCGTCGGTGGAGGGCGCGGGTGTAAGAATTCAATGCAGTTCGCACTCGTTCGAGATCCGAGGCTTGATGCTCCCAGTCCGTGGTCTCAAGGTCTTCGACGAATTTCAAGCTGCGGTTGAACTGGGCAAGCACGTCCGCCTTCCCGGTCTTGTTGGAATGTAACTCAAGACAGAACGGTTCGAGTCCGTCTTCGCGCAGGCGTCGATGTACCACATCGAGCGCGGCCCGCTTCTCCGCGACGAAGAGTACGCGTTTTCCGACCGCGAGGCAGTGCGCAATGATGTTGGTAATGGTCTGTGACTTGCCAGTGCCGGGTGGGCCTTCGAGTACGAAATCGTGCCCGTCCGCCGCAGCCATTACCGCTGCGAGCTGGGACGAATCCGCGCTACGGGGGCAGAACACGTCGCGTGGATGGAACCGGTCGTCCAACTCGTGGGCACGGATGTCCACCGAGGGATTCGGAATCGGCGTGCCTGCCTGGTGGATAAGGTGGTTGACTATCCTGTTCTTGGTGAGGTCTTCCAGGCGGTCGGAGAGGTCTTTCCAAAGCAGGAATTTGGTGAAGGAGAATTGGCTCAGCCAGACTTCCGGCTTCACTTCCCAGCCAGCAAGATCGCGCACGGAATCACGGAAGAGCCGAAGAACGTGATTCACATTCACTCCGCACTCATCCTCTGGCAATGGATCAAGTCCGGGAACTTCCTTTTGAAAGTTTTGCCGAAGCATCTCCATTAGCGTGACATTGATTCGTGTCTCCTCATCAATCCGGCGAAGGGTGAAGCCTTCGAGGACAGATTTGCGTTTCAGTTCCACCGGCACCAACAACAGGGGGGCTCGATGGATGCGATCACTGTGCTGTGTCTCACGCCACTCCAAGATGCCAACTGCGGCGAAAAGGGTGTTCGCCCCTTTCTCGTCCAGCGCATTCCGAGCCGAACGGAAGAGTTCCGTTAGACGCTGGGCGTGTTCGCTTTCATCCATATGCGTGTGCAAACGCCCCTGGCGAAGCTCATCCTGCAAATAATCCTTCACGGCATCGGCGCGTTGCTCCTTGGTGAAGGTTGCTGCATTGCGCGGATCCTCCTCGCTCATCACCTTCGGCTTCGGCCGCAGGGACAACTCGCGCTCCGCAGCGAGCGCGTCCTCCACATACTCAGGTTCGGAAAGAATGCGGATGGTCGATTTCGTTTCTCGGAAATTCAGAAGGCGGTTGCGTAAGCTGAGGTCTAGCAGACGGCTTTTCCAAAGGTCAATCCTATTGACGGGCTTCGCAGGGCCACCGTCAGGGATGGGGATATCGTCGGGAAATTCACGTGAACCAAGTCCGCTCGAAGCTCCACTCGTGGGTGACGCACCTGGTGTACCCGGAATGGTGAGTACCTGACCTGGCATCAGAAGCGGCAAAATCCTCGCGGACCGCGATGCATGGACATCGAGAGCAAGTCGGAATGGCTTCTCGGTTATGAGATGCGGCTTGGCGAGCCGCTCGGCATCTTCGAGTGTGCCCGGTTGGTCGTTGGTCACGGTGGTCGTCTCGAAGACAGCGATCAAGTCGTCCGCCTCGAATTTTCTGACCTGTTGCAAATCATCACCTGCAGGTTCCGGAAGACTCCGTGCCTCAAGCCAACAACCGGCATAGGCGTGACCATCGTGAATGAACACGAAAGGTCTCAATCCAGACTGCTCGCAACAGGCGGCAAAGAGCAGAGCCAGATCAAGGCAAGTGCCAAAGCGCTGGCTGACGATTTCCGATGGAAAACGAACCTTCTGCCCGCTGGTTTCAAAGCTTGCAGGAGGATTGATGTAACGGATGCCTAGCTCACCAATGGCTTTGTATATCGAGGCAACCTGTTCCCATGCTCTCTTGCGGCTCTTATCCTGATACCCATTTAGCCCGGAACGGCCCGTGGCTTCCTTTAACACATCGGATGCCCGGCTTAGAATAGTCATCACCACCGGGTCGTTTGGTAGCACGAAGGCAGCCAGAATTTCCGGCAAAGCTACCAGCCCACACCACTCATTTCGGGCAAGAAGTGTAATTGGCTCCGTGATCGACTGAACGACCTCATGGCCGTCCAGCATCTCCACCTTCAACCATCCGGCAACCTTTTCGTTCAGTTCGGCGAGGAAATCGTGACTCAATTTCAGATTCAGATTCGGCGGCGAGACCCTGAATTCACCGGCAGGTTCGATGGATTGAAGTCGAATTTCGGCGGACGGCGCGAAGGCGGGTTCGGTCGTCAACCGCAACACCAGGTTCTTCCTCGCCACGCCGTTGTTCTGCAAGCGCAACTCCTTCACCACCGGAATCGCGTTCTGTTGGAACGCGTAGTTGATCGAATGGTCGTAGATGAGAGTGAGATGGGGTTGAGGTAGGACGAGTGAAACAGTCGAGGACCACTCCGCCAACGTTTCTGCACCCTTCTTCAATTTTAGGAGAATTGTACCATCGCGTTGCTCGGGAAGCTTGAGAAAAAATTCCGTTTTCAGATCCACTACAATTTCTCCAAGCGACTGTGTGGAATGCGCCGGTAGCGATAAAATTGGCAAAGTCCTCGTTGCAAAGAATGTGGGCTCGCACGAAACATCCAACACAAGTTCCTCATGCAACTGCTCCCCTTTATTCACCACGCTCAGCGCGCCGCAGAGCCGGAAAGATGTTTGATTAATGGTAAACTCGCATATTGTGGAGAGGGGATCGTCGAATTGGAAGCTTATAGCTGGATGATTGGGCATACGTCATTAAAAAAGCAAACTGTTCTTATTGCTTGGCCTTTCGTGCTGCACTGCCCACATTCAGTGAGCAAGAGCTTCGATGGACGATCTAAAGCCAAGACATTTCCACAATCTGGAATTAAGGAGTTGACAAATAGTGTTCAATTTGATCTTTTAAATCAAGGCGAATTCGGTCTTCTTGAAAAGAAATCTTCTGACAAACACTATACATTGCTTGATGTTGCCCTCGTCGCGACTCCTGTAAGGCCTTGCGAAGAAGGAGCAGATGGCAAAGTATTGATTACTTTGCTGGTGTCCGGGGTTCTGTTTGCCATCGTCATAAGTGATTGTTTTGAGTAGCCCTGGAGTTGTAAGGGAGACCATGATTTAACGAATGTCCAGCCCATCTCCAGTGCCCCGCAACGCTTCATTTTGATAAGTCGTAGAAAGCGTATTCTCCTGTCAATGCTGGCACAGATGCAGTATAACCGTACATCGTATTGTTACTCCAAATCAAAGCATGGAAAAATTCAATCTCCCGAGTGTTGAGCCGTACGCTGCCGCTGGGAATAGAGGTGAGTACTCCCTCAAACAACACTTCAATTCATCATAAAATACTTTCAATAAATGTATTGCGTATTTTTTGTACAATACAGTTGTTATACGATTACAATTTTCCCAATAATTTCGGATATTTCTTCCGCATCTCTTCGTGATATCCTCTGTCAATGATCCTCGCAGGGAGACTTTTAATGGCTTTCTCCCTCTGCTCGTTATCGGGATTCACCTCCAGATAGCATTCCAGATCGTTGCTGAGACGACGGACATCCTGAAGGATTGTCGTATTGTAATAGGTCAGAGGTTCCGTCACTTCCTCAAAAACAAAATCAGCCTGTCCCAGAAGGTGCGTCTCTTCAAAAGGAAAAGCCGACATCAACAGTTCTGAATTATTCACTCGGAACCCCAAGGGGCCGGGTTCCTTGAAATTCTGTGTATAATGAAGAGAAGAAAGGGGAGAGTGGCTCCACCGAATATCTGCATTATTCATGAAATTGATTATTTGCTGAATACCAATGTCCCGTGGTTTTGTCACATAATGGCGTTTGACAACTTTTCCGCGCTTGTGATTTTTCTTCAAAACGGCCAACAAAGAATCTGCGTCCCGTAGGCCAATGATGCGTCCTCTGCGGTAGATAATAGAGTCTTCTTCCTTGGTTTTGAGAGCCTTATTCACTTGTGATAATGAAATCTGTCCGGATTTCTTCAGGATGGAATTGTATATGTGCTTCTGACTGGGAAAGAAATTGCAGTTCAGCAATGTCTCTGCGACCTGAATCGCCACGCCCGTATAGGGATTCTTCATGGCAACAGGTAATAGCTTGTACTGATTTCTGAATTCGTTTCTCATCATGAAAAATCCTTTCCATAAAAGAACTCCGTTTCCACAAAAGTCGACGCCACATAAATTGTGTTGCTCCAGGGTTTCCAAATTTTGTGTCGAAAGATAGGGAGTAATGAGTAGTGGAGGGGAGAAAAAAGGCATCCTCCAAACTGCTGGATGAACGACAATTCTTTTGTTTGAGCTCTTTCAGTACCTTCAGAAATTTCTTGGCTGTCAGTCGTTCTACTTCAACAATAATGAAATTGCGTGTTGTGCCAAGAGCAGAAGGATTTTTGCCGGAAAATTCGAATCTATCCTGATCGGAATCGGGATCAATCTCATTATCAAAAAGAGGGGACTGAGTTTTAAAAACCATACGTCCCTCCAAAAAGGAACGGTGTGATTGAAGAAATGTTAACTTACACTTCATGGCAGCAATTATAAAACATGCTGCAGTAAGAACAATACCTCAAATAAACGTAATTCTTTTGTAATCAATCATGAAATTTACTTTCGCAAGATTATCTTCGTGATGAAATACATCCCTTTTCTTTTCACTCGTCATCCCACCTATTTTTCCTTATTCCTCAAGGCAAAGGAATAGGATAGGCATAAGAGGTGAGCAGTACTCCCTATGGTGGAGATGGAGGCGTTGATGTGCGAGGCATTATGACGGTACATGATGTCATTCATATCAAGTTGGCGGTATAAGCCAAACGATGGAAAGCCAACGTGCAGTCTCCTGTCGTTCAACAACTTCACGGCAGTCTGGGAACAGATGAACGAGGCTTGATTGTGACGACTTCCAATTTTTCCAGAGGAGCCAGGGATGAAGCGAGGCGTACCACCTCCCATACCCCCATCGATTTGATTGACGGCGACCAATTGGTTTCTCTTCTCGTAGAATACAATCTGGGAGTCAGGAAGAATCGTTATCAGCTTCTGGAACTGACTCCTTCCTTCTTCTCTGATGAGGAAGAAATACAGATCTGACAGCTAAAAAAGAGGAGTCGATTGGACAACCTCTTGAGCGCCTTCCTCAGACGACATATCGTCCTGGAAGGCATATCTCATCGTCGGGCGATGAGAGTGTAGATGGCCTGCAGCAGCTGGGCGAGGATCATGGAATCAGCGGGGTGGATGTTGAGACCAGAGATCTTCCTCCTCTTCCTCATCAAAGGAAGGAGGACGAGAGCCGTTCCTCTGCTTGTTCCGGATGAACTCGCCAACCTTGTCCGAAGCATAGCCCAGCAGGATGCGGGTGAGCTCGAACAGGATGATTTTAATCATGGGCATGGCGTTTGTGAGTGGGTGACGGCGTCGATGAGGATTTGCTCCAAAGCCTGGACAATGGCCTCAGCGCCTTTTTTGTACACAACGACGGCGAGCAGTTTCCCATTGTGATGGAGAACCGCCCAGTAGCGCGTGCTCTTGTATTTGACGATGTGGTACATGGTTCCGGTATCTGGATGGATGTTTCTTCAACAAAGGTAGAACCACAGAAGCAGCCCTGCCATTATCAAGCCGAAGGCCAGCACGATTCCCCATTTGAGGAGTGCGAACAGCCACGGGAACAGGAACCAGCCTGCCACAGTCACGAGAAGAAAGGTCAGCATACGGATGATGGGTGATGATGATCTTCCTGTTCGATGACAGCCCAGAAACCGGTTGATGCCCGAGTATTCCTGCCGGCCAGCCGGATGTTGCCCAGGTAGGCGGCCCACTTCAACAGGGCTATTCTCCCGTCCCAGGTGGGATGCCAGGTGCGGGGGAAGACGAAGGGATCGTCTTCCTCCGTTTGGCGGATGAGCAGTCCACGGTGTTCCAGCAGGCGAATGATTTGCCTGACCCGTCCCCGTTCTTCCGGGTGGAAGGAGGCGATCAGCTCATCGCTCGTTTGTCCGGATACGGATTGCGTGCGGATCAGGACGGCGGCTTGCGCTCCCGTCAATGAGCAGGATGGATTCATGAGATGTTTCCTTTCCTGTTATCTTTTTTATTACACTCAGGCGATCAGGCCGCAGACGGAATCGCACAGGCCGTGCAGAGCCTGGCTCCGTTTGGCAGCCACATGCGGGTTGACGGCCTTGAACTGCTCCGTGAAGGCGTTGAACAGGCTCCAGACGGTGCGGGGCCGGAATTCCTCATGAAGCGGCTCTCGCCAGTACCTGATGACTTCCGGCAGAACGGTCGTCGTGATGGCCCGGCAGTCGACCGCCCGGATCAGAAGATCATGAGCCGCCTTGTCGGTCAGTCTCTGTCTTTTGTAGGCGGCGATCCGTTCGTCTTCGCGGTGGAATTGCTCTCCCAGCCTTCCGACGGCGCGGGAGGTCATGAAGCGCAGATCCCGCACGGCGAACCTCGTATGCTTCCGGGAGAGTTTCACTTCTCCGGTGAAGGCAAGGTTGTCGCAGACGAAGACGCGCGTTCCCATGACCAGGGAGGCCGGGAAGGTCTTGTCATGGGAATTGCGTATGCCGACAATCCACGAGTAGTCGTCGGGGCCATCGTCAGGACGCAGGATTTGGAGAACTCCGAAATACCGCTTTCCTTCATGGCTGAGGGCATGGGTGGTTTCCCCGATCCCGAAGCCGTGGGCGGTGAGCTGGGATTCCACTTCCTTCAGAAGGAAGTCGTGGGGAATCGGGAACCACGATTCCGTACAGGACGGGGTTTCCACACGGGACAGAGTTCTCCTGTCGATGACTTCAGCCCCGCAATGGAGGAGAAGCCCCTTACGGAATACAGTCGGAGGAACTACTGGAGCCGTTGCCGGTTCCGGCATGATGTTTCTCCGCTGGAGGTGAGCTGCCTGTCTGGTATCTTCCAAAGGCAGGATGTGCCGGGCTGTCGCCGGACAATGAGGCAATGCGATGATAGGATACATATTGATGATGAAATATGGGTTGAAACGAAAACACCCGCTCCCCTGCGAATGGGAAACGGGTGTTGAGGGATGAAGACAGAAGCTAAATGCCTGTCTTCAAGTCTATATAACGGGCAGCCGGCAAGAATTGCTGCCTACCGCCAATCGTCTGAGTGAATGGAAAGATGTCGGGACTGTTCTCCTGAACTTGTCCGATACTTGTATTGAGCTTGTTCGGAACTTACTCGGTACGGAATTGCTTTCAAACCTTTCCCTGCAATCTGTTCTCTACAAGTTTCATTTCATGATAGGGGGCAAGGAAATGGCAGGTAAATTTCATCGAAGGGTATTGTAGCGCGTTCTGTAGGAGAGCATGTAGGCTCGTTTGGCCGGGGGAGAGAGGAATGAGCACTTCACTAGGGTCTCTACTTCTTCTCTGGATTTCATCAAATGGTCGATGACTGTCCTAATGCGTTTGTCCTGCATCCCCAGTTGCCGTCCGAACTCTTCAAACAGGTTGCGATTCGTGTGCGTCGATGCGCCTCGAAACAAGCCGCCGGACAGGGCGAAATCGCTGTCCTGAATGTGCAGGCTTGTGTTGAGCAGATCGTACGCGGGGGACAAGGTCATATCTCCCTGAGGAGTTTCCAGTACGGAAAAATTCTTCAAATGCGCGTCGCCGTTCGAAAACAGATAATTGAACAACACCAGACGGAAGAAGCGTTCCATTTCAATTTTCCACGCGGGGACGTAACGCTGGATGAGCTCTCCCATTTCCAGGTAGGAGTAATCATATTTGAAGTTGGAACCGCCCTGGGCGGATGTTTTCCCGGCCAGTGAGGCGAAGTCTTCCTTGCGTAGTTTACCGCCCTTCTGAGTAATGTCAAATCGCCGGGTGATATAGGCTGGTTCTCCGGTCTGAAAAAAGCATAGTCCGTTGGGAGCCGTTGAAATTCCGAATAGCTGAGCGGCAATTTGCATGGTCACGTGTTCGTTGGCCGGCATGTCGGAAGCCCGGGCGAGGCGTGATGAGATTGGCTTCAGAAGATGCGTTCCCTGTTCTCCCGACTTGGTCAGACGGATTGTTCCCTGGTCAACAAGAACAGAGAGTTTTTCCTGAACCCCTGAGATGGAAATATGCTCGCGGTTTTTCAGAAACTCTTCCGGCTCTCCATGAATATCGGGGGCGTCATAAGGAAGAATCGGAGACACTTTTTTACCGTCGAACAGTTTCCGCAATCCGGCCGGGCTGTAGGAGGTGAATCCGGGAACCAGCGTCGAGGGGCAACGGTCAATGTTCATCGTTGGTATAAGGCTGTACTGTTAATGCTCCAATCGTATCATCATGACCTGTTGCAAGGAGCAGCCCGAAATGATCCTTTTCATCCAGATGGAAATGACGGCACTGAATTTCCTTGTTGACGCCTTCCGAGAGCATGTTGAAGAAAACGGGAAATAGATGGGGGGAACGGTACTCTTCGGAGGTTTTAGGCATTGTCAGGCTGATGGGAGGAAGCTCTTCTCTCATCAGGTAGGAATCCAGATACCGGAATACATAGCTGGAAGGGGATTCTTCTGTCAACGTTCCGGCAGGGATATTCCGCAACAATACAAGGGCGTTTCTCATGATTCAGGCCCTTTCATCACATCGGTTCTTTTGGGGCTCAACGACATTTCCAGTCCCAGTACATCGAATAGTTCCATCAGGATTCTGAATGTCGGGTTGGCCTGCCCAAGTTCGATTTTATTGAGCGTATTGATCCCTATGCCGGAAAGTTCGGACAAATCCTTCAGGGTAATGCCCAGTATCCGGCGTCGTTCTCGAATGTATGTTCCGATATCACTCAAATTCACAATACAATGTGAAATATCATGTTTTGAATGTTCTGTCTACTCTGTTTTCTGGTAAAATCACAATATGATGTGATTTTTGGGAACCGAAGATATCTACTACTGAACAAGAGCTTGCTTTGAAAAGAAGTGTTTTGGTGATTAGAGCCGGAAAACTTCCCGGCTCAGGAATTTCTGGATACGGCAGATAAAACAAGACTCCGTTGCCGGAGCCCTCCATGGAAAGGCTCCGGCAACAGGGATATGCAGATGTTTACCGCATTTCAGGTGCAGCAACCTCCTGAAGTCGAGCACAGCTTCCGAAGGAAGGAGCCTTGCGGGATGTTCCTCCTGATTTTTCTATCAGTTCGTTGATCAGGGAAGATGCCTCCAGCTTGTTCAACTGTGAGGCTCCCTTGCCAAAGCAGAGTACGGCCAGATCATGAAGTTCGGAATTGTTGATCCCGTTTTTACGTGCCAGCGATAGGATAACCTGCCTCTGTTTTTCCGAACAGCTCCACGCCGGTTCTTCGGGGTGAGATGTCTGAGGATTCGAAGACGGCGGCTCAGGCAGCCGTGAAACCTGACGCATGGCAGGAAGCGGAGCGCCGGATATGTTTCCCGATCCATAGGAGGCATCAGGGACAAATCCGACCCGCCGGATCTGGGTATCTACAGCGGACTGGAGCGAGCTGTAGAGACGTTCTGCGGCAAAATCGAGTTCTGACGTATTTCCGATCTCCGTTTCGATGGAGACTTCAAACTGATGGGAGGAATACCCCGGCAGGCCGAGGCGCTTGCTGTAGTTGGCGATGAGTTTGATAGCCATGATGAATTGATATTATTGATAGTTAATGATAAAGGCCTCTGCACGCAATGCATGTAGAGGTCGGGAAATGGCGGATACTTGTCCCGCTCATCTTCATATAACACCATCGTCACCTTAATTGAGGGAGGAAGGGGGCTGATGATTCCGATCAAATACCTCATTTATAGCAGAAACCAGGCTTCCGATGTAATCTTGCGGGGGGCGGCTCCGCCCCCGCTCGCTGGTTCTCTTTTTTCTTTTTCGCTTTCTCTCAAAGAAAAAAGAATCCGCTCGACGACGCAAGATTTAACACGGAAGCTCCCCTTCCGCCTCACCTTGAGCACACCCGTTAAAGGCGTGCCCAAGGTGGCCCTCCCTTCAATTTAAGGGAGCATGATTTGAATTCGTTTTTACCAAGGCATGATATCTTCCGGCATGTCTTTTCACGTATCCTTTTCTCTCCATTCTTCGCATGAAATTGACCGTTTCCACACCAAGGTTTCGGATGGGCCATCCCTCCGGCATAATGAGAGCTTTCAAGGCTTCCTCCTTGATTCGGCTTGCTCTCAGCAGGAGTTCACTATCCAGAGCTTCAGACCATAATCGCAGCTTACGATCCATATTAAGGACGGAAAACCACCATAGGGCTATGGAATCGGCAGAAGGCAATGGTTTGCTTAAACTATTCACCAAGTCCTCTATTCGTCCCCGTGAATGCTTAATGACATGATCAATGAGGCGGCACAAGTCATCCAGGCTGCTACACATTCGTCTTTTGCATGCGCCTTCAGGAAAATCCGCAACAAGTGCGCCTCTATTACATCTGAGCTCAAATTTGAAGATGTCAGCTGTCTTGGCGTAGCAAACAAGTTCCATGCCATTACGCGGATATCCATGGCAGGACACGAGGCTTTCCTGATCGTCCTTTCCGCAATCAATGGCGCCTGCCCGCTCTCCGTGTATTCTAAATCGATTCTTTTTGAAATGCTTCTCAAAAAATGGCTTCATCTGATTGACGATGAATGGAGCATTCCCTGCGGAAAGATAATGGTAGCAGACTTCCATACCTGCAAGAGTAACGCTTACCCCGTTGTCCCAAATGCTGCCCACAGGATATTTTTCTTGTTGGGTTTGGAAGTAAGCTCGCTTGATGTCCTCCCATTCCATATCAATCACAGCATTCAGCATCTTTTTGAGGTTAGCAGTGCGTTGTGCAGCAGTAATGGGTTCTGCTAACCAGTTAGCAGATTTCTGATCGGCAATAGCGGGATTACTAAAATAAATTCGAGAGAACTGCTCTTGAGCCGTCTGTTGATCGGCGGTTCCATCTATCATCCAGAGATGATTTCTTAGTGTTCTCAGAAGGTTTACTGAGATATACATGGTTATGAGGATACTTTCCTCTTTCTGGCTGACGACAAGCTCCACATGGGAAAGAGGTGGGGGGACCTCCCTTAACGAAGGAAATGGCCAGAAGGGTGCGAATTGTCCAGGCAATGAACAATGGTTGACAGGAGTATTCCGAGGCCTAGGCCCTCCTTGATAAGGGGACGGTAAATAGAGGGTGAGCTTCCTGGTCGACAATTTCAGTTCATTCTCCCGGGATGTTTTTTGGTGAACGTTGTGCAACAGGCTCTTCCCCAAAGCATGATTTGAAGGATTGCCCTCCAGATGTTTGATGAACCCATGTAGATCGGTTATGCCATGCAGAGCTGTCTTGACGGTTAGAACGATTTCGTCAGGCAGGGCTTTTTCTTGAGAAGGAAGTGGACATCCCCAAAAGAAGGTATCCCAAGTGCATGGGGTGTGAGAAGGGACTGCTTGGAATGGTTGCTCAGTTTGGTATGTATTTTCTAGTTCACAGAGAGCCTTTGTCTTGGGCTTCCGGATGGATCTGCATCTCCGAACCATACCGAAGAGGGATGGATGACCTCGCTGTTTCAAACGCTGTTCCGTTGCGTGAACGTCTACAAAGCGACTTTTCCCGATACTCAGGACACATAGAAGCCCCTTTTTCTCCAAGTTGTAGACTGTTCTGCGGCACGGGATGGCAGAAGGAGGGAACAAGGAAGGAAAAAGGGACAATTTGACAAGGGTTGTTTTCCCTAATTCATATTGGAAGCCCTTCTGCAGGGCCTGCGCTTCCAAGCATGTCTTCAATGCCGACAGATGTATAACCCTTTCTTCATTTATTCTTTTGCAGGGAAGAATTCCTTCTTTGATCCATGAATAAATGAGTACCCGGGAGGGTGTAGAGCCTAATGAAAAAATCTCGTTATTATCTACGAATTCTTTGATTCGACAGCATTGAGATTCCGATATGGAGGATGCCTGTGCTGACCGCATCCTTTCGGAATCTACTCAGACTGCGGGTAATTTAATCAACTATCGGACATGGAATTTCCTCTCCTGACTTTCAGTCACAAGCAACTTACAATGAATATGCCAAATATCGAGCACGTCCCATATCCGTAGTACATGAGAAACGGATACAGAGAGGACATGGTTCCTGCATGCCGACTTTTAAAAACTCAATGGTTCATTTTCCGAAAAATGAAATCCATTTTTACGAAGTCGGAAACCAGCCGAATCCCCAACGAGTCAAAAGCTGTGCCAACTTGGTATTGGATGAACATTTGGCTCCTCCTTCCTGCAACCCGGAAGAAATGGACAGGATTGAAAAAGAGTCTTTCTTGCAGGAGTTGGGAGGCGCAAACAATTGAAGCCATTTTTCACGTACATCCCAGCGAGTGAAATTCTTAAATCCTTTTTCCGCACACAGTGCGATGAAAACAAGTTTGAGGGCACGCCAGCTATTGACTCCATCGTGTTTTTCTGCCGGCAGGATCGTATCCATGGCAAGAATTCTGTCTGCTTCTTTGGCTATTTCGGCGGAGGTGATATCCAACGTCCAACCCAATGTGTCTCTGGCGTCCAATGGAGATTCATTTTCAAAATCTTCAACGGGCGTTTCCAGGAACTTTGCGGCCTTTTTCAAAGGCAATGCCCTTAACATGCCAGCAGCTCTACGGAGTTTCAGTATCAACTGTTCGCATTCCCGGGGTGTTTTAACGATGGATTGCGCATATACAGCTTCGCTTCTCAATACCTTCTCATCATCAAGAGAACAGTTTGAGTCGAACAGAGGGTGTGATTCGAGTCTAATACTTTCATCGCAGTACAATTCCCAAGGCAAGGAGTAGTAAAGGTTCAGATACTCTTCCGAAAAACGTCCGTATTCATCTACTACACCAGCATCCTTGATTTTTGAGGTCAGGAGCTGCCTGGGGAAAAGAGCCTGCCTGTATTGAAAGGAAGATGTGTGGATCTCCATGCGAATGGGGGCATTTGGGGAATACCTCCACGCACGCAGATATCCTCCTTTTTCTCTGAGGTCCTTTTTAATTTCTTTAAGAAGCGTTTCTTCTCTGTGATTTTTTCTCACAGATACCCCCGGATTTGTTTTTGAGTTTGCCAGGATTTCTCTCCAGCTCCTTATAAGACGATCTCTGGCGGAAGATACCCGCTTTTGTTTTCCCTGTGGCGTTTCGATAGAGACAGTCTCCGAGTACTCCCAATATTCGGATTGGAGGGAAGGTAAATGAGCTCGACCTTGAGTAGTCATGATTATAGGTGGTTTAGATTAAGATGAGGCCTTCCTCAGGCAAGAAGCAAAATGGAAGCTTAATATTTGATTATTATTTATCAACGTATTACGAATAAAATTCGATCTATTCCTCGGTAGTTCGATAGTTGTCAGGAAGTTCGGCTATATGGGTAAATTCCAGAGGGATGCATTCAAAACAAGCATCTCCCATACAAGTACCTCAATACTGCCGTATCGGTCAATTCATGACCAGCTCCGGAATTTTCTTTCCGGGCTCATCACCCTCCTGGGGAACTATCCATGCCTGGATTGAAGACAGATGCCTTCCTGTAAAACGGATAGGTAAGACGAACTACATAGATATGAAAGCTCTGTCTCAACGATTGGCACGGCAAGCCCTCGGCAACGGGTTCCGATACGTCATGGAAGAAACCGAGCTTGTCAAATTGTCTCTTTTCCCGAAAGGAACCGATTTGTTCGACAGTTCCTCCTGCCCCTGTCGCAGAACCGTCTACAACTGGGAAAAGAACGGCATGCTTTGCATCCTGTGCCTTGGAAGCAGCCGGTTTGTCGACCTCAGGGCAACGAGGGAGCGCTTGCAAAGGGAACATTCATCCTCTCATTGACATAGTTGCCGTTGCCCCCTTTTTAATCATTCACTCAAAAACTTTAGAGCTCGAATTTACTCTATAGGTAGAATTTACTGACGCAGTGAATTTTGAATATAGAGTAAATTTATGTTGTGCATACAAAGCAGATCAAGTAGAAAAGTCCTATGGAGTCAAGGCAGGAAGCATCCCTTATTTCTACAGAAAATGAATTGCGTGAGGCATTCGCAAAGCTTCACGATACATGGGACTTTCCGCGACTGTCCATTGAGTCAACCAGAGTGGTTCTTGATTTTGAGGAATATGATGATGCCGGGAGGCCGCAGGGATACATTGAACTGCCGACGGTTTACAGGCTGATGCCGCCTCGAAATCTGGATTCCTTTAGGGATCAATTACTCGTTCTTCCCTGTATTCCAGCGGGGCCGTTCGTTAAAAAAGCCTTGGAAGCTCATGTTGCCGTTGCTGATCCCAATGGAGCGTTTTATTACAAAAAAGGGAAAGTTTATTTTGGCAATACTGGAAGCCCCTTGAAACGATTTCGATTCAACAAAGGCGCCAAAGACCTGTTCTCCGGTAAAAGCGAACGCATTGTCCGGGCTCTTCTTTTCAATGTTTCCAAAAAATGGAGCCAAAAGGATTTGGCCGAATCAACAAGAACAAGTACAGCCTTGGTGAATAAAGTCATCAAGGGGCTGGAAGATAGGCAATTTATTGATCGTCATCCTTATCGGCAAGTTTCTCTTCTTCATGAACGGGAGTTGTTGGACATATGGCATGAAAAGCGCGCTCATCAGAGAGTTGTCCGGTATTCCATTGTAGGAATCGGTATTGCCGAACTGGCTGATATGTTGCTCCAGTGGGCGGAGAAGAACGGAGCCAGGGTAGGATTTACACAATGGGTTGGAGCCTGGCAACGCGCCTCTTTTACGGAACCAGTCATTTGTAGTGCCTATGTGTCTCGTATTCCGGATTTGTCTGAATTGTCTCCGGGGTTGGTGGGAAGAAGAGTGGAACAAGGGGGAAATCTGCTCTTGTTCTATTCTGAAGATCAGGATGTCCTGCGTCAACTCCAACGTTCCCGTCATGTCCCGCTGGTTTCGGATGCGCAAATTTATATCGATTTGAAGGGACAGGGGCTGAGGAGTGAAGAAGCCCTGGAGGCCCTTGAACAATGTCCGGATTTTTGCAGGAATCATGAAATTTAATCATTATACCAGCTACAGCGAAGTTATTACGAATCATGCGGGAAAGGTACTTGCCTCCCTGTGGGGAGCCTTGGAAAACTATCGTCATGGCATGGTTTTAATAGGGGGCCTGGTGCCCAGGTTCATCTGTTCCGGCAATATGAATACCACTCTCTTGAGGCCGGTGACTCTTGATGTGGATTTGGGAATCAGTGTTGCTGTAGACGGGGACATGTCACCTATCGATTGGAAATTGAGAGCATTGGGGTACCGGGAAGATCAGAAGGAAGGAGGACGTTTTATAGCAGATATAGATGGCATTCGTATCCCTATTGACTTTCTCACAGAACACGTCCACCCCACCAGTTCGATAGAAATAGCCGGAATCAGAGCCAGTAATTTGCTGGGCGTTAAACGGGCTATCGAGTCCTCCCGCAAAATCATGTTTGAAGTTCCGGATGAAGAGGGGGAAGCCATACAGGTTCCTCTGCGTGTTTGTGAAGCAGGAGCTTTCCTGATGCTTAAGTTGCGGGCGTTTCTTCATCGCCGCCAACCCAAGGATGCCTACGACCTGTACTACGTCATGCGTTACTACGATGGGAAACATCAGGATGGCTGGAATATTTTCCAACAGTTTGCATTCGAGAAGAAATCGGGCAATACGGCAACACAGGACGCACTTCAATGTCTGGAAACCTATTTTAGCAGGGAAGAAGACGAAGGTCCCTCCAAAGCTGCCGATTTTGTGGGGACACACGTTTCTTCTGAAATGGCTCTGGAAATTCGTCAAACTCTCGTGACTGCGGCAGAGGCTTTGTTGCGTTGTTAATGAAGCAATTTTCAGTAAAAGAGGTATCGGAAAGAGTTCTTGCGAGTGATTTCTTCTTATCCACTGTCTGGGAATATCTGGTTTGTCAACCTCAGTACGACGAGGGAGCGATTACAAGGGGAGCATTTATCCTCTCATTGACAAAGTTACCGTTGAATATTCTTCACGTTCGTCATCAATTTTAGCGATTTTTGCACACTTGTTTCATTTTGAGCTGATTTTTCCTGCAATTCTCGCTAACTTTTCTCTATTCGATCACATGGCTTCTTTTCTGTCCAAATAGTTTGAGACTGTCCCTGTCAATACACATACCCTTAAGTCTGCGCTTAAGGAGTACAAGGCTCCCATGGTCAAAATATCCCTCCTGCAGAGAGAAGGCGTCATTCTCAATCTTCGCCGGGAGATTTACCTGTGTCTTCCTGAAGAAGGGGAGGGCACTTATTCTCGTGAACTTGTCGCGAACCATCTTCTTCATTCCTCCTATGTTTCTTATGAAACGGTATTATCCAGGGCAGGAGTGATACCGGAACGGGTGGCTCTTCTCAAGTCCTCCTGCATGAAGCGGAGCAAGGTGTTTGACAATGCGACAGGTCGTTACGAGTACACATTCAGGCGCCCGAGGCTTATTTTCCGATTGGCCTGACCCGGCAAAAGACGGAAGAAGGGTATTTCTACCTGACAGCGACTCCCGAAAAAGCTTTGTGCGATTTGATTGTCTCTTCATCCAATCTTCACATTCAGTCGATGAAGACCATGCGGTCTTATTTGAATGAGTACCTGAGAGCTGACTGGGACATGATCACCGGGATGGATATCTCCATTATCCGGGCATGTGCCGAAAAGACGAACAAGAAAAAGAACTAATTGAATTTTCTGGAAAGGACGATGTCATGCCTTTCATCAAAGATCAGAACACGCTTAATATCTGGTCGACAGAGTACTTCCTGCAATTAGCGGACATGGTGAAGTTGTCCTAGGAAAATACTCAACCTCATTCGACCAACAAAACCCTTCTTGCATTCGCTTGATTTACTCCATATTCGGAAATTTACTAATGCAGTGAATTCTGAATATAGAGTAAATTTCCAATCTCTTAAAAAGACATAAGAGGGCAGATTTTACACCTGCGAAAAGGCATTCAAAAAGGGCTTGCTTCTGCACGTTTGGTAGCCTATTGGTAGCCGAGAGGAGTTAAAAAACGTTTATTATTGATAATCAATAGTAATGCATAGGACTAAGGATCTAGTGTCGATAAGACGTAGGGGTTCGAGTCCCCTCTCGAGCACCATCCCTTTTATACCGCAAGTTGCTGTTCATAAGCGCTTGCGGTTTTTGTTTATCGACAATTGCAAGACAAACCGCAGTATATTTATACAACTTTTATCGACACGAAACGGGAATGTGCTGCAAGAAATGAAAGGTCCTCCCTCTTGTTTACTCGCTGGAAACAGTTCAGGTAAAAACCAATGAAGGAAGCTGTGTATTTACGACGCCTTTCAAACGCCCCCTGCCATCAGGGCCAGGACTTCCACGCGGTTCGGCATGGAGCGGATGGCGCCCTTGCGCGTCGTCACGATGGACGCGGCGGCGTTGGCGAATAAAAGCATGTCCGCCAACTGTCCCTCCGTCAGGTTTTCCAGCCCTGTTTCCAGAATCCAGTCCAGGCAGGAACCAAAAAAAGCGTCTCCGGCGCCCGTCGTGTCAATGGTATTGACCTTCAGGAACGTAGGCTGGTAAACCAGCGTGTCTCCATAGGAAGCCCAGCTTCCTTCCCTGCCCCCTGTCACGAGGATGAGACGGAGATTGCCGAATTCCCTTTTCAGGGCATCCAGCCCTTCTTTCATGGAGGAGCACCCGGTGAGGAACAGAAGTTCCTCCACCTCTATTTTCATGACGCTGCACGCGCCGCAGCCGTAGCGCATTTGTTCCCGGGCCAGCTCCAGGCTGGGCCAGAGGGGAGGCCGGAGGTTGGGGTCAAAGGAGACGAGGGCACCCTTCTCCCGGGCATGGCTGACGGCATGCCTTGTGGCGCGCCGCACGTCGCCGTGCGTCATGGAGATGGTCCCGAAGTGGAATACGCGCGTGTTTTCCACCAGCGCCATGTCCACCTCCCCGGAGGTCAGTTTCATGTCCGCGCCGGGATTGCGGTAGAAGGAAAAATCACGGTCGCCATGTTCGTCAATCTGGACGAAGGCCAGGGTGGTGTTGACTTCCCGGGAAGAGACCAGCCCCGAATCGTCAATGCCTTCCTCCTGAAGCGTGCGCCGGAGCATTTTCCCGAACATGTCATGCCCCACCTTGCCGATGAAGGCGGTCCTGCGCCCCAGCCGGGACAGCATGGAGAGGACATTGCAGGGGGCTCCCCCCGGATTGGCCTGGTAAACGGGCAGTTCCTGGGCGCTCACTCCGCAGGGGGTGAAGTCCACCAGCAGTTCTCCGAGGGCTACGACGTCATACATGCTTTTCCAAATGTTGAAGGTGGTCCTTCCGGCATAAAGGAAAGCCGGGAGAGATAGTAAAGCATAGAACGCGCCGCCTGTTCCGGGAAAGGAAAAAGAGGTTCATTCCAGTCATGCCGGCAAAGGACGTACTGCCGGGGTCCCATCGCGCCCTGTGGAAACCGTGCCCGTAAAAAAATCCGGGATTTTTCCGTGAACGGTCCCCTGCGGCGCGTGATCAATCCGCCGGATAGGGAAAAAGTCTGGCATATCCCTAACACCCGCCTCTCCGGAAATGCCCATTAGTATGAGACGGCAAATACCATACCTCATTTCAAGATGATGAAGAAGGAACTGAAACGACAGGGCAAGGCGAAGATTCCGGGGGCTCCCGTCCCCTATGACAGGACAACCATTCAGCCGGGGATAGTCCATATAGGAGTGGGCAACTTCCATCGCGCGCATGAAGAGTTTTACACGAACCAGCTTCTGGGCATGGGCGGCCGTGACGAATGGGGAATTTCCGGAGTGGCGCTGCTGCCTCAGGACGAACCCCTTTACAAGGCGCTGAAGAGCCAGGACGGCCTTTACACGCTGACGGTCTGCGGCCGCGACGGCAAGGACGAGTTTTATGAGATAGGCTCCCTGGTGGATCTGGCGTGGGGGCCGAAGGATCCCGAAAAGGTCATCGACAGGATTGCGGACCCCCGCACTAAAATCATCACGCTGACCATTACGGAAGGGGGATACAATCTGGATAAGGAAACCGGTGAGTTCATGCTCAACAGCAAGGACGTGAAACATGACCTGGAACATCCCGACCATCCCCGGACGGTTTTCGGGTTCCTGGCCGCCGGATTGCGGAAGAGGCGCAAGGACGGCGCAGGCCCCGTAACCGTTCTATCCTGCGACAACCTCCAGCACAATGGAGACACGGCCCGGAAAGCGTTCACTTCCTTTATCGAGGCCCAGGATCCCGGGCTGGCGCAGTGGGTGAAGAAGAACGTGACATTCCCCAACAGCATGGTGGACCGCATCACGCCCGCCGTCACGCCGGACGACGTCAAGCGACTGGACGCGCAGAGCGGCGTGGAAGACGCCGCCCCCGTCTATTCGGAGGATTTCATCCAGTGGGTGATTGAGGATGATTTCATTGCCGGGCGCCCGGACTGGGAAACCGTGGGCGTGGAGTTTACGGACGATGTTTCCGCTTATGAGAATATGAAGCTCAGCCTGCTGAACGCGTCCCACTCCCTGCTGTCCTACCCCGCCTTTCTGGCCGGGTACCGCCGGGTGGACGAGGCGGTAGGGGATGAACGGTTCGCCCGCTACCTGCGCCTTTTCATGGACCGGGACGCGGGCCCCTACGTTCCGCCTCCGGGGAATACGGATTTGGAGCTGTACAAGAAGACCCTGCTGGAACGCTTCGGCAACAAGGCGGTGAGCGACCAGATCAGCCGCTTGTGCTTTGACGGCGTTTCCAAGATTCCCGTGTATGTGATGCCCGTTTTAACGAAGATGATCAGGGACGGCGCCGACCTGGAACGCCTGGCGTTTTTCGTGGCCGCCTACCGCCATTACCTGAAGCACGGAAAGGATGACCGGGGCCAGGCTTATGAAGTGAACGAGCCCTGGCTGACCAAGGAGGACCGGAAGCTGATCGCCAGCGACGACCCGCTGGATTTCCTCGCCCTCTCCCCCTTCCGGAGCACGGATTTGAAGGCGGCGGACAAGTTCGTCAGCCAGTACCTCGGCATGGTGGAGAAGCTTGAAAAAGACGGCGTGCTCCCCGTTCTGGAAAAATTGATTCTTCCGTAGTCATACAATTCTTCATGCCTTCCGGACCCTGTTCCGGGCGGCATGAAGAAACCTTTCCGGTCTCTTCCTTTTTCTGCATTTTCACCTCTCACCCTCCTCATGGAAACACAACCGCATTCACGCCTGGGTCCCTTCCTTGCCCTGACCTTCATTTATTTCCTTGTCGGGTTCCTGTCCACCGTGAACGGCCAGTTCCAGGGGCCTTTGCAAAGCGCCTTCCTGTCGGATGCCGGCGCCTTGAAAAACACGTTAATCACGCTAATTCCCTTTTTCTTTTTCCTGGCGTACCTGGTGAACGGAAACATTGCCTCCCGCTGGATCAACCGCTACGGCTACAAGACCACGCTGATACGGGGGCTCCTGTTCATGGTGCTCGGGCTGGCCGTCTTTTTCCTGTCCGCATGGTTCACCGTCCAGTTCGGGGACCTGCGCACGACGATCGCCGGGGCCAGCATCCCCTACGGCTATTTTATTTTTCTGGCGGGGTCCTATGCCATGGGCACCTCCGCCACGGTCTTGCAGGTCGTCATCAACCCCTACGTGACGTCCTATGAATTGAAGGGAACCCAGCCCGTCCAGCGCCTCAACATCGTCTGCGCCGTAAACTCCTTCGGAACGACGATCGCGCCGTTTTTCGTGACCGGCATCCTGTTCGCCGGACTGCCCATGGAGAGCGTCCACGTGCGGCAGCTGATGCTTCCGCTGCTTATCCTGGGCGTCCTCATTGCGCTGGTCACCCTGATGACGAAGCGCCTTTACCTGCCCAACATCCGGGACACCACGGCCGGAGAAGGAGAAAAACTGGAACGCAACATCTGGTCCTTCCGGCATTTGACATTGGGCGTGATCGCCATTTTCTTTTATGTGGGCGCAGAGGTGTCCGTGGGCATCAACGTGAACCTGCACGCCCTGGAACTCAGCAATTCGGATGAACCGCTGCTGTTCCTGGGCTCCAGCAACCTGGTGGTGTGGGGAGTGGACCTGGGCATTCCGGCCCTGCTGGCCTCCCTGTACTGGGGCGGCCTGATGGTGGGGCGCATCGTTTCCAGCTGGCTGAACCATATCTCCCCCCGTGTCCAGTTGACGGCGGCAACCTCCGCGGCGGCCATCCTGACGCTGGTCGCCATTTACACCCATAACCTGTGGGTGCTGGTTTCCGTAGGGTTGTTCCATTCCGTCATGTGGGGCTGTATTTTCACGCTCGCCACCGTGGGGCTGAAAAAATACACCGCCAAGGCTTCCGGCATTTTCATGATGGGCGTGTTCGGCGGCGCTGTTTTCCCCTTCCTCCAGGGAGCGCTGACGGACGCGCTGGGAAGCTGGCGCTGGTCATGGATGCTCGTCTTCCTCTGTGAGCTGGTCATGCTTGCCTATGCCCTTGCGGGTTCCCGCGTCAGGAAAGAAGACCTGCTGGAAGGAACGGACTGATTTCTTTTCCGGGGGAGAAGCCGGGTCCGGCGGAACAGCCCGTCCCATGCTCCGGGAAGTTGATTTTCCCTCAGGGAAAACCATCATGTCCTCCGCCTCTTCTTCATGGAATGATGCGCTCTCAACCATTTCATTAAGAAGAATCATGAAAGAAATAAAATCATTCAGTCAGGGACAGTTGATTCGCCAGACAGGGAATATTTATCCTTCCGGAATATGTCTGGGCCTGGTCACTTATTGGCTCATTGCATGCCATCGTCATGAAGAAAGTCAATTCTGGGCCGATATTGAACACAGCATCAGTACGCCTCGTAATCAGTCCATTTCAAAGGCATCCCTTATCTATGGAGAGGGATACGCGGCAAAAGCCTCCGTTTTCCATGAACAAAACGACATGGCGGATGTCATTGTCCGTAGCCGTGAAAAAATGGCTATTGAAGGGGGAATGCGGATGCTGCATAACGAAATGGTCCCAGTAAACTTCTTCCAAAATAATTTTATGGATTACGCTATTTCCAAGATTTTACAACAGGACGTCACCTACACTATTTTAGCCATTCGAGGAGCCGAACCTAATGGACACGCCATCGGCATTCACCACGAAAAGGGGAAGGTGCACATTTTTGACCCCAACTTCTTCGTTCTGGAATGCGACAGCGAGACCGATCTGCCAGGAGAACTTAAAGAAGCATTTCTAACCATTGATCATCGCTACCAAGGCAGGTTTAACAATATCTTTCACCTGGATGCTTTTTATTAAGGAAAAACTACCACTCATTCCTGGGATGAGTCCTCCGTAGCAGGAGGCAAATTATTGACGGTAATCCTTCTCAACTTCCATGAGAAGTTGAGAGGGATTTTCCTTTTCCATAATCGGCAAGTCTTCATCTCAACCCTCATACCTCACCGGCGCGAAACCATGTCCCGGAACTGGCGGCAACCAGGTTTATTTCGCATTTTTCTTCATGATTTCCCTCTCATCCTGTAACATGCGCCCATGCAAGACAGAAGCAGCGGCTTTCAATGGCCTGCCCAGTGGACCCCTGATATCCTCGCCACCCTGATGTTTGTGGTGCAGGACGGAAAGATTCTCCTGATACGCAAGAAGAGGGGGATCGGCGCGGGGAAGGTGAACGGACCCGGCGGGAAGTTTGAGCCGGGGGAAACGGCCCTCCAGTGTGTGCTGCGGGAGGTCCGGGAGGAACTCTGCATTGACGTTGCGGACGCCCGGGAAATGGGCGTGCTGAATTTTTCCTTCACGTGCGGCACCATTCCGGAAATCCGCTGCCACGTGTTCATGGCGTCCTCTTTCAAGGGCACCCCTTCGGAAACGCCGGAGGCAGAGCCTTTCTGGTGCCCGGTGGACGGGATTCCCTACGATCTCATGTGGCAGGATGACCGGTTCTGGCTTCCCGCCATGCTGGACGGGAAACGGTTTGAGGCGTTTTTCACGTTTGAGGGGGACCGGATGCTGGAGTTTTCCCTGAAAACCGGGGATTGCCCCGGCAAGGAAAAACAGGCGCCCTC
>ENA-OYCQ01000062-OYCQ01000062.1-human-gut-metagenome-genome-assembly--contig:-NODE-62-length-42779-cov-9.429782_pt1 | contig 42779 bp, 53 predicted proteins | sample MGYA00243458_ERZ652883 | MGnify/ENA primary metagenome ERZ652883 (study PRJEB26926, sample SAMN06164712) | human gut metagenome | biome: ENVO:00009003; feature: ENVO:2100002; material: ENVO:00002003... | reverse complement strand
CGAGATCTAGTACGGTCTCGTGGGCTCGGAGATGTGTATAAGAGACAGGGAGGGGGTAGACCCGCAACACCTGCGTAGCGGCCAGCTCACACCCGGCGAGGTGAGGCAGGTGCATGAGGCGTCTGCCGAGTTGTCGCGGTTGCCCATACTGATAGACGACCATCCGATGACGAGCATGGACCGCGTGCGTTCTTCCGCCCGCCTGCTGAAGAGCAAGAATCGCTGTGACATGGTGATTGTGGACTATCTGCAACTATGTGACATGAGGAGTGACCAGAAAAACCGCAACCGCGAGCAGGAAGTGGCGCAGGCAAGCCGCAAGGCAAAGCTGCTGGCCAAGGAGCTGGATATCCCCGTACTGCTGCTGAGTCAGCTGAACCGGGCGAGCGACGGTAGCATAGACCATCGCCCCACCCTGAGCAACCTGCGCGAGAGCGGCGCCATAGAGCAGGATGCGGATATGGTAATGCTGCTTTGCCGCCCTGCCCTCTACGGCAAGACCGTCGATAAGAAGAGTACTTATCCCACCGATGGCCTGGGTATCGTCATCATAGCCAAGCACCGTAATGGCAAAACCGGTGAAGTCTATTTCCATCATAACCAAAGCATGACAAAACTGGTGGACTACATACCACCATTGGAGTGGCTGACGAGGAATGCAAAGTGATGGATGGAAATTTATAGAATACAGAGACACAAAGACACGGAGATTTTTCTTATTGCTTGAAAAACTCTGTGTCTCCGTGTTTTTTGTAGTAAAAAAAATGGCAAAACACTTGACTTCCGCTTCTTAATGTTGTATCTTTGTAATGTGCTTAAGAAAAGGAATAATCATTGATTCGGGCGCCCTATCCCTTCCCTTACCCACTTCTCTCTTATAACTCATTTTTCTTAACTTAAACCTTAACTTTTTAAATTTATGGATGTAATTGTAGAGCGCTTCCAGCGCCGTAAAATCGTGAGCAACCCGGCTTCGCCCATGTTGTACTATCTCCGTCAGAAACCCAAGACCTGCGGCACCGTGGACATCGATGTCCTTGCCGCCTCCATTCAGAAAAACTGTGCCATGACGAAGGGCGACGTGAAGCACGTCATCGAAGCCCTGGTGGAGGAGATTCAAGGCAACCTTGCCAATGGCGACAAGGTGAAGCTGAACCAGCTGGGCACTTTCCACATGACGTTCCGCTGTCCCGGCATGGAGGCCTCGGACAAATGTACGGTGCGCAATATCTCGAAGGTGAATATCCGCTTTATCCCCGACAAGGAGCTGAAGCTGGTGAACGGCAGTACCGCCGTGACCCGCAGCCCGGCGAATGTGGGCTTTGTGCTCGACAAGCCCGAGGAGGGCGGCTCCGGCGGCGGCAATCAAGGCGGTGGTTCCGGAGGCGGCTCCGGCGACGACGGCGACCAGGGCGAAAATCCGCTGGGATAAAGAAGGAATGATTAAGGGTTAGTGATTAATGGTTAATGAACACAAGCAAATCGCTTATCGCTAATCAATCCCTAATGATTAACCATTAATCATTAGCCCTTAATCCTTAACCATTAATTCTTAACTATTAATCCTTAATTTTATGAGTACAAAATCATCTGTTTGGGATAAGATTCTGAAAGTGATAATCGCTGTAGCCTCCGCGCTTATTGGTGCCCTGAGCGCCCATGCCATGACAGTGTAGCGGGTTTCCTTCACTTTTAATTTTTAATTTCTAATTTTTAATTCTCATGAGATTCATCAATCTTATCGTCGTCCATTGTTCCGCCACCCGCTGCGACCGCTGCTATACGGAGCACGACTTGACGACAGACCACCTGCGCCGGGGCTTCTCCGGCGCAGGTTATCATTTTTATATCCGCAAGAACGGTGACATCAAGTCCCTGCGTCCCTTGTCCCTGCCTGGTGCCCATGTCCGGGGTTGGAATGCAGGTAGCATCGGTGTCTGTTACGAAGGCGGTCTTGACGAGTGCGGTCGCCCTGCCGATACACGCACCCTTTTCCAAAAGCACTCCCTGCATGTGCTTGTGTTGCTGCTGCTGAAGGATTATCCCGGTTCCCGGCTTTGCGGTCACCGCGACCTGAGCCCCTAAGGGGGGTAAATCACTTTGTGTGTAAACTATGTGAGAGGTAAATAGCGCTGAAACGCCGATAAATAAAGAGATTGATGCTGATTGGACTATGTGAGGAAACTCAAATCGACTTGTGACATTATTCGACATGAGTGTTACAAATGACTGGGTATTTAAAGGGTTCTAAACGGGCAAATGTTACATCGAGATAAAAAGAGGGCTGGGTTGACGCTTTTTGAGGCGCAATTCAGCCCTTTTCCTTTGTGGATTGGTTGGACTATTCTTGAGTACTGCGAATGAGGTGTGACTGGCGTATAATGGCTCTCTGAGTAATTTTGACGCCGCCATCGGTGAGACCGGCATGAAGAAGACTGCTTTGTTTGATGCCTATTTGGGCATCGGTTAGAACCGTGTAAATGGCACTGATGCTACCGAAATAATAGTCCTTTTTCTCGAAAATGAGGTGTACATGGATTACTTTGGTCATATTATCACTATTTAGAAGTTTATTTTGCAAAGATATTCCAAATAATAAATATATAGAAGTATTTAGCAAGAAAAGATATACTGTTTAAAGCGTTTAAGGAATATGCCTTCAGGAATGCTCCAAAATCATAAAATGGATAAAATGACATTGGTGAATTGTGATATGCTGGAATGTTAAAAAGAGAGTTGGAGATACTTTTGGAGATACAGTTGGAGATACCTTTTTTATTTGAATTTCTGAAATGTTTACGAGTTGGAGATACCTTTTTAACTTTTCGGGAGGTGCGTTTTTTATGTGATGTTTCTTTTCAAGTCGAGTTTTTAGGCGTTTAAATAAATATTTATAGGGGGATAGTACAGTATTTTGGGTGGTTGGTGTAATTGTGATGTTTGTATAAGTGGCTGATTTGTAGAAGGTATTAGTGGAATAAGTGCTATTTTAGCGGCATAAACGTGCGCGCGGCACGAATATCTGGCAGTATAGCTTAGTTGGTAGAGCGCAGGTGTGCATACGTGATGATACGTGCAGCAGGCCTTTAGTCACAAGTTCGAGTCTTGTTGCTGCCCCAATATTTGTTTGAAGGTGTTAGACGAACGTTCCCGGTATTCAGCACTCCGTCTGAGGGAATAAAAACGTGCGGAGATTTAAGGTAATTAATTGATTGTTGATGGAAAACGCTCCCGGTGACTGTGCCGGGAGCATTTGTAACTATATTAATGAAATCCTAATTATAATTATGGCAAAGAAACTGGTTATAGCATTTGATGTTATTGATGAAGAAAATAGAAGTTTGATTGGTGACCTCTTCAACTCCAACACAGTCCCATTGATTGCGAATGAGATAAACTCTTTGGATGTATCCAATATATTAATGGCTATATATCGTTTTTCGCTTGACCTTCAAGGATATCCTTCAACACGTCATCTCTTCCCTCAAACTCCTTATGGAATATCAATGGAACCCGGTAGTAAAGTGACCGATAAATCCGATCGCATATATTCTGAAGCTCTTCATGGTCACACGACACTCGTACATCTTCCAAAAGATGACTCACGTAGCGGTCTTTAACTACGAAGTATTTAACAGTTACAAATGCTTCTGGATGGTTGCGGCATAGCGTATTTAATTCTCTCCAGAACTCTTCATTTCTGTCATAAGCATGAGAGGCTGATTCATCAAAATACATTTTGTTATACAGAGGATTATGTTTTAAATTACTCATGATATTATCATTTAAATGATTATTAATTATCGTTTGAGAATTCTATTCCGAGGGGGCAGTGGCAGATGTTGCATTGTCGGCATTGGGCAGCGAAGAATGTTTCTTTGTAGAAGCATGCTTCGCAGGGTCTAAATCCTCAGGACGGTCGGATACTGTATCGGGGTAGCGGGCTTTGAGGACAGCAAGTTCTGCGGACTGGGCACGGAGCTCGGACTGGAGCTGGTCTATCTTGGCATCTTTCTCATCAAGTTTTCTATCTTTCTCATCTATTTTTTCCATGAGGCGGAGGGCGACGGCTTCGGATGATGCTGCACCCCCTGCAGGGACATCTGTAGAGGTGGTAGTAAAGGTGGCAGGCGTGTCATCAGCACGGAGCATGGGGACTTTATTGGTAGGTATGCTTTTGTTTGTGCGTTTTGCAACTTTTTCTTCGTAAAACTCTTGTCCTTCTAAAAAATAATAAATACTTTTGTGAAGTACTCTTGAGAGTTTACACAAAAAAGAGACTTTAATATCGGCTGAAGTCAACTTGTTCTGCAGATTTTGTTCTGATATAGACAGCCGTTCCGCTATTTCTCTAAGCGTTATACCATCTATTTTTTCCAATTTGATTTTTAACTCCTTTCCAGTCATAGGCATTTAATGTGTTAAAAACTTCACTATTCTATTTATTTTCTTCTCGTTTTCTTTTAAAACTAAATAAAAGTGTTTAGATTTGCAGCGTGTTCTAACGAAACACGCGCTAAAGATAAGAATAATTTTAATCAGTATTTCGATATGGAAAAGAAAATCAGACAGAAGATTGAGTTGGATGCTAAGGGTAAGGAGAAACTCGCCAAGGCGTTTGGGGTAACAACGCAGAACGTAAGGCAGGCTCTACTATTCAAGCGTAATAGTGTCCAGGCTTGTAGAATCAGAGAGGCAGCCCTAATCAATGGCGGTTCACTGGTACAGATTATTGATGTGACGGATGAAGTGAAGCGGGCGGTGAAGGTGCTGGACTCTCACGGGAATGTGAAGGCGGTGATAGCTAATGATGTGGTAACTTTATAAATGGTATGGATATGAATACACGAGAGAAACAAGAATTAGCAACATGTATTAGAGATATGGTATTACTACTCAATTCTAAGATAGAGGTTGCAAATAAAAATGGTATTGTGGTAGAATTGGAAACAAAATCTGCCTATATGTCAAGTAATACACCTGCCTTACAGGCGGAAATCTACGAACGTATCAATCTTTAAAGTTTGATATGTAGTTTTTCTGCCAATGTTTTAATCAGCGTTCCAATTAAGAATTAAAGATTTAAAAAATAAAGTGATATGGATAGAAAATTGACAGTAAAAGAAAAGGCGTTCTTGGAGGAGCTTCGGGAACTGATGGCGAAGCACAGTGCTATGCTGTATTCGGAGAATGACCGGGTATGCATGGATATTGAGTATTCGGGTGATGAAGACTGGGAGCCCGTAATTTTGCCCGATGGTATTACCGTGTTTTTCGACTTGGATGATTTCATTGAACAGAACTCTTAAACTTTACAAGATATGAAAACCTGGAGACGAATTCAGAAGGTGGCTGTGGCTGTAGGGATGACTTACGGGCTGTGGCTGGGAAGTAATGTGGATGCGACGGCTGCTGACAGCCGCAATGCGTTTGTGATTGTGGTGTTGTCGGCCATTGTGGCGATATCGCTTTGCATGCCGGACAAGAAAGATACTGAAACAGCTTAGAAACGGCTTGTTCTGCAGGTGCGGAGCTTCCCTTGCCATGCGGAAGCGGCTGCCTCCCCGGTTCGATGCCGGGGCTTGCACAATGTAGAGTTGACAAGGAAACGAGTCAACGAAGGAAACAAGAGAAAAAGATTTCTGATTATGGAAATGTACGGTAAAATAAGGTGTGTCACTCATGCGGAACTTGTAGGTTCCGGTATCATCAGCAAATCAAACTTGAGGAAGAAAGTTGAGAAAGGGCTGATTGTACAAGTTCAGATTGGCGGGAACGGGCGGAAGGCCCTTTACGATTACCTCACTCTTCCCGACCTCATCCGCGAGGCATACGACAGACTTTATCCCAATGCACTGGAAGAAATGAAAGAACAATTAATGAGCAACGTCATCCGTAGCGACAGCAAGGCAGTGGAATTTTATAAGACCTACCAACCCGCCATCTCGCTGGAACGCCAGGCGGAATATGTGCTGAATGCCGAGGTGATGAACGAGCTGCTCCGTGTGGAGAAAGAGACCGTAGCCCTGCATAACAAGTGCGGCTACAGCCGCAAGCCGGAGGCGTGGAAAGCGGTATTGGGCACGTGTGAGAAGCTGCGCGAACGCTACGGACATACGCTGCCCACAACCTCCGCCCGCCTCCGCGAGAAGTTCAACGCCTACAGGAAAATAGAGTACGCAGCCCTCGTCAACAAGAATACGGGCAACCAGGCGGCGCGCGTGGTGGTTCCCGAAGTGGCGCGGCTGTTGCTGAAACTTCGCCGCAGCATCGTTCCCCGTTATACGGAGGCGCAGATTTTTGATGAATACAACCGCCGTGCGCCACAGCTTGGCCTGGCCGCCATCAAGAGCCCCACCACCGTGAAGAACTACCTCAACGACCCTGCCGTGATGCCGATGTGGTATGCGGCAGTTCATGGTATGCAGAAGTGGAAAGAGAAGTATTGTGCTAAACTGAAGACTACACTTCCTCAGATGCGCGATTCGCTTTGGTACTCCGATGGTACTAAACTCAACCTTTACTATAAGAACGAAAAAGGCAAGATGTGTACCACTTCCGTGTACGAAGTGATGGATGCCTATAGCGAAACCTTTATCGGTTACGACATAGCTCCCCATGAAACCTTTGACAACCAATATCGGGCCTTCCGCATGGCTGTTCAAGTTGCCGGCGTTCGGCCTTATGAGATAGTAACCGACAACCAGGGCAGTCATGGTAAACTTGCCTCGGAAGGCTTCTTTAAGAAGATTTGTCACTTGTATAAACCTACAATGCCCTACAATGGCCAGTCTAAAACGATTGAGAGTGCCTTTGGGCGCTTCCAACAACAGATTCTCCATAAACTTTGGTTCTTTACCGGGCAGAATGTAACTGCAAAGAAATTGAACAGCAAGCCTAATTTGGAGTTCATCGAACATAACGCTTATGCGCTTCCCACGTTAGAAGAAGTGAAGGAAATCTACCGCCAGTGCCGTGAAGAATGGAACAATGCACCGCATCCGGCTACAGGTATCGCACGTATTGACATGTACCGCATGAGTGAGAATCCGGAAACCCCGGCTGTAACCGAAGTGGACATGGTGCAAATGTTCTGGCTGACAAATGCCAGAAAGAATACATATACCAGCGATGGCCTGAAGTTTAGTGTTGGAGATAAAGAATGCCAATATGAAGTCTATACTGCCGACGGCTCACGCAATGTAGCTTGGGCGCTCCGCAATACCGGACGCTCATTCCAAGTGATGTACGACCCAATGGACTTGACACACATTGAACTATGGGAACCTACTGCCTCCGGACTGAAATATAGTGCGACAGCCACTCCGAAGGTTGATGTATGCCGTGCCACGCAAGAACGCACACCCGAACAGACAAGCATCATGCGCTGTACCATCGAACAAAACAAAGCCATCATGGCTGCCATCCAGTTGGAAGGCGAACGCTTCGACCTTGACGAACGTATCGCAGCCGAATTCTTCAAACTTTCCACTCCGCAGCCTAAGAATATCAGCAAGAAGCGGATGGAAGAGTATCGTGACAAGTATGACCGTGGCGAACTTGACATTCCTCTCTCCCTGCCAGGGAAGCGCAAGCGAGAGGAATCCGAAGCCGACAACGAGACCGACTATTCCACCATCGGGGAATATACTAAGGCACTCTCCAACATGACGCTGGACGAGTTGGCTTTGGACCGTTTTTAAACAGCAATCAATAATCAATTAAATACCATTCAAACGATGAAAGGATTAACAAGACAAGACAAGGACGCCATCCGCGATGCGCTGATGGCCTACTGTGAGAACTTCCCCAGCCGCAACCGTGCCAGCGAGAGCCTGCAAGGTGTCAGCGCGGCTGTGGTAAGCCAGATTCTGAACACCAAGTACGAAAGCATCAGCGACGACATGTTCAGCCGCATAGCGGCGCAGATAGGTTTCAGCTTCGAGCGCTGGACCATCTGCGAAAGCGAGAACTACCGCCTTGCCACCTACGTGCTGGCTGATGCGCAGATGTACAGGAACGTCACCTGGATGGTGGGAGACGCCGGATGCGGCAAGACTACCGCCGCCATAGAGTTCCGCCGCACACACCGCAACGTGTTCTATATCCTTTGCTCGGAGGACATGAAGCGCAGCGACTTTGTACGCGAGATAGCCAAGCAGGTGGGTGCGCCTACCGACAGCACCAACAACCTGCGCGACATGCTGGACTACGCCCTCGGCATGATCGGCTTCCTCCAGAACCCGTTGCTCATCTTCGATGAAGGCGACAAGCTGACGGACTGCGTGCTCAACTACTTCATTTCCATCTACAACCGCCTGGAGGGACGTGCCGGTATCGTGTTTATGAGTACCGACTACATCAAGCGGCGTGTGGATAACGGCCTGCGCTACAACAAGAAAGGTTATAAGGAAATCAACAGCCGCATCGGACGCAAGTTCTTCGACCTGAACGCCACCAGCCGCAATGACGTGTATGCCATCTGTCAGGCCAACGGGCTGACCAACGAGGCCGAGATAAAACGCGTATTGAAAGATGCTGAAACCAGCGACAATGACCTCCGCCGGGTGAAACGGGTGGTGCATGCGCAGAAGCGCCGCGCAGAGCAGCAGAAAGGAGGAACTGAAGAATGAGCGTGAGATATGTACAGACCCCTACGGAACTGCACGACGGGCAGGGAAACGTTGTTCCGGCACTGAAGACGGAAGCGGTGAAAGTGAATGAGAAAAAGAAAATCACTTTCGACCGCAACGCCAAGGGAGTGCGCGAGATGCTGAGTATGAAGTTCAACACGCTGGGCTTTGAAGGTCCGTGGTATGATGCCTTCCGTACGCCGGAACGCCGGGGAGTATGGTTCGTCTGGGGAAACTCCGGCAACGGGAAGACCTCGTTCGTGATGCAGCTGTGCAAGTATCTGTGCCGTTTCGGGCGCGTGGCCTACAACTCGATGGAAGAAGGTGCCTGCCTAACGATGCAGGACACGCTCCGCCGCTTTGGCATGATGGAGGTGAACCGCCGCTTCCTGTTGCTTGACAACGAACCTATGGAGCAGCTCGAACTGAGGATGAACCGCCAAAAGTCACCCGACTTCGTGGTGGTTGACAGTTTCCAGTACACGCGGATGAGCTATCGGCAGTACATTCAGTTCAAGGAGCGCCACAGGAACAAGCTTATTATTTTCATCAGCCATGCCAGCGGCACTTTACCTACCGGGCGGCCTGCCAAGGACGTGATGTTCGATGCCTCCCTGAAGATATACGTCGAGGGCTACCGCGCCTTCAGCAAAGGGCGTTTCATGGGTCCCGTGGGGCACTTTGACATCTGGCCGGAAAGAGCAAGGAAGTACTGGGGAGAGGGAGAAGATTAATGATTCATCAACTTTTAACTACAACAATTATGAAGACTGTTACCAACAAGCCCATCAGCGCCCAGCAGCTCAAAGCCCTGCACGCCACCTTCCACCGCATCGGTATGGATGATGAGGCCCGTCACAGCTGCATCTACGAGTTCACCTCCGGACGTACGCAGAGCAGCCGGGAGCTGACAATGCACGAGGCGCAGCAACTGCTGGAGCGGTTGAACCCGACGGACGACAAGACACGGGCCATGCAGCTGGAAGAAGCCCGGAACGTGTTCCGCGACATATACCACCTCTCGTTCCTTATACCGCAGCTGAACCAGGGTTTCACCAGCGACAGTGAGGAGGAATACCGGATGAACGTGGCGAAGCTGAACATCTGGGCACGGAAGTACAGCAAGGCGCGCAAGGACGTGACGGCCATGAAGCTCTGGGAACTGCAGGACACCAAGAAACAGCTGGAGGCATGGATGCGGCGGGAGGAGCGCAAGGCGAAATGAATGAGGATAAAGTTGTCCCAATCGTGAATCGTTAAATCGTAAATAACATATGAGAACAAAGAATGAAATCAGGCAAGCTGTGGCGATACTACGTCACAAGGGCGACCGCATCAGCATGCTCCAGGCGGCTACGCTGGAGAAAGGCAGAAACGAGGCGTGGGTATTTGCCACTTACGTGACTTCCGTGCCCGAAGAGGCCAAGGACGAAACAGCTTTCTATGCCTGCCGCGATGCCGCCAGGTTTGTCGCCGGACACATCGGCCTGGAGGAACTGGTGCCGGACGTGCAGAGTATGACGGCGGCGGACTTTGCGGCAGCCGGGGCACTGGGCATGATGGATGCGCCGAAGCCAAAGAAAGAGCGCCAGACAGTCAGCGTGCAGGAATTCGAGGCCCTGAAGCGCAAGGTGAAGCAGCTGGAAGGCTTTATGGAGGACTTGCTGAAAGAACGCCGCCAGCGTGCCGAATACCAGAAATTGCCGGACACGAACCGTGCGGACTTCATCGGCCAGAAGGAAGCCACTGAACTGATAGGATGCACCCGGGAGACTCTGGGGGCCTGGCAGCGTAAAGGCTTCATCACCGGTTATCGCAAGGCCGGGTTGGTGTATTACAGCAAGAGTGAGCTGGCTGCCAGCCCGGTTGTGCAGAATTTTATCACTATCAAGAAGGGGAGGAGATGATGGATAATAACAATCAATATATCCCAGTGGAGCATATTGTTGGAAAGAACGAGCGTCGCGAGTTGCTGGCATCCCGCCTCGAAGCCAGCGCCGACCTTATCTGCGACATGCAGAGCCGGTTGATGGCAGGCATCGGTGCCTTGAAGCCCATTGAGTACGACCGTCTGCTGGATGATTACCGCGCCGAGCTGGTACGTTACGACAACCTCGACCGTGAACTGCAGGAGCTGGAAACTTCTGCCGCCAAGAAAATCTCCGACAAGGAACGGCACCGCAAGATGAACGAAGGCAGAAGAACAAAAATCAGATATTGAGTAAATTAAAGATTAAAAATTGCAAGAATTATGGCAAGAACCAAGAAAACAGTAGTCAGCGGCATCAGCCGCGAGCAAGCAGAGCAGGCCTTCGCAGATTTTGCGGCAGCCGACGCGAAAGTACAGAACCTCACCTCGAAGATGGATATCGAGATGACCCATGTCCGCGAAAAATATGCCGGACGGTTGGCCGAACTCTCCGATGTGAAGAACGGAGCCTTTGAAATCATGCAGGCGTATGCAGTGGAAAACAAGGAAGAACTGTTCGCTAAGAAGAAGAGTGTGGAATCAGCCCATGGCGTGTTCGGTTTCCGCACCGGTACACCGAAGCTGAAGAATCTGAAAGGTTTCACTTGGGCGGCAGTAACGAATCTCTGCAAGGAGCTGCTTCCTGCATATATTCGTACCAGTGAGGAACTGGCCAAGGACAAGTTGCTTGCCGACCGGGAACTGCCCGAAGTGGCAGAGTACTTCCCGAAAATTGGTGTGCAGGTGGTGCAGGACGAAACTTTCTACGTTGAGCCCAAGAAGGAGAATGATGCCCCACCCTCAGCCTGATGAATACTATGAGTACCGCCCGCACGGCAGGAACTGGGCGGTGTATCGCGTCAAGCGCGACGCCACCGGTTCCGTAGGTACCAAGACCGGCGAATATCTCACCCGGGACGAAGCCCGCCGGAAGGTGTACGAACTGAACGGATGGCCCCCCAAGAACTTAAAAAAACAATAACTCAAATCAATATGGCAAAAGTATTCTATAAATCAGTCATCCCGAATGACAAGCCCCTATGGTTGCTAAAACTTCAGCTCTCCGTGAGCCAAGCATTGGAGTTCACCCGGCTGAACGGTGACGAACGGGACTTCCGCAACCTGAAGGCATTCATTGATGCGGAAGTCAGGTCAATGATTCTGAAAAGGGAGATTCATCGCAGCGTTGTGGAGACGAACATCGTTACGGACGAAGGCCGGACGGTGCTGAATATTTTCAGGAACGGTAATCTGATACAAACTTATTTTATTGAATAGCGTATGAAAAAACAAATGTATGTAGGCGTTGTAACAGTAAAGATAAAAACGCCTCAGGGCTATCGCCCGTCAACTCTGACCTATAAATTCGGTTTCCTGCTCGACAAGAGAAGCGAGAAGTTGCTTGAAACGATTAAAGCAGAACATATTGATAATGTGATATGTCAACTTGAAGCGCATAATCCGGGTGTCACGTTAAAACCCCATGCCACCATAGAGTTAACCCCTATTGTAGGCTTCACGGGAAATTATTTGGAACATAAAGAGAAGTAGCGTATGAGCGAGAAACGTAACGGGGTGCTTATCACGGCACCCCTCTTCGGAACGGGACGGGAGAGCGTCGGCGAGTTTACTGGCTACACCTGCGGTTATTGCCAAGGCAACGGGTGGTTCTGGGATTCAGACATTATTAATGAGCGTCTTAAAAAGCCCTGCCCTAAGTGCGGCGGCAGCGGACGGGTGAAAGGCATCGTTACGGTGGAATGGGTGCCGGACGGGGAGGCGAAAGCCTACTTCAAAGAGAATTCAAATAATGATTAAATAACGATAGAACCTATGCAGCGCATCCCCGTGAAATACATCGTCCAGATAGACAATTTCCATGTGGCGGATTTCATCTTCTACTGGAATTATTATGACCAGCCCTGCTCCCTGCTTTTACAGAAGCCCAAGACGGAAGGGCTTACCGCCATCAAGGTGGTGGTGGACAGCGACGAAGCCGCCAGCTTCCTGCTCAGGGCGAAGGAAAAGACGGGATGCAAGCTGTATCAGGTTGACTAAAAACAATAAAGAAATGAATAAAGAGGAAATATCAGAGGCTTTATCTAAGAAGCCTCATGAGTTGACAAAAGAGCAACTCCGTGAATTATTTGGCATCTTTTCGCTTGATATAAAAGAGTACGTCTTAGGCAAGAGAAGCATTTATTTTGAGATACATTTCAAACGTATCTATTTGATTCAAGTTGAATTTCCTATCGGAAATGGGCTAATGAGTTTCAGGAATGACTTCATAAATATGTCCGACGGATGTCATGGAATGTCGATGCAACAAGCAAAAAATACCGGTGAACTATTGAGAATATTTATAAATATGTTCTACCACAATTTACTTGCTGATGCTGGTTATGAATGTTACTTCGATGAATGGCATTCTCAATACTCTTCGCAAGAAGAGGCTCAGGAATATCTTGAGTATGTTCAAAGTATTATTTAAAAACTAAAATTGGATAATTATGTGTGACTGTTTTGAAAAAGTAGAAGCGAATCTTAGAGAAAAGACTGGTGATCCGCTAGCATCCTTAAATTATATGTATGCCATGCCTTCCTTTGAGAAAAAGCCAGTTATTGAAGCAACTTATCGGAATAAGAAAAAAGATGGTACATTCAATAAAACAGAGAGTACTATATCTATTGCTTATCCCTTTTGCCCGTTTTGCGGAAAGAAATTATCAGAAGGAGAATAATTCAAATTTATAAAAACATGAACAAAACGAGAAAGATGATAAGCCTATTCACTGGTATTGGCGGTTTTGATTTGGCAGCCGATACTCTCGGATGGGATATCTTACTTCAGTCTGAAATAGATGATTTTTGTTTGCAAATTTTAAATAAGTGTTTTCCCAATGTACCTAAATATGGAGATATAAATGGAATCAATGCAAAGAAATACAGAGGCAACGTTGATGTTGTGGTCGGAGGATTCCCTTGCCAGCCATTCAGCAACGCCGGCTTGCAGCAAGGAGCGGAAGATCCCCGCTTTTTATGGCCGCCAATGTATCGAGTTATACGAGAGTGCCGACCGACATGGGTCATCGCTGAGAATGTTCTCGGACTTATTAGTAACGCAGACGGAGTGGTCTTCGAGCAAGTGTGCACTGATTTGGAAAGTGAAGGCTACGAAGTGCAACCGTTTATTATTCCAGCTGCGGGTAAGGACTCTTTTCAAGAAAGGAAGCGAGTTTGGATTGTTGCCTGCCTTAACGGCTTCCGAAGCCAAAAGGATAAAGCTACGTCGGGAGAGTATTTTAAAGCATTCAGAGAAACGAAAAAGCAATTACCTGACGGCATACATTTCGAGAGCTGGTTTCAATCCGTTCAATATTACTCCAAGTTGGATGGAGTGGTTTATGGGATTCCCGACTGGATGGACAGAACTCACGCCCTCGGTAACGCAATCGACCCGCGAGTAGCATACGAATTTTTAATAACGATAGATTATTTATTAGGGTAAAACAAATCAGAGATGAATAAAGCCGCTGCGGTCCTCCCGTCAGCGGCTTTTTAAAGTTGTCATTATCCTCACTCTCCCGGTTCCCCCAGGCACTCCACTATCACCCCGTGTTGCAGTGGTGTCAGCGCCCTCTGCCGGGGCTTGTAGTGCAGTTCCTCGAGCTTGCGTTGCAGTTCGTCGTTCAGCTTTATCCACCGGTGCAGCTGTGCTGATGCGCTGCGGGGTGTTGATTTCGGGAAATAGGCTTGCGCCAGGTCACTCATGTAGATTGCGTTCATTCTTCCGTTTGTTTTGTTCATAAAAAGACTACCCGCAGGCAGTGGGCACACTACTTACGGGTAGTCGGTCGTTTACCTATAGGTAGCCGGTCATCTACCTATAAGTGGTTTTCAGCCCAACGGGTTTTCCCCCTGGTCTCCATCGCTGCCTCCTCCGGTGTTTCCGCCGTCATCGGGCAGCGGTGCTTCGCCCAGTTTGGCCACGCGCTTGAAGGACAGTCCTCCGTCGCCCGCACGGGTAGCCGCCTTGATGGGCTTTCCGGGACGGAACTGGACGCTGGCGCCGGTGATATTGGCGGAGGTGAACTTCTTTTCGGTCTCGGAGCCTTCCGAGCACAGCTGGAGTTGGAACGTGCCGAAGTTCTCCAGACGGACAATCTTGCCTGCCGCCAGGTTCTTGTTGACCTGCTTGATAAGGGCACGGATGGCGTTCAGCACATCACCGTCCGTCAGGGAGGTGGAGTAGGCTATTTCGTCGGCCATCTCGTCCATGGTCATTTCGCCGCTGGCCTGCGCCTTGGCGTAATAAAGTTTGGGGGCGGCATCGTCGCCCGGTTTGCTGCTCATGTGGGCAAGGGAATAATTTACACTCATTTCATTTACAATTTTACAATTTACAATTTACAATTTACAATTTGGCTGCGCTGTACGGGAGCGGCTTCATTGCGTTGGTTTGTGTCGTTTCGCGAATTGACGCGGCAAAGGTGGCGTAAACGGGCTATTCCGTGTGCCCACAGGCGTTTTTCGGTGTCATTAGTTGCATTAATGTGCGTTTATGGCTATTTTTGTATCAGGTTTTCAAAAGTTCAGGGTAATCAGTAAAGTTTTCGGGGTATGAAGAAATATCATCGTTCCATTGTCGGGCGGAGCTATGCACATAGGGTGAAGGAAATTCTCCGCATTTACGACGAACACAGCCGTAGCGGTCTCAGTAACCGCGAAATCCTCCGCCGTTATATCTGGCCTCTCTATCCCATCTGCGAAAAGACGTTCTATAACATCATCAATGCCAGTGTCGACCCTCGCGTGCTGCGCCAGCAAGAGGAACTGGAGCGTCAGCTTTCGCTGTTCTGAGGTATCTCATCGGCCACGGTCGTAGTGTATTCCGTTTCATAGACCTTTATCCCGCCGGGCAGGGAGAACTGGCGGGAGGCACGACGTATCAATACCGTGGCGCATCCATTGAAACGCCAGCCATGCAGGTACGAGTTCAGGCGATTGGCAAGCGCCAGGCGCTGAGTTGCGGCATGTTCCTGGGTGCTACCGTAGTGGGTGTCATCATAACAGTCGAAGGCCAGACGGGTGGTGACGGTAGTCTTGCCGTGCTGGAGGTCACTCTTCAAGTTATCCCAAAGGGTTTCGGGGATACTGATAAGGACACAGGGAAAGGTGACGGGGTATTGGTCTTCGCCGGAGGCGAGAGCTTCCAGTTGGCCGCAGTCTTCGTCGATAAGTGAAACGTCGGCTCCCATTCTGGAAGCGATTTGTTGCTGCAAGTCGTTGAATAGTTGTTCCATAGGTTGTTAATGCGCTAATGTGAATAAACTGTTAATTGGCTGTACCGTTAGGGTGCATATATAATTTTTCGTATTTCCTCATTCTTCTTATCATTGATTTTCTTCGCCAGTTCCGCTCCTGGTTCTTTGCTGATGAACTGACGCTGCGGTATATTTATAGTAAGTTTCGACTTCTTGGTCAGGGCGAGGCGTTTCCAGAAAGTGTCTTTCTTTTTGTCTCCGCCCGATTCTCTGTAATGCTGTGCCCAAGCGAATTTCCGCATCTTGAGAGTAACAGTAGGATGCAGAGTGCCGCCCCAGTTGTGAATGCCGGCATAAGGGACACGAGTGAATACGGTGACAATTCCGTCTCCGGGTACATATTGGATGCTTCCTGCCAATATGGGACCTCCCGAGAGTAATGGTCCATACTGGGCATTGGCGTTGCTTCCACCGCTTTGCTGCCGTTTGGTTTTCTTCCATCGGTGGAATCCGTTGTATGTGAAGCCCCCTTTGCGGAAATCCTCCTCAATGTGCCTCTTAGCGATGTTTCCGGCGAAGACGGGCATCTTGCTGCGCATCAGTACCTCCAGTTGTTTCTTCTTTTGGAGGATGTAGCGGTTAAATTCTTGTATATCCATTGTTTATTAGATAAATAAGTGTATATTTGCAGCATGGAAATAGCTTTTAAGTCTATGCCGGATTGTATTTCCGGCCGTGATTTAGAGGCTATTTTTCTTTTAATTGGTTCAGAACGTTCGGACTGTCTGAAATGCTGTATAAGATTTTACTGCCATCCTCATATTCCTTTACGATTATCCAGCTCTTGTCCCCGAGTATTTTAGTTTCAAACAAGTGTATCCATTTGCTTCCGGGTTTTGTGCTTTTATCCTTTCCATATCCCAGGTATTTGGCTTTCCGTAGTACGCTGCCTATTTGGAAAATAAGTTCGTTCTTGTGGGCGTAGTGCTCATGGGGCTGATTGGTCCATTCATCGATGCTTCGACGTGAAACGGCTATTTTCCCTTTGAATTCCGGATGGGTCAGAGTGGTGCCCTGAAGTTCTTTTCTGGCTTCTTTCTTGATTTCCTTAGTCCGTTCCGAGTAGTTTCCGTTCTGGTCGTGGCGCGGCTCCACTTTCACCTTGGCATAATCGGGGAATTTGTCTTTCAGGAAAGACTTCACCGCTTCCTTGGCCCCGCCGTAGGCATTCACAATATATGGGTGCGTGTCACTGAACAGCCGTCCGTCCTTGCCGGGGTTGTTGTCCAGTCCCGGTGCCGGTTGGTCTTTCGGTTCATTGCTGCCGCGTGGCGCACCTGTCGGTAGTTCATCGGTGGCGGAGAGCGAACATTTGCAGTTCCACCGGTCTCCCGGGCGATGGGCGCTCCAAAAGGGGTGGTTTATCGGCAGGATGGTTCCCCAATAAACTTTATGGTCGGCTCCCGGATGAACGCTGGTGCTGGGCATCCATTCCAGGTTGGGCAGGATGTCGGCGTATTGCTCGAAGCGTTGCCAGTCAGCCGCCTGGCGGGCACGGATGACGGCGGTGTTGTATTCTGTGCGCAACCAATGTCCCACGTGATGGTCGAGCATGGGATGAACATCCTTCTTCCACTGTTCAAACGGTTTTAAAACACCGTCTGAACCGTAGAGTTGTGCGGCGATATCGTTCTGCATGCGGTGCACCTTGAAGGCAGAGAATACGGCATTGCCTTGCTCCAGCTTCCGGCGGAAGGCATCAGGGATTTCAGTGCTGGATTTGGCCATTCCTTCGTTGGCGGCCTCATTGAAGATACGGAATGTCTCGTTGAAAAGATTCTCCTCTATCTCCGTCATGGGATGGAAGTCCTTTTCGTAGATACGCTTCAGGGAACGTTGCAGGGCCTTGTCATCAAATACGAAGGAACTACTGACGTCATCATCGTCTGTCTTGCATTGCAAGAGGGTGGAGGTTCCGGACATATAGTCTATATCATCAAGGCCGGGCAGTTGTTGTCCCTCGTAGTAGAGGGAATTCATTACCAGTCTAAAGCCCCGTCGTCCTGCGGGGCGTTCGCGAAAAAAGAGCGGGAGCGGTTCTGCGGTTGCTGCAGGTTCTTGCCGTTTTCCGGCGCTTGCATCATTGAGGCAAAAGGGTTGTCGGCCTTTTTCTTCTCCTCCATCTCCGCTTTCATTTGCTCGTAGTTGTCCGGCCGTTCTATGTTCAGCTGCCCGTACAGATAGTCATCGTCCAGCGGCAGATTGAACACATTGACGGCCTTCTCCAGCAGTTCGGCCTTGACTTTTACCTGCTCCAGGTCCGTTTCCTCCACATAGACGAATTCACCGCCGTCGGTATTCACGCCAAGCGCGGCGAACAAGTCCGTCATGTCATAGTTCAGCAGGTTCAAGATACTGAGAGCATCCTGCTCCATAAGTTCCCGCTCCACCTTGTTGTGTACGGTTCCCAGAGCTTGTGTCCCGGTCTCGCTGGCCTCGGTGGTGAGAGTGTTTCCCAGCACCGCCTTGCTCATCTCCGCGTTGCAGCGGTCCACGAAAGAGCTGTACAGCTCGCTGCTTCCGGTCGTGTTCCCGGTTTCCACAAATTCCAGGTTAGAACCTTCCGGAGCGAAGAAAGAGGAAGCCCCTGCCTGGGTCTTGGCAGCTTCCATGGCGGCAGACAACGCTTCCGGGTCGGCCGCGTCGTAGGTGTACTTGCGTATGGGCATGCCGAATATCTCGGAGAACTGTGCCCAGTCTCCCACGGTGCCGCGTTTGTATATCACGTACGGAGCGCATCGGGCCAGAATACCGAGCGGTTCTTTTCCCCGTATCATCAGCAGGTCGGGATATTCGTCGAAGCTTTCGCCGGTGATGTCGTTCTGTCGGGTCTTGATGATGCGCAGTACCGGGTCCACGTGCTTGCGTGGAACCAGGTAGTAGTCTATCCAGCCTTTCTTGTTGATGTAGAACTGTACGAGCGTGAAGCCCCAGTATTCCGCATCGAGTGCATCACCGATGAACCGCAGGAACCATGGCGAGGATATCTGTCCGTTCACCGTGTCATCCGCTACGCCGTTCCGTCTGAACTCTATTTTCCTGCCCAGCACACCGCTCTTCCGTTTCTGCACAACGGAGAACAGATGCGGGTCCATCAGGCTCTCGCTGTAGATATCATAAATCTGCACCCGTTGCGTGAAGTCCACATTCTCGGCGCTTCGGATGCCCCGCATGTAGTCATCCAGCCCGATGCCGAACCGCTGCGGCTGTGTCAGTATAATCGTAGCGCCCTGGCGGGTGACATTACTGCCTTCGGTGATGCGCAGCTTGCTTTTGGGCGCTCTGTTCCAGAACGCAGGGAAATTGATTTTTTTCATAAATGGTTTGTTCTTTTAGGATTACTACTCATCCGCCATGGGCTGTTCCGTTTCTGTTCCTCTTCCGGCAGGCCGGGGGCCCCGTCCACAGCTATCTTGAATCCCGCTACTTGTTTGAGCCATTCCACTGCCCGTTCGTACCGGTCTTTCCGTATCTGTGATATCTTCTGCGGATTGTGAATGCAGAAGAGATGATATACCGCGATGTCTGTCGCCATCATCAGGACCAACTGGTTTCTTGCTTCCCCTTCGGCAGCAAAGAGGGCGTCCACATCGTAGCGGGCACTGAGATAGCCGCGCATTTCGGCAATGGCGCGGTCTTCGCATATCTCCACGATGGCATCGTCGTTGCGTGTCAGGGCATCCAATATCTCACGGTGGATACTGGCGTCATAGTCTTCCGGATTGATAAATTTACTCATAGCTATAATCTTTTAGGATTGTTCCTTGCGTTGTGATGCGTCACGGTAACCGGTCTTAATTGCTGCACTTTCTTTTTGAGGATACGCAGGCCGCCTTCCACGCAGTCAGGACCGTCAGCCGGGAACTTCAACCGCAGGGTGAAGAGCTTGAACTGGTCCTCGAGGCGTTTCATATGCGGGTTCTCACGTTCGGACTCGTTGAATATGAGGCTCCCTTCGCGGTTCAGCGGTTCCAGGTTGGCTTCTATACGTGTGGCCTTGTCGGTCTTACGGTCTTCATCGGGATGGATGAACAGCTGCACATTCCGTTCCCGGCGTACCTTGGCCACCAATGGCTTGAAAACCTGCTGGAAGAAGGGGTCCTGCAGCTTGTTGTTCTCCATGTAGCAATACACGGGCACCTTGCCGCCCACATATTCCAGCAGCTGCACATACCATTCGATGAACTCGGCATTCAACCCGCGGTCAAGGAAGGGCTTGACAATATAGACCTTGTCCTTTAGTTGCCCCATGAGAATGCAACTCTTGGTACTGCTGTTCTTGGTCTTGTTTTCGCCAGGCGCGGGGTCTCCGTATATGACGAGGAAGGGGAATTTCTTCAGGTCCGGCACACGTCCGTAACTGATTTCCTTAAAGACTTCACCTTCCGTTACCGGATTGTTATAGTATTCTTTCTGCGCACTGGCGGCGCTTATTTTCTTGAGTACCGTGTCAATGTGCTCTTCGGTGTTTTTCTCCGGCCAGGTACTATGCCCGTCCTTGTCCCGGATATTCACTATGTCGTGATGGTCGGCAAGGATTGCGGCGCGAGCCACGCAGCAGTCGCGGGCGATGAGGTTCCCGCACCATACGATTAAAGTCGGTTCGCTGATAGAGCGTGTAGCATAGAAGGCCTGCTCGTACCATTCCCATTTCTTGTTGACAATATCCGGGTTGCGGCATTCCTCGTCGGTGTCAAAGTCATCCACCAGCAACGTGTCCGGTCGTACAGCTTCGTTACGGCTGCCACGCGGTGCATTTCCGGCACCGATGGCGCGGAAGGCACATCCGCATTTGGCAATGAATTCCGTGTCGGTCCAGGAGCTGATATTCATCTGCTCGCCATAATACGCTTTTATACGCCCGTTGGCCTCGAAGTTTGCACGATATGGCGCCAACAGTCGTTTGGCACTGTCCTGCGTGGCACTGGCCAGCATCACGTTCTTTTTCTTTCCGGTCAACGCCAGGTACATGACGCAGAACATCACGATAGTGCTCTTGGCCAACTCGCGGCTCCATGACAGCACCTCGTACCATTCGTCGTTCTTCAGTATGCGGCTGATGGCTTTCCTATGAAAAGGTGCAAACGGGTATTTTGCGTATTTTGGGAAAAAGTACTGAATCCATTCTACGGGATGTGCCTCTAAATAAATGCGGCGTTTTTCCCGTTCAGCCTGCGTCATGCCTACTTCCACCGGGGTGGAGTTGCTGATGTCTGCCTTGTACTCCTCCCAATTGACAAGTGCGGTCCGTTCCTCCTGTTTCATGACAGACTGTCTTTAATGAACTTATCCCAAAGCACAGTCACCTCCTTGGCCTTATCCAGGTCGATGGGACGAATCCATTCGATGAAGCGCATGCCTACATTTACAAGGTCGGTGATACCTACCTCCGTTTCCATCTTCTTGATGGCTGCCGCCAGTTTACCCAGCGTGTCAGCTTCAGCGCTGGTGGCGAAACGCTTCCCGTCCGGGCGTGAGATAATGAGGTTGTTCAGTTCCATCACCTGCCGGTGGAGGTTGGCAATCTGCTGTTCGCGTCCCAGGGTCATCCCCACCTTCATTTCTTCCCACTTTTCTGCTGCTGCCCACCTTATGATGGTCTGTCGGCTCGCGCCCACCTTCTCGGCAATTTCCTGCTGTGTAAGGTTGTCCTTCAGGTAGAGCGTACGGGCATAGTCCTTTTTCTGCTGTGCGGTCAATTCTGCCATAATTCTGTTATTAGAGTTTACGCAAAGGTCATCATAGCGGGCGGGTAGATGAAAAAAGTGCGGAGCGGTTACAAACTATGCCGCAGGGTTTACATACCTGCTCGTAACCGTTACACACTTTTTTGTGCGGTTATCCTTATAGACATAGCTTTGTCGCAAATAATCGGAAACGCATGACTAAATCCATATTGAATGAAAATACCGCCTGCCTGCTGCTCTACGGAGAAGTCAGTGACGAAGGCGGCGAAGGCAAGATAGCCAGCCGGGACATCGTGAACGAACTGATGTACTTGGACGGCAACTACGAGAACCTGAACATCCGCATCAACTCCATAGGCGGTGATGTCTATCCCGGCATCGCCATCTTCAACGCCATCCGCCAGTGCCGCAGCAACGTCACTATCTATATAGACGGCATCGCCGCCAGCATTGCCGGGGTCATTGCCCTCTGCGGCAGGCGTGTGGAGATGAGCCGCTATGCCCGCATGATGCTGCACAACGTCAGCGGCGGCTGTTTCGGAAACAAGCAGGACCTGCGTGACATGATATCCACCATCGAGAGTCTGGAGGACACGATTGCCGAAATCATAGGCGGACGTTGCGGCAAGGACAAGGAGGAAGTGAAGGATTCATATTTTGACGGCACCGACCACTGGCTGAAAGCCGAGGAAGCCTTGCATCTGGGACTGATTGATGCCATCTACGATGTGGAAGCGGTGCCTGATGAAAGCACCACGGACGACATTTACCGTATATTTACTAACCGGCTGGAGCGGGAGCAACAGCCACAAAACCCCGATAAAATGAGATTGGAAGACTTTAAGACAATTCCCCGTTTCGCCAACTGTGCTGACGAAGCGGCAGTGATGGCCATGCTTGGAGAGACTGCCCAAAAAGCGGACAAGGCCGATGACCTGGAGAAGGAAAACGGCGAGCTGAGAGAGCAGCTGCAAAAGCAGGAAGAGGAACGGATTGAAACCGCCGTAACGGAGGCCGTGACGGACGGACGTATCGGTGCCGACCAGAAGGACACCTACAAGAACATCCTGAAAGCGGATTTCAAGAACGGACTGAGCGCACTGAAGGCGTTGAAGCCGAAGAAGATGGTGAAAGACAGACTGGAGACTTCTACCGCTATTGAAGGCGAAAGCCCCTGGCAAAAGAAGATGAGGGAAATTGAGGCGAACCGTAAAAAGTAGTACGTTATGATTCCGGTCAAAAACCCCAAGAATGCCAGACTGGGCGGCTCGTCCTATTTTGGTAAGAATGTCGGCAGCAGTGTACGCAGTGCCGGCAGTGCCCCGCAAATCCGCGGCAGGCAGAAAGTGAAAATGTAGTGCGCCGATGCGCAAATTAATAGTTAACAATTAAAGAATTAAACGACAATGGCAATTCAAGGATTGAATACCACCAACTATGGTGGCGAAGTACTGGAAACCGTTCTTACCCTTGCCACTACCGGCAATGAGCTGGTAGGCAAAGGGCTTATTATGGTGATTCCGGGTATCAACAGTTCCATCAGCATCCCCCGTGTGAAAACGGGCACCATGCTGCAGAAACGCAAGGAGGACCCGACCAAAGCAGACAGCAAGGGTGATTTTACCTATAGCGAACAAAAGCTTGTGCCGAAAGACATGATGGCTTTCACACTCTTCAACCCCCGCGCCTTCGAGCACATATGGCGTCCCTTCCAACCGACGGGTGACCTGGTTTTCCGTCAGCTCCCTCCCAATATCCAGACACTCCTGCTGAATGAACTTCTGAAGCAAGTGGGCAATGAGCTGGGCTATCAGTATATCAACGGTGAATACAAGGATACCGGAGATGCCTACCTGATGGACGGCATTTTGACGCAGGCTGCCCAGAACGTGGATGTGGTGAAGGTGAAAACCGTCGGCACCACGATGCTTGCGCGCCTCAAGGAACTGCGTGCCAAGATTCCCGTAACCATGCGTAAGAATCCGAACCTGCGCATTCTGATGTCTGTGGAAGACTTCGACCAGTACGATGACGAACTGACGCAACTCGCCAATAAGGGTACTGCCCCTACGGATATCAACCAGGAACGCTACAAGGGCATTCCGTTCGAGGTGCTGACACAGTGGCCGCAAGGCCTGATTGTTGCCACCCTTTGCGACAGCGGTATGAACGGCAACCTTTTCGCAGCCGTCAACCTGCAGGATGACGAAAACGTCATTCAGATTGACAAGTGGGCAAATGCCAGCGAGCTCTACTTCTTCAAGATGCTGATGAAGGCGGACACGCAGATTGGTTTCGGAGAGGAGTTCATCGCACTGGACTGGCGCGCCGACGGGGCATTCAAATCAGAAGGATGAGCCGGGGACTGAGGAATAACAATCCGGGAAATATTCGCTTGTCACGTACATTGTGGCAAGGGGAGGTCCGCCCTTCCCGGGACAAGGAGTTCTGCCAGTTCCGTAGCATGGCTTACGGCTACCGGGCCTTGATGAAGTTACTGCAGAACTACCGGCGCAACAACGGCTGCCGTACGATGGCGGATTTTATCAGCCGTTGGGCACCACCGGTAGAGAACAACACGTCGGGCTATATCCGGAGGGTGTGTACGGAGATGCAGATACCGACATCGTTCGTGCCTGATATAAACGACCGGGTAACGATGTGCGCTTTCGCCGCCGCAATCTCACAAGTGGAAAATGGAGTACCGGCGGTGATGGCGGATGTGGAAGCGGGTTGGAATTTACTCTAAACTGGAGGAATAAAATGGATACACTTGAAATCTTGAAGCTGATATGTGGTATCCTTACGGTTGCCATAGGAGCCGGAGGATTCAAGATGTACATAGACAGACGGAAATACATCCAAGAGGTAGAAAAGCTGAAGGAAGAAGTACAAGCGGCGAAGGTAAATACCCGTAGTAGCGAACTGGATAACGTTCAGAAGGCGATGCAAATTCTGATGGATGATATCGTGGAACCTTTAAAACAAGAAATTAATGCAATCAGAAAAGAACTCGCCAAACTCAGGCGTGTCGTTGAAAAGGCCAACAATTGTCGTTTTTCTACTAATTGCCCTGTGCGCGATGAGTTGCAAAAGTCCGACAAGAGTGGTGAAGAGTACCGTCCTCGACAGCCTGCAAAGCGTAAGGCAATCCGTTCTGACCCTTCTGCCGGTACCGGCAAGCGAAGCGCGGATGACCTTGCCGATGAGCCAACTGGCTGTGCTGCCGGAAGGCGCGGGATATAGTGCACGGAGCGGGCAGGCCACGGCAAGCGTGGTACGCGGACGCGGTGATACTTTAACTATCACTTCTACCTGCGACAGCCTGGCGCGTGAAGTAATCGCCCTCCGAGAGGAAATAACCCGTATTCGCAATAAAACCGGTGAGGAAGTGGAAGAACCTCCTCCGCAGGTGGTACATGAGCCTACCGGCTGGCAGTGGTTTCAAATATGGATGGGGCGAATCGCCGTTTTCGCCTTTCTTGCAATGATGGTCAAACGGCGTTTAAATGTAATTAAATAGATAAGATTATGGCTATAAAAGAAAATAACGGGCTTGTTTACGGAATAGGCAAACTGAAGTTCAACAACAAAGAAATCGGATGGATCAGCCAGGACGGTTTATCCCCGAAAGGCGAGGCCAAGCAGACAACCCCCGTTTTTGCGGCGCAAGTGCATGACGGGCCGGTAGCAGAATTGACCAGCAATCCCGGCACAACCGCTTTCGGTTTCAAACTCATACAACTGAAACCGGAAGCCTGCAAGGACTTGTTCGGAGGTACTGTTGCCACAGCAGACGGAGCATATGAGCCGCCGGCAGAATTCAAGGACCTGGAAGGTCCATTTGAAGTAGAGTGTGTCAGCGGTCACAAAATCGAGATTCCCCGTGCCCAGATGAGCGGCGAACTGGCTGATTCCATCAACATGAGCGGTGTGCTGAGCTATGACTGTACCGTGAAATGTCTCAAACCTTTGGAAGAAGGCGTGGCACGCTACCGTATTGTTCCTCCACAAACCCAGGAGGGATAATATGGAGCAGACGGAACAGCTCAAGGCATCCGCACTGATGCTTGACATGGGCGTGGCGATTCCCGTCCGCCCATTCAAGTATCTGTATCGTAAGCGGAAGCCTATGTCCGTGGTGATGCGCACGCCGGGACTGGGCAACTTGATGCGGATGGCGAATCTGTATCTGCGAATAGGTGTCACTTACGAAGAGATGAAAGCGTACACATTCGAGCAGAACATGCAGTTTATATCAGAACATGGAGTCACTGTCAGCCGTATTGTGGCTTACACGGTGCTCCGGAGCATACTCCTGGGCAGACTATTCAACCGGTTCGTGGCCTGGTGGCTTCGCTGGCGTGTTCACCCCATGTTCCTGCAGGAAGCTATGTTCCAGCTGTTGACCATGATTGACCTGAAGTCTTTTCAGACTATTATCAGCTCGGTGGAAATGGTGAATCCGATGAAGCCGAATCTGAGCCATTCGTACAGCGGGAGTTAAAGGGGTATACCGAATCCCCCCATAGCCCGTTCGGTTTAGTATGGCAGGTGGCTACGGCTACCGGCTGGAGCGTTGGCCATATACTGTGGAAAGTTCCTTATCCAATGCTGTTGCTGATGGCCAAGGATGCTCCCCGCTACGTTTCGGCGGAAGAGCAAAAAAGGCGGCAGTATAAGGAGATGATGAAAAAAATACAAAAAGAAAGTGCGGCGGGCAAAGACCCGGTTGCCTTCTTCCAAACCCATATATCAGCAGACTGATGGAACCCGTAGAACTTAAAATTATCACCCGTAACGAGACGAAGAAAGGACTGGAAGAGATAGTCCGTGATACGGGCAAAGTGGGTCAGACCGTGGAACAAGTGACGGCCGACTTCAAAGCCCGCATGAAAGAACAGAGCGAGGTGGTGAAGCAGGTGGAGGCGGACATCAAGTCATTGGAAAAACAACTGGGTAAAGCAGCTCCCGGCAAGGCGAAGATGGAGCTCACCGCCGATCTGAATGCCGCCAAGCAAGTTCTTGAAGAAGAGAAGGGAGAACTTGCCGCCTTGGAGAAGCAGGTGGACCAATCTGCACAAAAGCATATTGCACTTCGCACCGAAATCCGCAATCTGAAGGAACAGATGGCAGGCATGACGGAGGGTACCGAAGAGTATGCCGCCGCCATGCAGCGCCTCGGCGAGATGCAGGACCGTATGGGAGACATCAATACGCAAGGCAGGATATTTTCCGATGACAACAAGAACATCAAGGCCACGATGGATGCCGTATCCGGACTGACGGGAGCCATGACTGCAGGTGTGGGCGTAGCATCACTTTTCGGTATGGAGGAAGAAAAGCTGGCGGCGATACAAACGAGGCTGCAGGCTGTCATGGCAATAACTATGGGGGTGCAGCAGGTGGCCAATACACTGAACAAAGACAGCTATTTTACACACGTACTGCTGGCCGGGGCAAAGAATATGCTGACGGTGGCGAATACCAGGCTGGCAGTCTCGTTGGGCATCTCCAATTTGGCAGCCAAGGCGTTGATGGCTACACTGACGTTGGGACTATCAGCAGTAATAACCGGATTGATATTTTTATGGAATCATTTTTCGGAATCGGCTAAAAAAGGCCAGAAGGAATTGAACGATGAGATAGACCGCACACGCTCTGCCATGGAGCGGATATCCACGGATGTAGACTTTGATGTGAGGGTTGCGGAAGCTGCGGGCAAATCAAAGAAAGAACTGATAGAACTCCGGAGGGAAGCGGCAAAAACAGCTTTGGCATTGGCTGATATATCTTTTGATGAAGTTAACGCCAAATACATGAAAGGCGAGGCGACCAAAGAACAACTGGAAGCGGCCCGTGCAAATTCCCAAAAGGCTTGGGATGATTTGAATAAAATAAACCAGGATGCTACTGTCATCTATACCGAAGAGCTGACCAAGGAAAAAAAGAAAAACGGCTCTTTTGACAAGCAAGGCAAGGCCGATGAGCTTGCCGATGCCGAACTCAAAGCCCGTCAGAAGATAAACGACATGACCATTGCCCTGATGAAAGAGGGCGAGGAAAAGAAAAAAGAACTGGCACTGAAGCAGTTTGACGAAGAACTGGCGCGCATCGACCGGGAAGAGCGCGACCGTCTGAAAGCCTTGCAGGCGGCGCAGAAGAACGGCATGGCAGTAACGCCCGGGCAAGTGGCTTCCGTGAAGGACCAGGCGACCCAACAACGTAACCTGGCCGGAGAGCAATACATGAAGGATTACTATGACATATTGAAAGAATATGCCGATAAGGACAAGAAGCTGAAAGAAGAGGAAGAACAGTCGTGGATTGATTACAACAAGGAATACGGCAGCTATCAGGAAAAACGCATCGCCATAACCAAGGATTATGAGAACAAGATAGCCAAGGCAAAGCCCAAGGGGGAAAAGGCCTCCTTGAAAAAGAAGATGGAAGAGGAACTGAAGAACCTTGACCTGGAAGAGTTAAAAAAGGGAATAGACTGGACCTCTGTGTTCGGAAATCTCGACAAAGTGTCTACAGATGCTCTTGCCAGGTTGAGGAAGCAGCTTCAAGCCTTCATGAAGGAACAGAAGGACCTTTCTCCCGAGAATATCAAGGAAATTGTTCAGGCTATCAACAGCATCGAGCAGGAAGAGAAAGAGCGTTCCCCCTTTCAGGCGATAAGTGACTCCTTCAAGACCTTGGCCAAGGCCAACAAGGACGCAAAAGAGGCTCGCAAGGAATATAACAAGGTACTGGCAGAAGGTACCGAGCAGGAAAAGAAGGATGCTGCCGCCAAACTGGACAGTGCCGAGGCGGCCAAGCGTAAAGCCCGGGTGGAGGCTACGGACGCGCTCCATGCAGGAGTGGACAAGATGCGTGAATATACTGCCGCAGCTGATGGGATACTGGGTATCATGAACGAGCTGGGCATCAAGACGCCCGAATGGCTGTCCGGTACCATGGAAGGCATGAACGAAATGCTGGACGGGCTGTCACAGATAGACCTGACCAAGCCAATGTCTATATTGACTGGCGGATTGCAGACCATCAAGGGTGCTGTGAAATCAATAGCTTCTTTAGGCGGCACAATCAAGCTGTTCAATGGCGCGGATTATTCGGACTACAACGAGATGGTGAAGAAATATGACACCTTGATGGAGGTCTGGGACCAGCTCCTTGACAAGAAGAAAGCCTATATCAAGGAGTCCTATGGTGCGGAAGCTGCCAAGGCCGGTGAAGAGGCCTTGAGCTTGCTGGAAACAGAAAAGGAAATAACGAAGCAGCTTGCCGAGAAACGGCTTTCCTCCGGAAGCAGTGCCGGTTCCCATTCCATCTGGTACAGAATGTGGAAAGGCTCGTACAAGGCCGACGCATCCACTAACAAGGGAGTCAGGAATAACGGCACAAGAAAAGGCAACGTACAATGGGATGACGTGAACGAGGCGGTGATGCGTGGCCTTGGCAGTGCCGGTCTTGGCAATGTCAAGTTCAACAGCATGAATGACATGTTGAATATGACCGGAGAGCAGCTGCAGTGGATAAAGGAAAACTATACCGGGTTGTGGACTGTGATGGACAGTGATTTCCGCGGATACCTGGATAATATCATAGAGTACGGGGAAACCGAAAAGGACATCCTCGAATCGATAAAGGAACAGATAACTGGAATTTCGTTCGACAGTTTTAAGGACAGTTACCTTACCATGCTGTCAGACCTCAGCCTCAAGAATGAGGATTTTGCCAAGGACTTCGAGAAAAAACTGCAGGAGTCCATCATGCGCTCCATGCTGGAGAAGAACTATTCGGCCAAGATAAAGCAGCTGTATGACAGCTGGGCAAAGGCCGGCGAGAACGGTGATTATACCAAAGAGGAAGTGGAGGAACTCCGCCGGATGCAGCAGGAACTGACGGACTCGATGCTGGCGGAACGGGAAAAGATGGCGGCGGCGTTCGGATGGAGTGCGGAAGACGGCGGTGCTTCCTCTTCCCAATCGGGGCATGCCGGTGCCATAACTACTATTACGGAAGAAACTGGAGGGAAAATAGAGGGGGTAGTCACTTCAGTACAGATACATGTCATCAGTATGGATGACAAGCTGACGGACATCTCCCAATATGCTTATGAGGCCATCGGAATGCTCAATGTCATTGCTGAGAATACGGCATTTTGCAAACGCCTGGAGGACATTGCCGATGCGATGGAAAGAATGGATAGAGATGGTATAAAAATGAACTGATATGAAGATACTGGAAGGATTGCTCACCGTCAACGGTGTGGACATATACAAGGAATACAATGTTTTTCTGGCAGAGGATTCGGCTGGTAGTCATGCAAATTATGACGAGCTGCTGAAGATTCCGGCCATGAAAGCGTACACGACAGTATCGTTTCGGGAAGAGAATGGAGAGCGTCTGCCGGACACTCTTCCGGAACCGCATTATGAAGCCCGTGATGTCACGCTGCAGTTCGGCATCCTTGCCGATACGAAAGAGGAATGGTACAAGAAGTTTGTGGAATTCCAGACTATGCTGCGCAGCGGATGGCTGGTCTTCTCCCTGCCGGAACTGGGAACGACTTACCGGATGTATCTCAAGAGTTGTCCCACACAGCAGATGGTGACCCCATTCAAAGCGGGTGGCAGAATATTCGGAAAAATGAAAATGAAGTTCAGGGAACCTAATCCTTACCGGGCAATAGACCCTTTAAATAACGATTAAAAGCTGTTTGAATGGAACTGAAAATCTATAACCAGTCCGGAGAGCTGAAACTGACGGTCTCGACCTCTTCCTCATCAACCTGGAATAACGAGTTGATGACGGAGGATGCCGTATCCGCTTCCTTCACACATCCGTTCTATGTACCGCTCGCCGTGAACGACTACGTGATGCTGGAAGGCGTGAAGTTCTCCGTCAAGAAGGAGTATAAGCCGAAGCAGAAGAACAGACAGACGTACAACTACTCGGTGAAGTTCTACGCCCCCATCCATGATGCGGAGCAGGTGATGTATTTGCACCTGGCAGACGGTGCATACGAGCCCCAGTTCTCCCTGAATGACAGTCCGAAGGTACATCTGCAGAAATGGGTGGATAACATGAACCGATTGTCATCTACACCGGTATGGAGCATTGGTGAAGTTTTGGAATCTGCGAACAAGACAGTGGAATACAACAATGCCACTTGTTGGGATGCCTTGTCGCTGATGTCCGACGCTTTTGAGTCTGAATGGTGGGTGGACGGTTTCAAAATCAATCTGACCCGCTGTGAACGTGGTGAGCTCGTAGAACTGGGCTATTTGCAGGGCCTCACCTCGTTGGTACAGTCGGAAAACAGTGATGATGTGAAGTTCTTTACACGTTTAATTCCTCTTGGCAGCACTAAGAACATAGACCGCAGCCGCTATGGCTACAGCCGTCTCCAGTTGCCGGACAAAGCGAAATATGTGGACCGGAACACGCATTACGGACTGTTTGAGCATGTGGAAGAATCAGCTTTCGCAGGCATATTCCCGCATTATACCGGTACTGTCACCTCTGTGCGAAGTGAAGAAAAGACGGATGAGGACGGCAAGAAGTTTACGGTCTACTATTTTAATGACGAAGGAATGCTATTCGACCCGAACAAGAACGAGATTGCCGGGCTTGTGAAACGTATATCCTTTCAGACCGGCGACCTTGCCGGGCAGGGAAATTCCGAAAGCAACAATTACTGGTTCGAGGCCAACTATAATTCGGATACGCTGGAATGGGAAATCATCAACACCTATCCTTCCGATGACATTCAGATACCGGGTGGGAACCTTGTACCCCAGCCGGGAGACACGTATATTCCCTGGAATATTCGCATGCCAGAATCATACGAAGCTCAGGCTGAGCAGGACTACAAGGCTGCCGTGGACAGTTTCTTGGAGAAATACAGCGATGACATATCCATCTATGGTGGCGACACAGACTATATATGGGTGGACAAGCAAAACATACCATTACAGCTCGGTCAACGTGTGCGGTTGCTCAGTGACAAGTATTTCTCTTCCGGATATTTCGACACCCGGATGACGAAGGTGGTGCGGAAACTGGACAACCTGGGAATCGCCAACATTGAGTGCACCAACAAGGTCGGCAAGGGATGGAAGAGGACAGTGGAAGCAAGCCTCTCGCAGTTGCAGTATGTGGTGTCAATGGGGGGGAGTTCCTCTTCCGGAGGCAGTAGCTCTTCTTCCATCACAGAAGTGTCTGACAAACTGAAGAAGGATATCCTTGTCAATTCCAGCGATGTGGGATACATAAAGAAGGGAGATGTGGTTGCTTCCGGAGAGACATGGGAAAAGATTTTTCGCAACATGCTTTACAGACCGGTAGGCGCGGAACTTAGGAGTAGCATATCAACATCAAATGACGTGGAATACGGTACCCCGAAAGGCTATATCACCTACACGGCCACACGTAATGGCCAGGGTGTCATGAAGGAATCTTACTATGACGACAAGAAGGATAATACACTGGACTTTTCAGAAGAGAATTCCGGTGTACAGATAGCTGTCCGGCGATTATCCGGCATCTATATTGAAAGGGAAACCTACAAGGCTACTGTCACTTATGCCGCATCGGCTGACGGCCAACTACCGGAAAAGACATTGAACGATACCATCAGCGTGAACGTGCGTCGCAAATGGTTTGCCGGAGTGGTGGATTCTATTCCCACAACCTCAGCGCAAGTCAGAGGGTTGTCATCAAGCGGCATGTACACCGGAGGCGGCAATTACAAATTCAGTGTCGGGAAGTGGAAGACCATTGCAATCTGCATCCCTGAGGGAACAGTAAACGAGCTCACCCTGACTGCATATCCCGGTAATTTTATCGAAGACACCGGAGTGTGCAGCGGCCCCACTTCCATCTCTGTGGAGGGCGCTAACGGAAGCCAGGCAACGGATTACCGCATGTGGGTGATACAGACTGACGGCACGAACGATGCCGATACATTCACATTCAAAACGAACTGACATGGTAAAGATAAACGGAAGCAGCTTCGCGCTGCAATACAAGAGGACAACGTACCGGCCTATCGACAGCTCGTCTGTATTCGATACCATAGAGGATGCACGCGTATATGCGAGGAACACTGACACTGAAGCCTATTTCCCCTATGCGGGGCAGCTCGTGTCGACCCTTGAGAACGGCGGTGCTGTATATAAGCTGTCGAAGGATGACAGCATTCCGGAAACCGACGGGAAGAGGCACTTCAAGCTTGACCCTATAGGCAGCAAGAACGACAATGACGACCGCTATGTGCGCAAGGACATCGCCGAAACCATCCAGAAGCTGATGACCTTCATCGAGGGCATCAACGTGAAGGGTACGGCCACGCTGAACGAAATCATACTGCTGAAGGATATCGTGTCGAAGAACTTCTCTGCCGGAGGTTCAGGTTTCGGCATCTACCGGGACGCGGACGGCAACTACCATCTCGACATCGACTTTGTGGACATCCGGAAGAAGCTGAGCGTGGAGGACATCCAGGTGCAGCAGTCCACCTATGTCGGGGGCAGGCAGTACAATACCGGCGGCGGCATCATCTGCAACCGCGTGGAGGACAAGGGCGCATACTGGCGCTGTTATTTCAAGACCACTGATTCGGAGGGCCGTACCGTGTACAACACCTTCCGGGAGGATGACCAGGCCATCTGCGAGACGTTCAACCTGAAATCGGGCAACCACTACTACTGGCGGCTCGTGACGGGTACGGGAGATGACTACATAGACCTCTCCAAGGACGACTGTGCATCGGGCAGCGACATCCCACTTGTCGGAGACAGCATCGTACAGCTCGGCAACCGGACGGACACGGGCCGACAGGGTGCCATTGTATGGGACAGCGTTACCGCCGGAGGGCCTTATGTGCGCATATACAATGGGATAAACTCGTACACGATGCCCGAACCGTTGATTGACTTCAATACGGTGCTCAGCGAGATTACCGCCAAGTTTATCAATCAGGCTACCGGTAAGGATATGGACAAGACCCTTGACGACATGCAGGTGGACATGGACCTCATCAAGCAGCAGACCGACAAGGAGTACACGATGTGGTTCTACGATTACGAGCCTACACTTGGCAACATTCCCGCTTCGGAGTGGACTACCGCGGAGCTGAAGGCCATGCACGACCAGGACCTGTTCTACAACACCGCTACCGGGCAGGGCTACCGGTTCGAGTCGGGTGTCTGGAATGAAATCACCGACCATCTGACGCTGAAGGCGCTGGAGAATGCCACCAAGGCCCAGGACACTGCCGACAATAAGCGACGTGTGTTTGTCGCTCAACCTACGAATAAAGACGCCTACGACGTGGGAGACATGTGGGTAAACGCAACGTATAATGATGGCACCACTATTTACAAGAATGATGCTCTCGTATGCAAGACTGCGAAGGCGGCAGGAGCAACATTCAGTATCAGTCATTGGAAACCTTCTTCCACGGCAACTACTGCCTATATCGAGAACCTGGGGGACCGCATCACGGTTGCGGTGACGGATTCGGAAAATGGCATTGCCGAGGCTACGAGGCTTGCCAACCAGGGTATCAGCGATGCCCGGGACGCTTATTATCTTGCCCGGGGGGCGCAGGATACGGCTGATGAGAACACGGCGGCCATCCGGGTGACAAAGGACTCCATCGCCGCGCTGGTTGAAGGCATCCACTTCGACGGCTCCGGAAACATTACGAACATCAGCACTTCCGGACTTGTGACGACCGGGGACTTCAACTCGCTGCTGTCGAAGAAAGTGAGTTTTGATGCGGCGGGGCATATCACGAACATCGACAAGTCGGGGCTCATCACCGAATCAAACCTTGTGCAGATGTTTGCAGAGAAAACCGCTTCGGATGGTTATGTAAAGAAATCGTATATAGCCGCTTTCGTCACCGAGCTGCCCGACGGGAGGTTCCAGAGCAATGCGCTGGTGAGCGCCGACCAGATACGTCTTGAAGGAATTGTTACGGCAAACAGCTATTTCAAGATATTAAAGAATGGGGCTATTGAAGCCATAAGCGGTACAATCGGAGGTATCGAAATAACCAACGAAGGTCTTGGTTCCTATATTTCCGGTTGGCATCCGATTGAGTTTCCGGTAATGAAGCTTTCAAATTCCGGCTTGCATTTTTCTAAGGGTATTCAGTATAATCATGCAGGAGGACCACAATTCGCATCTTACGATGTGGATATCGGTGCAGACGGGATTTCTGTCATCGTGGAGGATTCCTCCGGCGGACGTTTTTATGATGTAATGAATGTCGTAGCTGGAAGACATGGCTTTAAGATATCCAACTCGGGCGTATTCAAAACTTCTGATGGTGGAAATACTTGGGTAGAAATATGAAAAACAAGTAATATAACAAGAATCATATGAAAATCAATTTTAGGAAAATCGAGGCACAGACCTCATTCGAGGGTGGCAGACAGACCTTCGACGCAGCCGAGACCGTCGGCAATGAAATGATGTACAACGGCAGCATCCTGCTGGATATCGGGTTTGAAGACTTGGCTAAAGGCATCTACTATTCAAAGGATGCAGTGGAGATTCCTGAACGATACAGCAAGGCCCTTGAGCTTGTAGTCAAGAACTCCCGGCTCATAGCCGCAGTGAAGCGTGAAATTATCAACCAACTGAACGTCAAGTAACATGGGCTACATCAAGTTCGTTTTGAGCAAGCGCGTGACCGGTGACGATGGAGGTGCCACGAATGCCGTTATCAGCCGTATCGAAAGCGATATGGCCGACACGGGCATGCTTGAGACGAACCTGATAATGCACGCCCTTGCCGCGCGTGGCGGCAAGATTATTGAGATTGTAGACTTCATGCTGGATTCGAGCATGCTTGATGACAACGATATATTAGGATAGGTTATGGATAAATTAAACAGAAACTTCGTTCGCGGCAACATACTCAAGGCCGAGGAGCTGAACGAACTTGTCGGAAAGATTAACGAGTTCGCCAAGTGCGTGAACGACAACAGTCTCGAGACGAACAAGGCGGCGATGCAGAACTTGAAAAACGCCCTGCAGGAAGTGAGGAATGCGCAGCTTGTCATCGGTACCGACCCGGGCACAGCCTTCGACGGCGCTTCCGGTGCGACGCTTGAACAGATTGTGCGCGAACTGGCCGGAGGCGCCGGAACCATGTACAGCGTATATGTCCGGAACAACATGGCCTCGCTCGGTTTCGCCACGCAGTATGGCGAGGAGTGCGTGCTTGACTTCTCCTTCATCTCGCAATATCGCGACAGCCTGGACGAACCCTACAAGTCTACCGGAGAACTCGGCCTGTGCACCATCATGATGAAGAACGCCAAGTATGCCGACTTCACTGTGGTGAAGCAGATGGAAGTCTCTTCGGGCGTATCCATCAGGCAGGACATAGCCGAATGGCTGTCATCAGGAAGCAACAGCGTGAAGATTTCCATCAAGGGGGAGAATACCGACAAGACCACCGCACCGGTAACCTACAACGTGCAACTCACGTCATTGGGCATCAGCGCCCCGAACTTCGCCTGGTGGACAGCCTTCGCGTCCGATATCTCCATCCCGATGATAATCAACGGCAACATCAACAAGACGCTGCATGTGGCTGTCACCGGAAACGGCTATAACCAGAGCTACGACAAGGTGATAGGTACAGCCGTGTATCTGGATACTCCGTATATCTACGGGCTGGAACATCCGGGAGCGACTGGCGTGTATAATGTGAGCTTCTATCTTTCCAATTCCGACAATACCATCCAGACGAAATCCGTATCGTTCAGCATCATGTGCATTGCCGCTTCCGGCGAGGCAGTGAAGCTCATGTGCGTGAACAACGTGACCGGTCTGCTGACCAACTGGCAGGACAACAAGGTATTCGATTATGCCATCTATGACGGTACGTCCGCACTTACGGAAGCAAGGTTCTCCATCACCAGGGACGGCGATGAGGTGTACAGCTCCGAGAACAACGCCATCGTGGCGAACGCAAGGAACACCTTCACCTACCCGATGGAGGTGGAGACGGACGACGATGCCAACTTCAGCGTTACAGTCAGCGTGACGGGCGGTACAGAGGCCCTGACAGCCCCCATTGTTTTGCCGGTAAACAACTCGCTGGGCTATTCGGCTACAGCAGGTGCCGTGCTGTACATCAATCCGCGTACACGCAGCAACTCGCAGACAAACAGCAGGAGTGTCGTCAACGAGGCTGACAAGACGGCCGTACCGGTAGAATGGAGCAACCTCAACTGGAGCAATGACGGATGGGTGGCCGATGCCGACGGCGCGAAGGCGCTGAAGATATTCGCCCGCAGCAGGGCCGTGATAGACTACCGCCCTTTCGCCGCTGAAGCTGCCCGCAGGGGCAAGACCATCGAAATCGACTTCAAGGTGGAGAATGCCTCGGATGCCTCCAAAGACATCATCACCATCGCTGAGAACAACGTAGGTCTGCGCGTGTCGGGTGAGAATATATCCTTCTTCTCCCAATCCATGCAGGAGAGCAGCACGCAGGACGTGCCTATAGACAACGGCGTGCGCATCCGCCTTACGGTGGTTGTGATGCCCGACGCCTACGGAAATGCAGGGTTCAATCTCGTGGCCATCTACATCAACGGCAGGAAGAACCGGCAGTACGCTTACGAGAACAACGACTACTTCCGCAATGGCGGCAAGATTGTGCTTGGCAACGATTATGCCAACTTGTATCTGTACGGGCTGCGCGTGTATGACAGTGCACTGCCTTCGGAAGCCGTACAGAAGAACTACATCAACCAGCTGGTGACTACCGACGAGAAACAGACCGAGAAGGAAGTCAACACCGTGCTGGACGGCGAGGGTGTGAATATCGACTTCAACGCCACGAAGCTATTATATAATGTATTCGTGATTGACAAGCCGTTCCCCAACCTGATGAACCCTTCGGGAGTGGCGGGTAATCTGGAGGTATTCTTCAAGGATAAGCCGGAAAGGAACTTCACGCTTACGAAGCTGTTGATAGAGGGGCAGGGCACGTCTTCAAAGAAGTACCTGGAATGGAATATCCGTTTCAAGCTGAAGGGACTGAAGGATGCTGACGGTAATAAGATAGCCTCCATCGCCACCTACGCCGACGGAACTACGGATAAAAACTGTGTGCTGATGTATGACAATGTGCCGAAATCGGGCAGACTGACGGCGAAGAAAAACTGGGCCAGCTCCATGCAGGACCACAAGGCCGGCTGTGTGGATGCTTACGATGCTCTGTACAAGGAAATGGGCATGAAGAACGAGGCGATGGCAACTGACGGGAAGATACGCGTCGCCGTATACCAGGAGCCGTTCATCGGGTTCTCGAAGTCCGTCAACGAGGAAGGGCAGGACGTGTACACCTGCATGGGAGAATTCACCTTCGGTCCTGACAAGGGAGATGACTTGTGCTTCGGATATGATACGGAGGCTTTTCCTGAACTGCTCTCTGTCGAGGGGTCGGACAACGCACCGCTGGGCGCACTCTTCCGTGTGCCCTGGGACCGGAATAAATCATATTGGGCTTATAATGCCGATGAGGAAGCCTTCCAGTACAACGACACGAATTGCTGGGACTTCGATGCCGGGGAATTGAATGCCGACGAGACAGAACCGTTGTCGGCACAGAAGTGGATAGATGCCTATAATGCGGTGTATGTGTGCAACAACCGTATCAGGCCCTTTGCAGGGACACTGGCTGAGCTGAATGCCGACGTGGCAACTTACCGCAGCACGGGTTATGAGTACTGGATTGCCAGGGCAGGTGATGCCAACCTCTACAATCTGTACTATTACGAGGCGGCGGAAGGGAAATTCATCCCTTCGGACATCGGTGCCGGACAGATTAATCTCAAGATACAGCTCAAAGAGTATTTAAGCAGTGATTTGTCAGCCTTCACGGCAGAGCGGTTGAACGAGTTGTTCATCAACGCGAGGAAGCAGCTTTTCCGGGCTACCATACCCGCCTATTTCGATATCAGCGACGCCGTATTCCATCATAACTTCGTGGAGTTTACAGCCGGAACTGACCAGCGGGCAAAGAATACCTATCCCTACAACTTCTGCACTACCGGCAGTAAATGGCGCTGGCGTCTGGACGATGCCGATACCATCTTCCCGATAGACAATCAGGGGCAGGACCGCAAGCCGTATCATTGCGAGATGCACGATTTCTACGACAATGGCCAGCCTGTCTGGAACGGCGAGACATCAGTCTTCTGGAACATGATGGAACTGGCATTCAACGCTGAAATCATTGCAGGCATGAAGAAGATGCTCAGTGCCATGGAAGCACTCTGCGGCCAGTCTTCCGGCACGCCCTATGATAAAGTTTATGCTTTCTACAAGAAGTATTATCTCGGCATCAAGAACTACTTCCCGGCCACGCTTGTCAATGCGGACGCAAAACGTTATGAGATAGCGAAAATAGCCTATGACAAGGGCCAGTATACGAACGACACCGACCCTATCACACAGAGTCATGGAGACTTCTTCAGCGCGGAAACGGCATGGGTGAAGAAGCGAATCATGTACATCATGTCGAAGTACAGCTACGGTCTGTTCAGCGCAGACGGCACGGATACCATCATCGTGCGTGCGGCAGGCGACCTGATAGAGTATGAGATAACTCCCGCCTTTGACATGTATCCGGCTATCGCAAACGGTACATCCATCGTGCAGGGCAAGCGCACCAAGGCCGGTGACGTGTGCAGGATGGTTATCGACCTCGGAGGCTCTGCCGACCAGCAGAACGCCATCCAGGCGGCGAGCTGGCTGCTCTCAATCGGCGACTGGCACAAGAAGAGCGTATCCGGCACCATGGTGGTCCGCGGCAGGCGTCTGACTGAGCTTATCCTGGGCAGCAAGACGGACCCCGTTGTCATCACCATCACCGGGCTTACCATTGCTGACTGCGGCAGTATGCAGAAGGTCCTGCTGTCCAACATCCCGACATTGCAGGGTACTCTTGACCTGAGTGCCTGCCAGAATATCCGTGAGATTTATGCGGACGGAACCAATCTCAGCCAGATTAAGGTTCCGGAAGGCGGCAGCCTTGAGGTCATCGAGTATCCGGCAAACAACAAGTACATCTCATTCAAGAACTTCCCGCTGCTGTCGACCGAAGGGTTGATTATCGGCCAGTGTGCCGGAAACATCACGGACTTCTGGGTGGAGAACTGCCCCCTGCTGAATCCCATGAAGCTGCTGTCTGATATCATCGAGGCACAACAGTCCCAAGGTGATGCCCACGCGCTGAAACACATCCGCGCAATAGGCTTCAATGAAGAGTATTATACTGCCGACGCACTCGACATGCTTGCCCGGATGTCCGACGGCAGCTATTCCGGACTGTCAGCCGAGGGACTGTCCGGTGAAGACCCCATACCGGTATTGGAGGGCACCATTACTGTGCATTCCAAGTACTATCAGGACTCTGTGGATACGTTGAGAAGTATATTCGATAGACTGAATCTGATACTCATCGGTGAAGCTGCTATCCACTTCAGGGATACTGAAACCCGACGGATATGTCTTGGTATATGGGATGAGGACAAGGACGGATATATAACAGTAGAAGAGGCTGGCATTGAGCATCTCATCACGGCCTCTACATTTTCAAAGAATACAAAGATTACCACATTCGATGAATTCAAGTATCTTAATTACATAACCTCTTCCAATAGTCTTTTTTACGGCTGTACCGCATTGAGGAGTATAGAACTACCTGAACAGATTGACATTGGCTACCAATTCTTTATGGGTTGTACCTCATTGGAAAGATGTATAATAGGCAGTGCATGCCCTGCCATTTCTAAGTGGGCTTTCTGCGAATGCATCAAACTAAGAGAAATATCAATTCCGGAATCTGTAACAACAATTAATAGCGGCGCATTTCAAGGAGCTGGCATATCCAGATTCGTTTATCCGTCTAATGTTACAAAGATAGATGGGTTCTCAGATAATCCTAATTTAACTCATGTAGAGATAAGGGGAGAAAGTGTTATATCAGTAACGGGAATGGGTAGCTGTCCGCTGCTTGAGACTCTAATCATAAGGGCGACAACACCGCCAACCACCGATTACTGGACACTTAGAGATTCGAACATCCCCAATATCTATGTACCGGATAGTGCTGTTGATGCCTACAAGACATCAAGTGGTTGGAGCAAGTGGGCGTCTTATATCAAGCCGATAAGCGAGTTAGTAGAAAATTAGTAGAACAACGGAGAAACGTATCCTCCGTCGTTCATTCCAGGCTATTCCGGAGGTATTTCCTTTGCAAATTCCTCAGGAATATCCACTTCCTCGTAGTGTTCCGGGAGTTCCAATAGCGGTGCTACCAGTTTGATACCGTCGATGTAATGCGTATATCCGAGATAAATTTCCTGACCGGCAATGTAGCCGTCAGACTTGCGGCGGAGGACCTTCCCTTCAGCTGCCTTGAGCGGTGTTGTTGTAGCTTTCGTTGTCTCCATAATCAATTAAAATCATATCCGTAAATTCTTGAAGCGTATTTACTCCAGTTTGTCGCAGACTTGTACGCATCCACTCTCGCACGGGGAACATATAGCAGACAATGGTTATTGTCAAACGTATAGGCGTCAATGACTGGCGGCGTAACAGCCTTAATGTAGCATGATTCCATTGCCGGGCATGTGTTGAAAGCAGCGTTGCGTATAGCGGTAATACCGGTTCCAATAGTGACCTTTGACAATGACTGGCATTTGAAACACGCATAGCTCGCTATCTCAACAACGGCATCCGGAAATTCCAGTTCTTCCAGACCCGATTCCTCAAAATAGTTGCCTCCATAAAACTGCTTGTTTAATGGAAGTTTTATGTGCCTCAGTGATTTGCAATACTTGAAAGCGACGCCGCCTCTATTTTCATAGTCAAGCACTGTTGCCGGCAAATCCACTTTTTCAAGTGAGGTACAGTTGTAAAACATCTCTCCCGGCAGGCGTGTCCCATCTTTCATTGATGCGTATTTGAGATTCGTGCAATTCTTGAACAACCCGACGGAACCGCTTGGCTGCCAATCGAGATACTTGAAGTCAGTCGCATCTATAATGGATGTATTGTCACCGAAAGCGCTGTCCGGCAAGGTAGGCATGGCTGTCTCGCCTTCCGTATATGTGATGCCGCCGTCGTGATCAGCATCCCAGTACCGTAGACATAACAGAAAGAACGCATTGTCCTTGAACCGGATATACGGCTCACCGTCAATAATCAGATTCAGTTTGGTAAACACGTTCCTGAGACTGTCCACAGAGTCCTGATAGAACTAACTTATATTCTATTGTCGATATCCTTTGGTTATATGACAAGCATCCCTTTTTTATGCACACATGCCTCCTAAGATTTATACAAAGATAAATATTCCGAATGATTTGAGAAACATTTAAAGGTCATTTGAAAGATGTTTGAACTATGTCGAAAAACAAATGAAAAATCGCATTTCGTTTTGTGTTAACGGTTGCAAAACACTCACAAAACGATTTGAGAAAGTATCACAAAACGTTTTGCGGTTTTTACCCCGACCTGAACCATAACGGGGAGATAGAGCCGGAAGAGTGGGTGAAACAATGTCCCTGCTTTGATGCGGCGACTATACTGACAGAACCGCCACCACCCAATCCGGCATGCTTATAAAATGTTTTTATTCTCTTTCTTCGTGCTCTTCGCGCGCACGTATATATATAATGTATAGTTATTTTCTCTCTTTTTCCTTTCTTCAAAATTGTTCATGCGAAATGCATTTATGAATCAGTAAGTTACAAAAAAGTTTCATTTTTATTAAAAAAAATGATAGATATGTTTGGCTTGTATTGTTAAATCCTATACCTTTGCACCCGCTTTCCAAGAGAAGGAAAGTGGTAAGATTGAAATACTGAAACAGAAGTGTGGAAGGTGACACAGAGAAATAAAAAGAGATAAAAATATTTTTCGAAAAACATTTGGAACTTATTAATAATTCTCCTTATCTTTGCAGTCCGACTCGCAAAGAAAAAGAACTTTTCTTGTTTTGCTTTTCTTATCCTTGTTTAAAGGATTTGAAAATACAGGAAAAAGAAAAAAATGAAAAAAACTTCCGAAAATATTTGGAAGATATGCTTTAAAGTTCTTACCTTTGCAT
>ENA-OYCQ01000020-OYCQ01000020.1-human-gut-metagenome-genome-assembly--contig:-NODE-20-length-72021-cov-13.766140_pt1 | contig 72021 bp, 67 predicted proteins | sample MGYA00243458_ERZ652883 | MGnify/ENA primary metagenome ERZ652883 (study PRJEB26926, sample SAMN06164712) | human gut metagenome | biome: ENVO:00009003; feature: ENVO:2100002; material: ENVO:00002003... | reverse complement strand
TACGAGATCTAGTACGGTCTCGTGGGCTCGGAGATGTGTATAAGAGACAGATTTAAGATTATGAACGAAAAAACATCAAAAATGGTACCTAAGTACCATTACGACCAAATGGAGAAAGCTACGAGACTAAAGCTTCGTGATGAGTTCCTAAAAAGAAGTGGTATGTCATTGATTACATTCTACGACAAGTTAAGAAAAGACTCTTTCAAACCTTTGGAAAGAGAATTATATGAGAACATTTTCACAATTCAAAATTAATAACCAATCAAATTATGGACGAATTTAAAAGAGTACCCTTTGGCGGTAATCCCTATGCACATTTTGAATTCACAAACAGGTACAAAGTAGATGTACAAGGTATATTTTATCCTGCACTAATCCGCAAAGCTGTAGTTCAAATTCACGAAATGGAGCATGCAAATATTGCAAACTCATCACATAGTGAAACTCATGCTGATAACTAACATTGAATTCTACAATACCCCCGAGGGCGATGTCATGATGAAAGAGTTCGGGCAGCCGGCTGTTGTGCTTAAAGACACCGCCCGCCCGATCATCCAGTACATGCTTACCATCATCAGAGATCGATATCCGAAAGCTCATGCCCGGTTGATGAAGATTTATTCGGCCAGTACAATGAATAGGTGGTATTATGAGTTTCAAGTAGTCCATCGTTTTATTCGCTGTAATTCTGGAGAGTATGATCAGTATAACCTTGACATCAATCAAGATGGTCAATTTGTATTTGAGGAAGTAAAATGTCCGCTGCGAGGGGAATGTGAACATGAAGACGTGATTTGCCGGCCTGAACTTGATACCCAGCTTACTGAGCGTGAAATGGATGTATTCCGTTTAATTGCGTCTAATTGCCAAACAGATAAAATTGCCGCAGAGCTGCATATTTCTCCCTATACGGTAAACCGTCACCGAGAAAATATAAAAGCAAAAATTAGGGCTCGTAATGCAGGTGAGATGATTTCTTACTGGTATCAGAATCAAATGAAATAATCTGCGGTGTGATAAACAAAACTTATAACTTAAAATAGATAGCCATGAACTATTTTATTGATAATATCAAAACTTATTCTAACGTCAACAAGAAAGGACGTGCACTGCAAATATTCGTACAGCAGTTTGACCGACATCTGATAGCTAACGAATGTTCGTTGGATGCACTGAAGTGTGACATCGAGCATCAGATAAAAATATTGAATGAAAAATACCCTCGGAGCCGCCCTGTCAGGCTTGATGTATTTGACAACGGAAAATATGGGCAGTGGACCATTCTTGTAGAGAATGATAGCGACAGCATTGTTTGCATTATATCCTATGAAAAGGTGTTAGGTTATTATGCTTTAGCTGACAAGATTGATGAATTTACAAAAATAGGATAATGGTTATGGTAACTAAAGCGACATTCAGAAAAAAATTCCCGGACGTTAAGGTACAGAAGCTGCAGACCAGTGTTGTCTTTAGCAGGCAGCAGGTGGAAGAAACCGTCTTGAAGATGTGCGATTCTTTAGGCATAGGGTTGCTTTATTACAGTTATTCCAATAAATGGATAACCGTCTATACCTCCGAAAGAATGAAAAAAGCACTGGATTCAATGAAACCAGGAACTGAAGTATTCCATGAGCATTATGGAGTGTATGGCAAGGTCATTAGTGAAGAACCTTTCATTATCTGTGGGGAGCTGTGTGTCAGAGTTGACTTTGGTGGGGTTCCAGAAAGTGGAGTATATAGTTGTACATGTTTTGTAATATAATTGAATAGAAAGGAACATTTATGGCATTTTTAGCAGTAAACAGAAGTGGAGAAGAGTTAGTATTTAATGATCTCCCTACTTATGACAGAGTAGAAGATACATGGAAGGTTAATGGAACAAGAGAAGAGCTTGTTTATAATGATCCGTATGATTTTTCAGCTGGACATCATTGTGAAGAAGTAGATGATAGTGACTATGGTGTCACACTTCCTGAAGGGACAATTGAGAAAATTATAGGCAATCAGTTGTCATTCGCGGATGAACCGGTAGAAATATGCTAATAACTACCAAGATATGTAAATATATGGAATTATTTATTCAAAGAATTGTAGACGAAAAAGCAGAACTGGACGAACGTGCCGGAAACTGGCTGATTTCGTAAAGTCCGAGAAGTTTCATTCATTGGATTCTGGAATGCAGATTTTGATGATTGAACAGTATGACGTGATGAAACGGTATTCAGTAATTCTTGGCAAACGCCTTGAATTACTTGGTGTTTAACATTAATCAAGGGAAACTTCGGTTTCCCTCAAATCAAGAAAGAAAGGAACTATCATGAAAATATTAACCGCATTACAATGGGCTAAAAGGGGTTTTGTACCCAATGAGGATGCAAAAGGTGAAGAAGGCTGGAATAACAATTATTATCGTTATCGGGTTATTCGTTTCTCTGAAAGTGAAGTATATGAGGATCTTGTGGCTGCAAAAGCTATTGTATCAGCTAAGAACAAGGAATACAGGGCAAAGGCCAAAAAACGAGAACAGAAAAGAAAAGATGCTGCGGAATATAGAGAAAAGATGAAAACTAAATGGCAGTGGCTACAAGAGGGAAAAATCCCGAACGAGGATGCACGGTGGAAAGTTGGTGAAGAACTGAACAAAACGTATAATTGCTGCTCTTATGGAAGCAACTACTGTTATTGTCATGAGAGATACACCCATGAGCCTAAAGATGATGAAGAGATGCAAAAAGCTATTGAGGATTATCAAAGGAATGGGAATAGTTGGGTATGAATATAAACAAGATAGAAATGAATAAAAAGGAAATATCAATGAAAAAAGGTCATAAAGTACGCATCCTACGTACAAATCAGATAGCGACAATTGTCGAAGTGGAGTTGATTCGTAAAGGTGGAAAGGTTCATCGGTACTGCCATCTGAAGGTGGATAAAAAGCCGGACTTGTGGCTGGACGCTTCTGAACTTGGCGATATAGTGGAACATTGCAATATTACCTTCAAGAGTGATGACGGACGAAAGATTATCTTTGATATAAATCGAGACCACAAGAAAGAACAGTTAGGTATAACAATAACGGGGCAGTGCCCCGAAAATATAAAGGAACATCATGGCCTATACGTTTTGATGGCTACAACGTTACTTGAAAACTTGCAAAAGCGAAACTGACATTCTTATGGATTCGGACAATAATCAGAAAAGAATGAATAGTCCTATCATCCACAAAAGCAAAATGCGTAATTCGCTGATGATAAAATAATATATTATGTATTTTACAGAGAATGATGTAATCAGAATCAAAGATGCAGCAAAGGGACGACTGCTTGATATAGCCCAAGATTTCCATGAATTCCGCAGATCCGGGACAAGCTATATCTGTGACTGTCCTCACTGTGGAGCTACCCGGAAATTCAGTCTAAATCCCAGTAAAGAGATTTTCGGCTGTTTCTCCTGCAAAGAAATACAAGGCAACGGTGCCCTCTCCTATCTTATGAAAGTGGAAGGCAAAGAATACCTTGCCGCTCTTGAGTATTTGGCTGACCGGCTCAACATTATTTTAGACGAACGTCCCCAAATACACTCTTCCAAAGTCACCAAATTAAAGAAAAGCAGTAAAGCTGCAAAGGGAGAAGATGTCGACACTTATTGTGCACGTATGCTCGCTGCATCCGGATTAACATATGAAGATGTTACTGCCAATGTCTATAAGACCGGTGATACAAAATCAATCTTTCAGCTCCGCACTTTCCGTCCTGGAACGATTGATGAACGAGGTGTCATCACCAAAGGAGATGATGTCATCATCGAATATTACAACCTCGACGGTGAACCAGTCACCTACTATCGGAAAGATAACAAACGGCAAGCTACAGGTGAAAAGAAAGAGTATTTCCGTATCCGTTGGCAGTTCCCGGACTCCCACCTGGACAAAGAAGGAAAACCTTTTAAGTATAAATCTCCTCCCGGAAGCGGAACTCCTGTGTATATCCCTGAGCGATTACGTAAGATGTTCAAGGAAAAAACTGCTATTCCTCGTCTATATATCCAAGAAGGTGAAAAAAAAGCGGAAAAAGCCTGTAAGCATGACATTCCATCAATTGCCGTTAGTGGCATTCAGAATCTCGGCAACAATGGTTCTCTCCCGGAAGATGTTGTACGTATCATTACCGAATGCCAGGTTAAAGAGGTAGCTTTCATCTTTGATTCGGATTGGGACGATATATCCACGAATATTAAAATCAATGACCAGGTAGAAAAGCGACCTCGCAATTTCTTTTTTGCAGCACGTAATTTCAAGGAATATATGCGTACACTGAAAAATCGCAATATATACGTTGAAATTTTCATTGGACATATACAAAAGAATCAAGCCGGAGATAAAGGGCTCGATGATTTATTAGCCAACACTCTTGCCGGCAAAGAAGAAGAATTAGCTAAAGACATCGAATATGCCTGCAATGAAAAAAAAGGTTTAGGAACCTATGTTGAGATGTTCAAGGTTACTACCTGGACAGATCATAAGCTACAAGAACTATGGTGTCTTCATGCTTGTGAAGCGTTTGCCGCCCGGCATAAAGACGTTTTGGCCAACCTACCGGAATTTGTCTTCGGCCGTTATCGCTGGAAGTTCGATGAATCCGGAAAAGTCATACTGGCACAACCATTTGATGATGACGAACAATTTTGGAATGTAGTCGAAAAGAGTGACCGTTCCGGCAACATCCGTAATGAAATAGAGTTCTGCTATGTCAACTCTCAAAATTTCCTGCAGAACCGGGGATTCGGTCGTTTACGCCGGTTGGATAAAAGCTATCAATTTATCCATCTTGATCCGCCGGTGGTCCGTCCTATTGAAGCCAGCGACGCCCGCGATTATTTATTCCAATTCGCCAAACACTATTGTAAAAAAGAAGTAAATGAAATGCTTATCAAGGGAGTCTCACAATATGTAGGTCCTGACAAACTTTCCCTGCTCGGATTCATCGAACCGAATTTTATCAATCCGAACCGGGAAAGCCAGTACTTCTATTTTGATAAGAACTGTTGGTATATCAATAAAGATTCGGTTCAGGTAATTGGTTACGAGGCCATAACCCATCATATTTGGGAGGAACAAAGAAAAATGATACCTGCAAAGTATCTGGGAGAACCACTGATCCGCTTTACTGTTAAAGACGGACAGTATGACTACGAAGTCACAAAGCAAGGAAAATTATCGCATTTCCTTCAGTTTTTAATCAACGCCAGCAATTTCACTTGGCGCAAGACCCCGGACGAAATTGATGCGGCTGAAGAAAACGAGAATCGTATCCACTTATTAAGCAAATTATGCGCCATCGGCTACATGGCAATGGAAGCCAAAGACAACAATGTCGCCAGAGCCGTTATCGGCATGGACGGTAAACAATCCGAAGTAGGAGAATCGAACGGACGTTCCGGAAAGTCACTAATAGGCGAACTCATGCGTAATGTTATCCCCACATCCTACATTCCCGGTAAACGTTCTGATATTTTCAACGATCAATTCATTTGGAATGATGTACAAGAAAATACAAAGTTAGTATTCATTGACGATGTTCTTCAGAACTTCAACTTTGAGTTTTTGTTCCCCAATATTACCGGAGACTGGACTATCAATTACAAAGGTGGACGGAGGATCACTATACCATTCGCTAAGTCTGCAAAAATATATATAGCGACCAACCATGCAATCCGCGGTACAGGTTCCAGCTTTACCGACCGTCAATGGCTATTGGCATTCTCTGATTTTTACAATGACAAGCACAAGCCAGTTGATGATTTTGGAAGCCTTTTCTTTTCAGAATGGGATTACGAGCAATGGAATCTTACTTGGAACCTCTTAGCCAATTGTATCCAACTATATCTAACCTTTGGTGTTATTCAAGCCCCGGGAGAAAGACTTGAGAAACGTAAGTTACGGCAAGAGATTACAGAGACTCTTATTTCCTGGGCCGACGAATATTTTTCCGATCTGACACACCTCAACCGACGATTACCCAGAAAGGAACTATACGATGCTTTCTGCACATATGACCCGGCACAACGTAAATTCATCAGCCCTACTGCATTTAAAAAGAAATTCATCATGTATTGTGAATGGAAAGGCTACACATTCAATCCACAAAAATATGACAGCATCACCGGCAAACCTTATCAATTTGATAAAGACGGACGTGCCATAGTAGACGATAAAGCCGGCGGAATAGAATATTTCACAGTCGGTTGCAAGGATATGCCCGAAGCCGAACTCCCTTTTGAATCCAACGAAAAAATAGATTTCTAATATGATATTAATAAAGAAACATCTTGAAGCCAAGTTATCTTGTGTTATAGCCGAGAGGATCATTGAAGAGAATTTGCCTATCAATATGGATATTGGCAAATCACTCAGAGGCATGACAGAAGTACTGTTCTCTTTTAATCCGGAAGACGAACATATCTACCTTGATTTAATAAACTCTATTTTAGACATCATATATGCGTTATAATATGGCACCTTCATATTCTGATTTAATAAAGGATTTGCTACCATTATACCAGCAGGACCCTAAACGCTTTATGCGCTTTTACAATTCAATTTACCTTAAACTGCTTAATATACCGGAAGGTGGGGTATTGCGTCTTGCCGACCATTGTAGCCAACGGGCAATGGAAGTATTTATCAAAATCGCCAGTTTATTTATTATTGAAGATTTATGTCAAAAAGAGGCCACAGATGATTTTTTGGAATTTTCCGATGACCATACAGCTATTCGTAGATGTCGCAAATTTGTGCCTTCGCGTCCATACCGTAAAGGAAGAAAAGGTATATAATATTCCAATTTATTACTCTGTAAAGATACAAATTTCCACTAAAATACGCAACAATATTATGATAAAAAAAGAATATAAAATACATGTAGTTATAGCCCCTACCATCCAAGAGAGGGAACAGTTGATCGCACGTCTGGCTGTCCGTCTCGGATTCGCAATGACCGCCTCTGATGCAATGAAAATCATCAAAAAAGATATTTATTCAATAGACATACCTACAACCTATTTTGTTCTTTGCAGCAGCTATAATTTTCGAGGGGCTGTACTTACAACACAACGCCTTTATGAGCTTGCAGCACGAGGTATTTGTGTCATTTTGGGTACAAAAAGCCTACCCAGGGAATATGAGTTCATAGCGCAAACATTCTATCCTGGTGATTTACGATAAGCAGAGTATTCTTGATAACACAACGTGAAGTATTCTTTCGACGGCAGTGCACATGTACTGCCGTCGTTTCTTTTCGGCGTTTCCCCTTTTACCCCTTTCATATTAGAACATAATTTTGAACAACTGTGCATGAGAAGCATGCAGATTCCAGGCAAGGGCAATATATATATTTTTTATTATTTTTTCTTTTTGTAAAAATACCCTATATAAAAATAGGAAATTATTTTGTACTTTCGTGCGGAGTACTATTTTTCCATATTTATTACATTATAAATCAAATATTTAAACATTGCACGATTTTTGTACAAAACCGTACGATTCGTACTTTTATGCACGAAATCGCATTTTGTACACAAAGCGAAAAATTGTACTAAAAAAGGACGGCTTTTGTACCGGCATAAACACCTGATTTTCAACATCAAGTATAAATTTATTGTAGCATTTGTACGAAAGTACAAAAAAATAGAACTGATTTAACAAGGGTTATATTGAATGTAATTACAAAAAATGTAGCCCGGAGCATAGATAATTCACTTATTTATATTACTTTAGCTGTGAATTTACTGCTACACATGATGACTACTAAAATTACAGTACCTGAACATATTCGAGAGTATCTAATTGGCAAATTCTGCAATTTCCAAGAGACACCTGTGAGATTTCCAGATTCATTGGATATCTATCATGTTATTTATGATCTATTGGAGAAGCGCCCGGCAACTCATCCTATTGATCGCGGAAATTTAGAGATACTCCTACCAGTACGTTCAATCGGTAAAAATCCCGAAACCTATAATTATCTGGGAGTCCGTTCCCAAACGCTGATTGTGCGACAATTGGAAATCATGATGTGGGCCGAAATGCACGAGTTTGCTGATGAACAAAAGCATCGATATGGAGTGACTTTTATCATCAGCATCCATAATTTCATTAATAAATACGGCATTACCTCCTTATCCGAGGATGCCTTTTTAAAAAACTATTATCGCTGGAGAGCTAAGGTTAGGAGCAAAGAAAAGCGTTCATATAAACGAAAATCTGCATAGAGCAAGTGTAGTTAATTGTCCGTTTTTCGTGATAAAAGTAGGATAAAAGTAAGATAAAAGGTGTGTAATTATTAATAATCAATTAGTTATGAACAATATAGGTGGTATTATTCAATGCAAAGTTTTGCTCGTGAGCGATATTATTTCATTTATGATCGTAGACCAGACCATACAACTTCAGAAAAAAGAAGCGGCCACCTGGAAACAGTTGCCTATAAGTCCTCGCAAAACCATAGTAAACTCCACACCTTCCACTGGAAATGCAGGAACAATTTATGAGCATAAGTTCAGTACTCTTCTTCCTGCCGATAAAATAACTATAAAGGAAATAGGCTATTACCGTTCCTTATTCCTCAATGGATGTATTTTACATTATACAGATGCCAATGGTAACCAACGTATTATAGGAACTAAAGAATATCCGTTGACCGGTACCATAACTGAAGTACCGGGAGGAAAAGCATCCGCATTAGCCGGATATGAGCTAAATCTGAAAGCCTCTGTTCTCACACCGCAACTACCATTTGCAGAAATATAACGTCCTTCCACCCTTCTATTATTCTGCGTATCATTGCATCAAAAATAATGCAATGAGTCAAAAACGCATCATTCTCTCTGATTCATCACTAAATAGATACGGTTACCGGGTTTTAACTTCCGGGCTGATACTTAAAGCCTTTAAGCAAAATCCGGTAATGTTGTATATGCATCTACGTGATGAAGGTTCTCCCTTATGGGGAAACTACAAAGCAATCGGACACTGGGAAGATATTCAGATTGACGGCGACAAACTCTCTGCCATTCCTGTTTTTGATATGGTCGATGACCTCTCTAAAGAAGTGGCCGCAAAATACGAAGCCGGGACTTTCTCCGCCGCCTCAATTGGTATCCGGATCATTGCTACAAGTGCCAACAAAGACTTGCTTCTTCCAGGACAGACCCGCGAAACTATTACGGAAGCCGAAATCATGGAAGCATCCATTGTTGACATCCCAGCAAACGCCAATGCTGTCAGATTGTACGACCGTTCTTCATCTGCTTTACTGGCAGCGGGTGTTGATACGCTATCAGTGCCAGAATTACCTAAACCCCAAACCAACGTTATGAAATTGAGTCCAAAATGGAAAGGTTTCCTTTCCTTTCTGAAAATTGAAGACGATAAGGCTGAAGCAACAGAGCTTTCATTAGAGAGCATAGACAAACTTGATGCCGAAATGTCACGTTTAAAACAAGAGAACGCATTGTTGGTATCATCCAAGAAAGAAGTGGATGATAAACTGAACGCCTCTACCGAAGAAGTTGCAAGGCTGAAAGCAGCAACCGAAACCAAAGACGCAGAGATCAACACTCTGAAAAGTTCTCTGGAAAGCAAAGAGACCGAAATTGCCCAACTCAAAGAGCAAGTGAAGAATTTGAAAAATTCTCCGGCCAATGCCAATGACGGTCTGTCTCCCAAGAGAGAACCGGAAAGTGAAGACAGTATGGAAGACTTAGCAGCTTTCTGCGACAAGCATGCAACCAATTACGACGTCTTAACCGATAGACTGAAACAAGAAGGATTAATCTAAACCTTAACTTATGAAACTTATTGATGTAACCAAACTTCAGGAAGCGCTTGTTATCTATGACAAAGCTCTCCGCACATTACCCTATGCCACCCTTAAAGAAGTGGCAGCCAAACTCAAATTGAACGTAATGGACCTGCAAGGCAAACATTCACGTATCAATGAGCGTCGTCGTGCCGGTGGCACACAATCTTATAAAATCGGTAAAGATTTTAAGGAAGTAGAACAAATTTTGGGCTACGAACCTTCAATCATTGAACCGAAAGATGTTGTATTTGTCACCAAAGAGAACTCACAGAAGTACGATGACAACGAGTTACTCATTATCGGTGGCACACCGGTAAGTAACATCACCAAAAAGCATCCGCTTGAAACTCGGATAGCCTTTGCTATGGTGACTTCACATATTGAGGATATTGTTTACGCCTTGTATCATGCAGAGCGCGATGAGGATTCCAAATCTCCGCTTGGAGCCTTTGACGGCTTCTTCACCAAGTTGGATAAAATCATTATCGCCAATGCTGTAAATGCAGCACGCGGAAACTTTGCTATTTCCGGAGAGTTTAATATGCCTGAAAGCGAAACAGATTTCAGTGCTTACGAAAATCTGGTTGAATGGATTGGCGGTGCACACAATTCCTTGCGTAGCAGTCAGGGAGGTACTCCACAGTTACAATGTGCAGAAACTGTTATCAAAGCTGCTCGTGCAGCATTACGCAATAAGCTACGCATGCAGGAATATCCTACAACGCAACGCATGATTGAGCTTCTTCGTGAAGATGCTTTCTGTCCCACATTGGAAATTGTCACACATGAGGCACTCGGCAGAGGGTCACGTCTCATTCTACAAAAGGCTGGTAACATGGATCTTGCTTTCAACACACAAGCAGCTACCAGGTTCTGCCAAATTCGTGACATTTATACTGACCCGAATGAATGGCAATTCTGGTTGCAATCCGGCTATGATACCCGTATCAATGATTGGCACGAGAAAGTATTCCGTACCAACGAGCAGAAAAATGAGTCCAATGATCTGGCCGGTGATTACTGCTTGACTGGGGCAGTACAAGTAAATATCACCGGTACTGATGAAGGTTCATGGACGCTTCAGGGAAAAGCATCATCCCGCAGTAACGGACAATACTTCATCGGCCTTGCTCCAGGTTCACATACAGTTGTATTCAATGATGTAAACGGAAAGACCAAGCCTGCCAACAAAGAAGTGACAGTCAAAGAAGGTGAAGTCACTACCGTCGAAGCACAGTACACTTAATCAACGGAGAGGAATTTCCTCTCCCTATTTTAACTTTAATATTATAGCACAATGAAAAGGAAGTATTTGTTTATCATTGCTTTTTTATGCGTACTTGCCGCTATTCTGTTACCGGAAGTACAACACTTATTATCACTTGACGTTCATAGCCCTATGGCAACAGTTCTAGCTGCCGGTCCTGCCTTCGCCCCACTCAAATGGAATGTTGGACAAAACAATATGGGTGGTTATAAATCACGTTTGCTGTTTATCCCGGCTGAAGCTGTTTCTGAAGTTCCAACAGTACCAGATCCGAGTGAAGCAACTGATAATAACGGCTTAGTAACAGCCGACGGTGCATTTACATTTGTCGAAAGCTCTACCGTCAAACAGCCGGTATATCTGTATAGTACAGACGGAACAGTCGAATATAAAGCCGAACAGCAAGGCGAAGCGGACGGTATCAGTTTCAAGCCTACCCTCAGTTTCTTCTTTCCCGGAAACACCCCTGAGATGCACGCTTTCAATGCCATGATTAAAAATACGGCAGGATATTATATTTTTGAAGATGTAGACGGTCGGCAGATGATACTCGGTCAACCAGGGCTGCCGGCATCCACGACACCTTCTTTCAACGGCGGTAAAGCACGTGCGGATCGCAGAGGTACCACCTATACAGCAACGGCCGACTCTAACTATTCGGCCATCTTTTTGAAAACGCCGCTTGATATGGAAGTAATAGGCGGTTATAAACCGGCACCAGATCCAAAAGAATAATATGAACAGGCAGGAACAATTAAAACAATGGTTAGGCAACCGTCAGCGCAATTACGCTGACGGTGTAGTCCTCTTTAACGCACTGGCTAAGAAAGTGCAAAAAGAGAAGTATGGAGACTATTTCAAAGCAGCCCCAAGTAATCCGCATTTATTCGATCCGCATTATACTCAACTCATTAATGTTCTCACCAAAATAGAGCGTGAGATACGTGAGTCCCCGGAGTTGTACCCTACCGCAACTGAAACCATTGTCACAGCTAAAGAAATGGACGAGCAAGAACGCAACTCTATATTGGTCACACGTCAAAAAGAAATGACTGAGCATGAAAAAGCCATTTATAATCTGAAAGAAAAAATCAGTGAATTGGAAAATGACGCGGAAAATAATGCAGATGAAATTTATTCCCTTCAGGAACAAATTGAAGATCATCAGACAGAATTAAATCAGTTACGTCAAGATGTGGATGCTCTCAACACTCCAGGCGTTAAAATCGTCACAGAGTCTTCGATGCCGGTATCTATAAAAAAAGCCTATGCCCGCATCAAGGAAATCGCTCCATTATATGCCAGTCTCCACAATGATATTGCAAACGAATCACTTTCCGAAGATGAGCGCAAGCCATTAGCTGAAAAACTGTGTAAGCTGGATGATGAACGCCGTCGTTTGTGGAACACTATTGATTCCTGGGCAGAGGGGAAAGGAACTTTGTCATTAGATGCCGAACGGCCTTCATTCAGTGATAATCCGGTTGTTCGCGGTATTGAGTTGACCCGACATGTAAAGAGGCTTAAGCAAAATATTGCGAATAGTAAGAAAGCGGCAGCCAAAGCTCAAGAAGATGGGCGCCAGGTCGTATATGAGAACGCGATGAAACGTATTGCTGGTTACCAAGCTGACTTGGACGAAACAGAAAAGGAAATCGCAGGTGAGAAAATTTCAGAATAACTTTCCGCTTGCATTGTGCCCCGGCTCAATCGAACCGTTCATGCACAAGGGAGAATGGGCAATACATGAAGTGTTGCCCACTCTTTTATCCGCCATTGGTCCGGCCAACATCCGAATTGCGACATTCAGTATTTCGGAAGACAGTCTGCGTCCTCTTTTCTTTCTAACAGAAGAAAAGAAAATCACAACGCTAAAAATGCTGTTGGATACCACTGTCAAGCGTCACAAATTAGACCTGTTACTTTTTGCAGCCAATATCTCACCGGAGATACGGATAGATTCATGTCACGCAAAGGTTCTATTGGTAGAAAATGAAGAATATAATTTCGGTATTGCAGGCTCTGCCAACCTTAACCAAAATCATCGGTGGGAGTCCGGCTTTTATTTTACCCAAGGACCTCATTTCGATTATTTTTCTGAAACATTTAACAAAGCCTATGAAAATGCAATGAGTTATGCAGTTAACTGATGAGCAAATAAACAAAATTCGCAATATGTCGGCAGCATTATTGCCACCGGCAGAGATAGCCATCTTATTGGATATTCCTGTCGAACAGCGTGAATATTTCTGTGATATATGCAAAAATCACCGACAGACATCTATCTATAATGCCTATCATCAAGGAAAATTGCAAACTAAATATGAACTCCGTCAAACCGTTATCAGGCTGGCCAAGGCAGGAAGCCCCGCCGCCGAACCGCTTGCAGACAAATATATGCGGGAACAAATAGTCAACGAATAAGTCCATGCCTAAAAAAGACACCACATACGAACGGATTGAACGTGCTCTTTACAAAGACCAAGGAGACGCATCTTTAATTCTAACTCCAAGAGAACTGGAGATAAAGCAGCGCATGATGCTATGTGTCTCAAAGAAAATGAGCCAACCGTTGATTGAAGATTCTGAACTTGTAAACTTTCTCATGCATGGATGCGGTGGTAATGCCGAGCCTGTTTCACAATCGCAAGCCTATCGCGACATTGGAATGATCAACCGATTGGTCGGCAATATCCAGTTGGCAGCCAAATCCTGGTACCGATATATGATTGTTGAAGGCGCCAAGAAAGGATATCAATTGGCTATTGACAACAACGATGCCAAAGGAGCTGCAGCAAATCTGGATAAAATCGGGAAATATACAATGGCGGATAAAGAAGACAGTCGTTTCGACTATGATAAGATGATACCACCCTCTTTCGAACCTTCAGACGATATAACCTTGTTGGAAGGTATCGAACCAATCGACAACCTGGAACTTCGCCGGCAGGAACTTCGCCAATTAGCCAAAAATATGGCAAAGGAAAAAGCCGTCGATGCCAAAATCATAAAAGAAGAGGAGGACGAATAATGTCTGTACAAACTACTCCAGCAATATCCATGCACGATCTCCGAATGAAACAAGCTGAGGTTGTAAAAAAGTTCTTCAATAAAATGCAGCGTCAGGCGATGGCTATCGCTGCACATGACGAATATATTATTGCTTCTCGTGGTACCGGTAAATCCGAAGGTATTGATGCCAGATTCATACTTCGGAATATATGGGAAATGCCTGGAGCACTCGGTGGGTTAATTTCCCCCAGCTATGCCAAAGCCTGGGGCAATACCCTACCCGCCATTTGCAAGGCACTAGCAGAATGGGGATATTATCAAAATACACATTATGTAGTCGGGCATAAAGCACCGGCATGGATGGGGTTTTCCGAACCGGTACGCCCACTTATGGGTGAAGGGTGGAGTAACGCCTTCCATTTTTGGAATGGCACTGTTATGACAGTTTTATCATTCAATCAGGCCATGTCTGCAAACTCTATGTCACTTGACTGGGTGATAGGACCGGAGGCCAAGTTTTTATCTTATGAAAAGATAAAAAGCGAGGTGAATCCCGCCAACCGCGGAAATCAGCAATATTTCGGACACTGCCCGCATCACCACAGCGTTTGCTATTCATCGGATATGCCAACGGCCTCTATGGGAAAATGGCTACTCGACAAGGTCGATGAGATGTCTCCCGACCATATAAACCTTATCCGCAACCTTTACAAAGAATTACAATCTTACAAACGTAAACCGATTACGGACCATACGCTACGCATGATAAAAGAGTTGACAAAAGACTTGAACATCGCCCGTAAATACCAATATCCTGTCAAACCACAACTCGGTAAAAAACGCGAATATACAGTATTCTACGGTGAATATGATGTCTTTGACAATCTTGAAGTACTGGGAGAAGATTATATCTGGCAAATGCAACGTGATTCTCCACCGCTAATATGGCGTACCGCTTTTCTCAACGAACGTTTATTCAGAGTTCCCAATGGTTTTTATTCTGCATTAGATGACAATATCCACTTTTATATCCCGAATGATAACGGACGCCTACGTGATCTTGGCAGCAACTGGGGTAAACTGACAAATTGCGGATGTCTTGGCGACGGCGATCTTGACTTTTCCAAAGAGTTACACATTGCCTTTGACTCAAATGCATCCATATCATCGGCTGTCGTAGCCCAAAAAGACAGTAATATAATGAAAATATTAAAATCATTTTATGTCAAAACGCCTTCCAAATTACAGGATTTGGTAAAACAGATAGCCGATTATTACCGTCCGAAACTGAACCATGAAATAGTCGTTTATTACGATCATACATTCACCTGGGAAAGTGGTACCAGCAATGAAAGCTATGCAGATGTCATCGAACGTGTCTTTTCGGAAAACGGATATGACGTAACTATGGAATTTGTAGGTCAGGCTCCCAAACATGAGTGGAAACATCTGAATATTGACCGCACATTGAAAGGTGATCCTGAATTTCTTTGGGTACAAATCAACCTATATCAAAATGAATTTTTAAAGATTGCAATGGAACAGACAGGTGTCCGGCAGGGAAAACATGGATTTGAAAAAGATAAAACCCCGGAAGGGACAGATGATACCCCCGATAATCCCGATCAGTTCAAAACCCATGTTACCGATGCATTCGATACATTATGGTTCGGTATGAACTTCTACTTTCGTGAACCAGGTAATAACAGCGGTGGCGTATATTTTCTAAAGAGGCCAGCATAATGCTGCTCATACGTGGTTGAAGAAACGGAAACACTTTCATAATACTGCTATCGGGCCCCATTCCGTTTTGCGAGTGTGCGAGCAAAACGGAATGGGGGCATCCTACACCCACTCCCCTACATAATCCCTTCATCGCTAAAGCTATAATAAGTATCACCTGCAATTATAACATGGTCTATCAGTCTAATATCGAACACCTCACCAGCCTTTTTTAATCTCTCTGTCACCTGTTTATCATTTCCGCTGGGTTGATTATTCCCGCTCGGATGATTATGTACAACCGCAAACTGCGTTGCGGATGCTTCCACCAATATACGCATGATTAGCCTTACATCCACTGCCGTCTGACTTATGCCACCAACTGACACCCGCACTTTTTTTATCAAACGTGAAGCGTTATTTAAAGCCAGAATCCAAAGTTCTTCATTCGGCAAATCCCACAAAAACGGCTGCATCAGTGCATTAATATCCTGACTGCAACGGATAACGTCCAGCCCGTTATACCTGCTTTGCAGCCGCTTATACAGTTCAACGGCAGCCGTAGCCACTTTTTTACGGCCGGGCGTCAACGAGGAGAATAAACCGTTCAAATCGTACTGCCCGCTGTTTTGTTCCGTTTCGGTAACAAGTTTCTTACTATTTGTTATCTCGTATATCAGTTCGCTGTCGCTCATGTAGCGGCAAGCACTATCAAATAAAGTTTCCATATATCCGTATTTTATCAGAGACAGCCCGCCCGAAAGCGGGCTATCCTGTACTTATTACTCACTGATTAAAAGCTGCTCCAACTCTTCGATTTTAGACTGGATTTTCTTTTTCATAAACTTGGTAAATTCCTCTAATAAAAAGCGGTTGGAAATCGTAAAGATGTCGCTATTATTGCCGTAGCTCGAAGCCTCCATAAATCGCAATTTATAAAACGTTGTTTCAAAGGTATTTTCTTCTTTCAATTTGTCGGCCGCTTCATCCAGCTTATCCATAGCGTTGATGAATGCGGTACGCTGGCGGGAAATCTCCTTTTTCCGTTCAAGGTCGGCCAGACATTTCTCCAACTCTTTTGTTTTCCGATTGATTTCCTCCTGCAGCTTGGCCGCTTCATCCTTTTTTGCACCTTTTCCCTTACCTTTAGTAGGTGTATCGGTCGGTTTCTCTTCTTTGGCAGGTTGTTCTTTAGGGGCTGATTTTCCCGTCTTACCCGTTTCTTTCATTGTCTCAACTGCTTTTGTCACTTCTTCACCGATTGTTTTTACTTCTTTTTCCATGTCTTTAAAATTTAAAAAGTTAATAATTAATGATTTATATTACGCCTCTATGATTACAAAATCCTCTACCGTCTGAAAATAGGGGTCAGCCGTTGACAGAAGTTCCCACTTTTTCCCGTTTGCATCCCGAAAAAGAATACTTAATTCCCTGATGCCGTCAAACTTACTTAGCACCTTGTACCCTTTGAAATACTTATTCAAAACCTCGATAGCCTGTTTGTAAGTGAATGTTTTCATAATGCTGTAAATTTTATGTTGAACCTTGAGCTTCCGGGTGTGAGCCTTATCTAATTGGCTGTTTCCCTGATTGGAGCTTTTTTTTTCTGCGTCGCCTGTCGCTACGCGGTATGTTTCGCCTTTTTTATGCTGCATCAAAAGGTGTTGTAAGGAGCAAGAGCAAGTTTTTCAGAAAACGGGAACAGCTTGAATACGACCCAAAGGGTGGAGATTTTTTATGAAACGTCAGCCTGAACTTGAGCCAGGGACGTCAACATTTACCTTTGCAGCTCAAAAAAGCGAAACTGCGTGGTGATAGGAGGCAGAATAAAGGGCGACAATCAGAAAAGGGAACAGCATGCAATATATATAAGAGTTATACCTATCTACCCTGTCCTTCGTTTCTAAACAGTATTACCCCAATAAATGACAGGGTGTTCAAATGGTTACAAGAATAACTCTGGTAACCTCTGCGTGAGCGCCCCCTTCGCTAAGAAAGTGCACTTTCTACCCTATCACGCGAAAAAATAAGGGAGATAAAATGGCATTTACCCATACGATAATACTTTTTTATTTCCCTTATTTTTTCGCGCCGTTCTTTTTTCTCATGCCATTCCCATGAAAAAAAACTTAATTCACTGTATATCAAATCAAAAAAGGTTCAAAAGGGGAAAATTTTCCCCTTTTTCTGTCGCCAGACCTCGCACCGCCCTAAGAAAAAGTTTCAGAACGAAACATTTTTTTTCTCTTATATGCTGTTGCCCCTCCGCAAAACACATCTCACATGAGATACCGCTAAGACGCATCCTTGCATTGTTTTACCTGTCCTTTACGGGCACACGTCCGTAAAATACCTTTGCATAAAAAAGAAACTATGAATCCATTAACCCAAACAATCTTAACTTTTGTATTAGGCGGTGGCCTGCTATCATTCATCACAGCTATCATCACCATGAAGTACACCAAGAAACAAGCAGAAGCCAACGCAATGAAAGCCATGCAGGACGTATATCAGGAACTCATCACCGACCTGCGTACAGACAGAGATTCCTTAAAGTCCGAACTCTTGAACATGCGTACCGACCGGGAGTCAATGAAGAATGAAATGTTCGATATGAAAAAGGAAATCATTGAGAACCGCAGACTATACAATGAAATTAAACCCTATAAATGTACCGACTTAACATGCATCCACCGAAAATCATAAACCGCTATGCCTTACCTCCTGTCATGGCAATACTTATTGCCTTACTACTGTGTTGCTGCCGCTCTACTCGTCAGCATTCTTCTTTGTGTGCTAATCAACAGGGAGATAGTTCATCTATCAAACTATCAGAGAAAGCTCATGGAAGTATCACCAGTCAGTCCCACACTCACACCGACATCAATGGTAACAAATGGAAAATCACCTACCGCTTTGATACATCAAAGCCTTCCGACCCGCTTACCGGCCTACCCCCGGCATCGCAACTGGAAATCGAGGGGAGCGAGATACATACGCAAATGGAGAACCAAACAAATGTTTCGTCCGAAACTTCAGACTCTGTATCATATCATCACGAACAGGCGAAATCATCCTCAACGATAAACCAGCAAAACGACAACAAACAAAAAGAAACCGGTACCCGCATAGAAAAAAGTATCGGTACCGGCATAATCCTAATTGTCTTCACCTTAGCCATAATACTTTATGTTAGATCGTATTCATCAAAGCAAAATAACAGAGATACTTGAAAAGCGTCAAAATGGCAAGCCCGTAGAGTTCTCCCTCCAATTCTGCAAACGAAGTACCGGGGAACTCATTACTTATGAACGTGCAGTACTGACTTCATTCCATAGCAAAGGCAGTACTATCAATGTGCTACCAGCAGGAGAAAGCACGCCCCGGAAAATACGCCGTTGCCTAATAACCCGTATTAACAATTTAAAAGTCTATTTCTAATGAACAAAGCAGTATCATTAAAAAAAGGATATGAGACCTATGCAGTCCTAAAAGGTGGTAAAACCATAATCAAGTTCAGTGACAACAGCGATGTTGTGACAGACAAAGAAACTAATCCGATTGAGATCACTCCGCAAAACAAAAATAAGGAAATCAAGTTTATCCCCCGCGGGCGTAACAACAACATGATGTACGACATTATGAAGAAAATCGGACATAATGTAACGGTCGGCAGTAATGTTGAGTTCAAAAACAAAGTCATCATGGGGGACGGAATAATGGTATATCGCAAATACCGCGATAAAGAAACCGGGAAAATTGTCAAAGAAGAAGTTCTTCCGGACGAAGCACCGGACGTCTTTGATTTCATCGCCAATAACAACTACCCGCTAATCCGTTTGGAAATAGCCAATGATCTGGCTATATTTTACGATTCATACGTAGAATATCTTCTTGACCAAAACAAGCCGCCTAAAATTGTACAAGTAAAAGCCAAAGAAGCTACCTGTTCACGTATCAGCCAGATTGACGAAAAGACCAAGAAAAGCGAGTGGCATGGTTATTCGGCAGAATGGCACAAGGGCAGTCCGGAAGATGTTATAGCCACGCCGCTATTAGACCGGCAAAGCCCTTTGTTCGATCTGAAAAAGCGGTTGGGTAAAATCCCCAATGACAACGGTAAGACAGAAATTGTCAACGACAGGAACTTCATCCACAATATCCGCATCAACACTCCGGGACGTTTTTACTACAGCCGTCCGTACTGGTGGTCCGTATTCGCTTCCGGCTGGTATGACTTCTCGTCAGCGATACCGGTATATAAAAAGGCGCTGATTAAAAATCAAATGACTTTAAGGTACGTAATTTACATTAAAGATTCCTTTTGGGATAAACTCTACAAGTCACAGAACCTCACTACTGATGACAAGAAAGCCGAAAGTCGCGAGAATTTTTTAAAAGAGATGAATGATTTCCTTGCCGGAGAAGAAAATGCCGGAAAAGCCTTTGTTTCCGAGTTCCGCTATGATAAAATCAAAGGGTTTGAAGACAAAGATATCATTATCGAACCGCTCAATAATCAGCAAATCGGCGGAGAATACATCGAGGACAGCGAGGAAGTCAGCAATACGATATGCTATGCAATGGGCGTACATCCTTCCATTATCGGTGCTGCGCCGGGGAAAGGGAAAAGCATCAATGGCACTGAAGCCAGAGAATTATTCATCATCGAACAGGCATTAATGAAAATGTACCAGGATGCTACATTGGAACCACTATATATTGTCAAAGCTATTAACGATTGGCCGGAAGATATATATTTCTCCGTAACCAACTGCCAGTTGACAACACTGGACGCCGGTACCGGCGCTAAAAAGAACACAGGTCTAACCCCAGAAACAGAAGAAAAATGAGCATCATCCCCGACATTGAAACGCTAAAGAAAGTAGTCAAAATCAACGCTTCAATACCATTTGAGGCGATTTACCCCTACATCAATGACGCGCTGGAAATCTATATTGAACCGCAAGTAGGCAATGCAATTGTAGAAATAGCCGATTCTACAGATGATAAAAAACTGACGGATAAAATGCTTCGGGCATTAGGACCACTTACGCTTGCACTCGCCACAGATGAGCTTGGCATCCAATTCGGTGACAGCGGTATTACCGTAGATAACGTGCAAGGAAAGCGTTCCCCCGCCAATGAAGCCAAGATTGCGGCTGCCAAAGGGAATCTGTTCTTTCGTGGCATGCAGGCCCTTGACCGTCTGATTGATTACCTGGAACGTTACGCATCCAAATACCCGGACTATGCGGATCATGTCAGAACTATCAACCAGGTACCATGCTTTATTCACTCCGCCCAGGAATACCAAGATATCGGATTGGTTAACATAGACTATTCCACGTTGACCTATCGCAACATGCTGCCGACCATTCGCGGACTTCAGGAGCGCCATATTCGCGAAATGTTGACCGACGGTCTTTACGATCAGTTACTGAATAACGCAGATACAGATACCAAAAGCAAAATCCTGATAGAATATATCATCCGATATCTGGCAAACAAGTCTGCAGAACTTTACACGTCCCAAACCTCACACCAAGAACGGAACGGTAGTGGAACTCCCGAATACCGGCCCGTTATCCGGCCGTTGTACAACGATACGGATGAAACGGGCAATTACTTCGGCGACCAGTCAAACTATTATGCCGGAAAGATATACGGCTTCATTTCGGACAACGCGGAAGAACTGGGCATCAACCCCACATCCACCGCCATTCACTTCAACTCAAAAGATAAGAAAATATTCACCTCAATATCATAACCATGCATAACATAGAGATAAACGGTGACGTATATTTACTACCCGAAAACTGGGATGAGCTCTCAGCCGACGAGTTACAATACCTGGCAAGAATAACACAGCAAGAAATGCCACTTGAAACAGTAAAAGTATATATGCTGCTTTATTGTCTAAAAGCACATGTAGCTCCCCATAAAAAACGTTTCGGAGACCGAAGTCTCGTCATTACTCTTGGAGGACATAAAAGAAAATATCTGTTTACTCCGGAAGAAATAAACAATCTTGCCAATATATTCAGCTTCCTTTTTGAGAAAGAGAACGACGCCCATGACCATACGACACGTTATTATATCAAGCCGATACGGTTCATCAATCCTTTTCCGTCCCTCGTCATCCAGAAAGAAACATTCACCGGTCCCGACGATGGGCTCTATGACATCACTTTCGAACAATTTATCTATATGCAAACTTATTTAGATGCCATGCGGCAGGATGCCCAAAAACTCTCCCCTCTCCTTGCCTGCCTTTGGCATCGAGGCGAGCGTTTTGACATCAACAAACTGGAAACCGATACAGCCCTACTCCACCAACTTCCCGACACTACGAAAATGGTTATGTACTGGTTCATCACCGGCTGTATCATCAATTTGGGCGAACAATTCCCGCGCGTATTCTCCGGTTCAGGGAGTGTGAGCCGCAATGTATTCGATTCCCAACTCAGATTATTGGATACACTTGCCGGTTCCGACATGACAAAAAAGGATGCGGTCCGACAAGGAAAGTTCATGGATGCCCTTTACTCTATGGATGAATCTATCCGCCGCCAGGAAGAAATGGAAGAAAAAATACGAAATCATTAAAAAAACAAATATAAAAGTTTGTTAGTAGCAAACTTTTATTTATATTTGCAGTGTCATAACAAACGCGGGTGACGTCCGCATAAGTTCTTTACATTATGGAACATTTGATTTCGGCTATTCTCGAGATAGCCAATGCGAACCCGGAAGGGTTTACGGTTGACCTTACAACCTTAAAAAAGGTCACAAAAGGTATCTCAGTCGCCTACATCGAAACTCAAGACAGTTTCGGAGAAGAAGGACTGAGAAGAGTTCTTAACCATGCTTTAAGCCACGAAAAGAAAGTCGGCGGTTGGCTCAATGAGGAGAACGAACAGTTCTACTTTGACAGCATCCGAATTTTCACCGACCTTGAAGAAGCGAAGCGATTCGGGCGTGAAAACAAGCAGATTGCTATTTTCGACTTAACGCATTTAAGGCTTATCAAATTGTGATTCGGTGGGGGATTTCCCCCACCTTTTAATAAAGAATAATAACCCGATTGTCAAATCGTAAATTGATGTAACATGAAGAATTTAGACTTACTTCCTCTATCTGCAGAGGTAAAAAAGCGTCTCGAAGAGTTCGCTAAGCAGTACCGCCGTATGGCACACATTGTTGTTGAGATTGTCTCTTATTCCGACGGCCGTCTGATTGTACGCGCCGAACAAAAAGACCTGGTAAATGACAAGTTCCTCACCAAAAAGGAACTGACCGAACGCGTCCGCGACATGTTCAAGGGGGAAATCCCCAATGACTGGAAGCTGACCGTTTCCGCCGTCAACTTTGACCGCAAGGATATTGACAATATCACCACTGTTTGGATCAAGTCACGAATGGAGAAACTTGATATTAAGGCCAAGCATCTGAGCAATTATACCGGTATAGACAAATGTACCGTCTCCTCTATCCTATCAGGCGATAAGGAACTTACCAAATGGCACAAAGTAGCCTTATACTACTTCTTCAAATATTATGAAGTAGCCAATTTCTAAACAAGTAAAGGCAGAGATTTTACTCTGCCTTTACTTGTTTCATTAAAACAACTACTTAATCCCTTGCATATGTCAAATAATATGCTAATCTTGCAAGGAGTCTCAAAATAATTAAAAATACTATGACAGAAATACCTATTGACACACATTTAGAAATGTTTGCCGAGCATTTGGCCATCAATGAAAGAGCAATATTATCGGCAAAATTCGGTGATGGGAAAACATACTTTCTGAATAAATTCAAAGAAAAATATTCAAAAGAAGGATACTACTTTATAACCCTATATCCTGTCAATTACTCCGTTGCAGAGAACGCAGATGTTTTTGAGTATATAAAGCGCGACATAATCATCCAGCTGGCAGAAGATGATATACTATCAAATATTGATTTTGAAAAAATAGCAACTAGTATTTGTTCTTGGGAAAATGCTAAAGAATTAATTACTTATTTACTAACATTCCTACCTGCAGGAAATTTCTATGCCAAATTATTAGAGAAAGGAGAAGCCTTCATCAAAAAATACGAAGAAAAAAAAGAAACATACAAAAAGTTCCTCACCAATATTGAACTTCAAAAAGGCAGCATCTACGAACATGATGCGTACACCAAAATGATTGAAGAGGCAATAGCCTATATACAGCGCCGTCTAGATAAAAAAACAGTTCTTATTATAGAAGACCTTGACAGAATAGACCCCGCCCACTTATTCAGAATACTTAATGTTTTAGGAGCTCATCTTGATTATAAATATAAAGAGAATTCAAGTTCATCAAATAAATTTGGTTTTAATAACATTATAACCGTATTCGACTATGATATTACCGAACACATATTTCATCACTTCTATGGAGAAAAAGCCAATTATCATGGATATATAAATAAGTTCAAGGTACATCAACCTTTCCATTTCTCTATCATTGATGTAGCAAGGGAGTTCCTACTAAAATATATAGAAGAATGGTGCTACATATCGCCTAATACCATAAAAGGCTGTACAAGTAAATATCAACTATACTGGCTGATAGAAAAGCTATCTGTTAGAGATATCGCTCTCCTTATGTCTGACATTGAAGAACAAATACATGACAAAGACATTAAGTGTTACAATCCTTCCAACTTATTTTCATCCCGCTCTTCTCTTACCATATTTATTGTAATTCTACTCAGAATCGGTTTAAATAGATTCCAAATACGTGAATATATCATAGATAATATTCCAAGTATTGAACAGCTTAATTTATTTGGAGTATTTTTCATGACTGACTCATGGTTTTATAACCAATCTGTTATTAAATATAGGAAAGAAGACTATCGTATTATCAAAGAGGAATCATCAGGAAAGTTCATTTCCGTACATTTCACTAAAGCAAAAGAATTATATAATTCCAGTAGTATTTATGAAGACATTTCGACAACTATAGAGCATACGATAGATGACGCATTGTCATATGTAAAAGACTAACTTATCTATTCAAATGTTCGGTTCTTATCAAGCCTACTGTAAAGAGAAAAAAACAAGCTATAAGTAAACGTAGCTTGCAATATCTGAAAGAGCGTAATCTTCGCCTTGTCAACATGAATATAATTGTAGGCATCATCACCTTTATAGCAGGCATCCTATTATCAGACCAAGTGAAAAACATATTAAAGCAATGGTTGGAAGGCGATTGATGGAATGATGCAATATGTCAAAATCATCCTCTATTTTTTGACATTGCTCTTCAAGTAACAATATTCTTTCTTCGTTTGTCATAAGAATAGCGATTTTAAAGTGAGGCAACAAAAATAATGATTTTATTTTTGTTATTTCAAATAATATGCTAATCTTGCAAGGAGTTTCAAGACAATTGAAAACATATCTCAAGAAAGCAAATCAAAACAAGAAAATATTAACTTTTTAAAATAATAGTAATATGGAAAACTTAGCATTAGTTTTTTGGTTATCTGCAATATTGGAACTGATATTGCTGGTATGTTTTTTTATTCTTTGCAACAACGTGTCGAAAATAAAAAAAATGATTTCACCCAGTGAAAGCATTCCACCCCCAAGTCTCGTTTATTCATTGGCATTAGCTTCCGGTGATGTAGAAAGGGCAAAAAGCGCATTAATAAACATTATCTTTGAAGATACAGACGTCCAGACATGTATCAATAGAAAGCCGGACATATTAAAAAATGTACTGGAAAAGTATGCCCAGCCAATGAAAGAAGTCGGTTTAGAAATAGATGCGGAAAAGGCATGTGAGCTAAAAAAATTATTCAAATAAAACATCTTCAAAGCGGAACCTTAAAAAGTTCCGCTTTTCTTTTGCCATTTCAAAATAAACCCCCATCTTTGTCGTGCTAAACATCTTACGGAATGTTATCCGTACCGCGAGCTTCGGTCAATGCTCACGAAATATGATGGGCTTTTTTTATGCCCATACTCTAACCATTTTCGTGGAGTCACGAAAATAACACATACGAAATAGGCGGCTGCCTTTCCCATTACACTTTTGCTTTCGGGCGGAATCTGTGAGATGTTTAGCGACACGGGAACCGGCAGCCGTTTTTCTGCCTAAACGCTAAACATCTCACAGTATGAAAAATCAAACATCCGGTGCGCTCATCGCACCAGAACCCACAGGGGTAAGTGTACCCGAAAGTGTAAAAGCTCTGAATGAGCAAGTGAATAACCTCCAGCGCCGCTACTATCGTAGCATGGCTCCAGACTGTGAACTTCACAGTTCCTCTGATCGTTGGTACTTCGGTGCCATTCTTGCCACTTGCATAGGATTGGTATTCCCGCCTTTGTTTGCAGTTACTGCACTGTGCGTTTACAAGGCAAAGAAGTGCCGGAAAGGAGGTGAGGTATGATTGAAACAACTGTAAATGGAGTCATGCTTAATGATTCCATAGCTAAGCGTTTATCGGATTTGCAAAATGGTAATGCAAAATTAATTGCAGGATTTTTGGACGATAGCATTAGTTTTCTTTTAGGAAACAGCCAAAATTTTTGTGGTGCAGAAAGAGAGTTATTAGATGTTTTGTCCTCCATAAATTTAGTACGTACCGAATTATTAGGACTCATCCCAGATAAGGAAGGAGGTAACAAATGAACAGGTACGAAGCCCTCCGGCTGATTAATTCACTGCTGGACCCAACTACTCCTATGGATGAAAAACAAGTGGCAGCCGCACAATTATCCGAATTAATTCGTATCTTGCTGCCGGAAGAAGAAAAGGAGAATGAAAAATGATAGAATTACTTGCCATATCCGGAATTGTAACCATCGGCGTCGGTGTATTTAAAACCACCAAGTCCTGGTTTTGGAAAATCATCTGGGGATTCATCGTTGTATTCCTGCTTTTTTTCATCTTAATCCCCGTTTGACCGTTCCCTGAATAATTGTCCTTTATAGCCCGCAGACAGCGGGCTATTTTTGTATCCATAACCTAAGACTGTGCTGTTATGGATATTTACAACCATTTTGATTACGGCGAACAACTTGCCATCCGGCTTAAACCTATCGCCCACACACCGGAGAAGCCCCGCTATTTTAAAGCGTTCGGCCTCGAGGACCTATTCACTTTCGACGATAAGCTATCCTCCGTCTCCGGAACCATACTGATTGCTGTTGACGGATACGAATCCGAATCGAAAGATAATGGTGCAGACGGTTTGACCGATAGACAGCAATATGCATTTATTGTTGCCAGAAATACAGTATCCGACCGTCCTGATACGCTTGCATCAGCTTTTAGAGAGTGCCGTAAAATATGCAAACAGATACGAAATACATTACTCCAGGACACGCAACTATCTTCCATTATCGACCGGGACACCCAAATCAACGGCATCGGTCCCATTGGTGACAACTTCTACGGTTGCCTTCTCTCTTTCTCTATGCGGGAAAGCGAAGATTTTCTACTGGACGAAACTTTTTGGAACAAGTAGTAGCTATGGGATATTACAAAAACAACGCCGATGCACGCACCGAAGCCAAACGATACAATGCTGCCAAACGGCGGCAAGAACGGTTACTCGGCCTCAATTCATCCAAACTGATACGTTTGGAGACCATCTCCGAAACCGAACGCTACACAATTGCTCAAGATGCCGACCGGCTGACGGAATACAATAAGGCTATTGAAGCCTGGCAAAATTCCGTTGCCGTACAACTACGTGCAACCATTGCCGGCAAAAGTCTGCGTATCGCACAAGAACTCCAACCTAAAGCCTATACAGACAAATACGGTATCATCAACCGGTTGGGCTTCTCATTTCCCCGGCATGGTATCTACATACACAAAGGTGCGGGGCATAAGCAAGGCGGCTATATCGGTTCCAAATGGGCCAAATTGAAAGTCATCAACGGCATCGAGGTCAGCACCGGTATTATCCGACATACCAATCCCGATTCATTGGGTAAGCAGGGAACCGGAAACCGCCGGGCTTTTGAGTGGTTTGATCCCGTTATCAAGAACCGCCTTCCGGAACTCGCAGATATTGTCGCCAATTATTTTGACACAATGATTATAGACGCTACAAAAATTTACATTGATAAATAACCTGACCTATGGCAAATGACCTGAACCGAAGTATTAAAATATTCATTGACGGTACCCCCGCAGCGCAAGGCATCGCTCCCGTTGAAGCAGCTATACAGAAGCTGGAAGCCAAACTCTCAGCCCTCAATAAGAGTGAAGCCGATTATGAAGAAAAGAGTAAAAAGTTAAAGAAAGAGCTTGCATCCAAAAACCGTACCTTAGAAAATTACAAGAAACAGGTAGAAGAAACCAACCGAGTACTGAAAGACCTATCCGGTGCAACTTACAACGAACTGATAGCCGTACAGTCCAAAGTACGCAAGCAGCTACGTGAGGCAGCGCCCGGTACCGAAAAATACAATGCCGCTTTGGAACAAAACCGTCGGGTTGCGGAAGCAGTCACAAAAGCGCAAAAAGCCATGCGTGTCGAAGTCGGATGTCAAGGTACCGCATGGGGAAAAGCCGTAGGACTATTCAACAAATATGCCGCTGTCGTCACTACCGGAATCGCTGCTATCACCGGTGTAACCCTAAAATTAAACCAACTGCGAGAAAAGCGTAACCAGCGTGAGGAAGCCAAAGCTGATGTAAAAGCCCTGACCGGTCTTGATAATGAAAGCATCAACTGGCTGGAGCAGGAAGCCAAAAAGTTATCAACTGCAATGGATGAAAGCGGCATCCGCATCCGCCAATCCGCCACTGAAATTCTCGATGCTTATAAATTGGTGGGTTCGGCTAAACCGGAATTACTAAATGACAAAGAAGCATTAGCCGAAGTGACGAAGCAAACGCTGATCCTGGCATCCGCTTCCGGTATGACTCTGAAAGATGCCGTTGATGCCGTTACTCTTTCACTAAACCAATATGGCGACGGTGCAGACCAGGCAGCAAGATACGCCAATGTAATGGCCGCCGGTTCCAAATACGGTGCAGCTGCTGTGGAATCCGTAACTACTGCCGTAACCAAATCCGGGGTTGCAGCTTCTTCCGCCAACATCCCTATCGAGCAACTGGTCGGTACTATTGAAACGTTGGCCGAAAAAGGTATCAAAGATGAAATTGCCGGTACAGGATTGAAAAAGTTCTTCCTCACACTGCAGACCGGAGCTGATGAAACCAACCCCAAGATTGTCGGTCTTGAAACAGCCCTTGATAATTTACAGAAGAAACAATTATCAGCCGCTCAAATCAAAAAGATGTTCGGTGAAGAAGGCTATAATGTTGCAAGTGTATTAATCAACGAAGCTGAAAAAGTAAAATACTATACCCAAGCCGTCACCGGCAGTACCGTTGCCGTTGAGCAAGCTGCAACCAAATCAAGCACAGCAGCGGCCAAGTTGGATCAGGCTAAAAACAAGATGAACGAGATGGGTATTTCCTTAATGGAAAAGTTAAATCCCGCTATCGTATCATCCGTCAACGGTATTGTCAATTGGGGACGTAAATTTATTACATTGATAGACTTCATTGTCCGGAACAGCGGCGTCATTGTCACTCTCACCACCACTATTATAAGTTATTATACAGCTACCAAAGTTGCCGCCCTTTACGAAATCCAATTAAAAGATGCCAAACTTTCACATATTGCAGTAGAGAAGCTATCCGCTTACTGGCATAAAATCACATTAGCATCCACATTAGCTTTATCTGCCGCAAAATACGCACTTACAGGCAACATAAATATGGCCGCTACTGCTATTAAGCGACTCAACACAGTGATGAAAGGCAACCTTTTCGGAATTGTCATTTCGTTAGTGGCTACTCTTGGTGTCGGTTTACATCAACTTCTCACCCGTACATCTGCCACTAGTGATGCTATGCAGCGCATGAACGGCGAGATGCTCAACGAACAACGCTCCTTAGACTCCCTTTTCGACACATTAAAAAGGACCAATCCGGGAAGTGAGGAAAGAAAGAAAATCATTCAGGAAATAAATGACAAATACGGTCAATACCTACCCAACCTATTAACCGAAAAAAGTTCTCTGGATGAAATCAATAGTGCTTATCAACGTATCAACGCCTCAATCACCGAACAGATAGCCCTCAAATATAAAAATGAAGAAATATCTGAACTGACGAACAAAGCTGCCAAAAAACAAATAGACACTATTGAGGAACTTCGTGTATCTTTCATCCAAAGTCTTGGTAATAATAAGCTGGCAACTATGGCTATTGATGATCTCAAACGTATAACTACCGAATTTTATAATGCCGGCAGCAGTTGGGACAAAGCGTTCGGACAGGCATATCATACGATCAAAGCAAAATATTTCGGTAAGAAATCATTAGGCAATGGAGTGTCTTCTGATATGGAAACCTATATTAAAAGCTGGTACGGTATGCAACATGACATAGCAAAAGTCGAAAACAAGTATGCCAACTGGATGCCGAAGAAAAAAGAGAACGAACTGAATGAAGTTGTCATTACGGCCAATAAATCCAAACCTACCGATACTGTCACTCTATCCGAAGAAGAATCGGAAAAGCACAGGAAAGCCCACTTTGAAAAATTGAAAACCACCTATATTCAGGAACAGGCGGAACTAACGAAAATTTATGCATCAGGAAATGACGAACGATTACGGACCGAGGAACAATATAACGATCAGTTGTTAGAGTTAAAGAAAAGCTATCTAAATAAGGTAATAGCTGCTGCGGGTGCAGGCACGAAAGAGGCAGCGGATGCAGAAAAGCAATTATCTGACATTCAGCTTCAGGAACGTAAAGCATCGGTCCAAAAAGCATTGGATAAAGAAAAGGAATCATATGCACAACAAAAGCACGATCTTCAAGAAGCCTATGCTAACGGATCTGATAAAAACATCAATGACTATGAAACGTTTCAAGAAGCGTTGGAGCAATTACTGATTGTACATTTACAACGCACTTTGAAGATTGCCGGATTAGATGCTGACACCCGCAAACAGATTGAAGAACAACTATTTGCTTTCAAAATAAAATGTTTGAAAGAAGAAGAGGAAGCACAAAAGAAGTCTGAAGCTGACAAACTAAAAAACACAGAAAATAATAATAAAAAACAGCAGGAAGCTTATCAAAAAAGAGTAAAAACCTATCAACAGTATGGAAATCAAATAGGTAGTGCTCTTGGCGCAGTGATTGCCGGACAAGAAAATGCCATACAGGGATTCGCAGATACAATGATTGATATTGTATTCGATGTTTTGAGGCAAATCATAGAAGCTGAAATTATTAAAACAACCGCTACGGCAACTGGTGCTGTTGGACGTGCCACTGCAGAATCTATGGCAACTCCTGATTCCGTATTAACTTTTGGTGCATCCGGAGCCACAAGAGCGGCCGTTTTAACAGGATTAATCATGGCTGCATTATCTACCGCTAAAATGGCCCTGAAAGGTCTGATTAGTAAAAAGTCCGATTCGTCATTATCCTCTTCAAACAGTGAGCAATCCACAGGTGAACGGATCGCCGTACCTCAACATGCTTCAGGAAAGTATGATGTCATTGGTAAAGAAGACAACCGAACCTACCATGATATACCCTATATCGGTGAAGCGCCTACCAGCATAGTACGCAGGCCCGCCCTTATCTCCGAAAATGGTGCCGAACTTATTGTAAATGCCGATGACTTACAACGCCTACAACGCCATGTCAATTACCCGTTAGTTCTGCAAGCAATCAATGAGAGTCGCCACCCTGCCCCATCGGTCAGCCAGCATGCGGCAGGTAACTATCCGATAGAAAATATGCCTGCAACCAATGCCCATTTACAGAATTCGTTCGGTACCAATGGCCTTTCATCCGATTTAATGAACCGCTTAGCCAATGCTATCATTCGTCTGGATGAAGAAGGATTTCCACCCTCTACGGTACTTTTATCAGAATTGGAACGTAAACAGAAGCTACGTGACCGTAGCCGTAAAATAGGAAGTAAATAATTAAAATTCATTCTTATGAAAATAGTACATCTCGCTTCAGAAGAAGCCTATCAATTGGCACCTGGCACACAACTCGAGGTAGAACGCACCAATCTGTTTTTCAATGATTATGGCGAACAAACCCTACCTGTTGATTTACCGGATACAGACCTTAATCGAAAACTAACCGGATACTCCGATTTACTGGCCAATCGCAACAAACCTACCGCAAAAATAGAATGTAGTATTCAAGATGGTGAATACTATACGTTTTGTCGGCAAGCAATATTAGGTGCCCAACGGCATGGTAACATATCCACATCTTTCTATATGAATGAAGGTGCCTTTCTTGCCAAAATATCCGATGTGAGCCTGAAAGAAATCTTCGGTGATGAAGTTATACCAGAAGTCAGTTCCATTGCAGAAGGGATTAACTTTTGCCGTTCACTCATAACCGGTACACATCCGAATTATGCAATCTTTCCGGTATTAATCAGCGACAACAACAATAGCTACAAACATCTGAATCGCTATGGTGTACAAGATAATGAGGGAAAATGGCATGACCAAATTCTATCCGGATATACACCTGATTTCTACAATGCCACTGTACGCACAGAAACGGTTGATAATACAGAGATAGACATATCTCCCGGCTTTTACATTTCTCCATTTATTAAAGCAAACTACCTTCTTAAACGTATCTTCCAATATTTTGGCTATACTTTGCTCGACAATTTTTTCACAAGCACATCCCCTTTCCCCGATATGGTGTTTGTCAATACCTGCGCCGATTCACTTGTCAACGGAACAATACGTATTGTCGATCTCTTACCGGATTGTATGTGCAGTACTATTCTCGAAGTATTCCGTAAAAAGTTTTTCTGCGAATTTATACCAAACGAAACAGAAAAAACCATCGATATAAAATTGTTCAAAGAATGCATCAAGCAGAACCCAACATGCGATTTATCACCTTATTTGATAGGACACCCTGAAATATCCTTTCCTGAATCATACAAACAACTTATCCTGTCTTCCGAAAACAGTCTTTCAGATGCAAATAGTGTATCTTCTGAAAAATCTCTTTCTGATTTGGCTGCAAAATACTCAACAGTTGAATACGACAAAGCAACTGGAGACTTCTACCGATGCGGATATATGTATTATGGCCTTATGATTTACCAGCCATTCTATTTTCAGGTTCGAGAAAAAGTATCCCCATCCTCCATGAGATATTATGCCGGTGGAGATTTGGAAACTGAAGAAATAAGCGTACCTGATATGCAACCTGAATTTCGAGAGTTTGAATTAGCCTATAATTACGTTTTATACATCGGGAACGCAAGATTTCTCAATTCAAAGATTGTTACCCCCACATCCGAAGAAGATGCTGATAGTATTACCGAAAACGAAGAGCTGAAACCCATGCTCGCCATTGCATACAATGATGCAGGCATGCCTTACGGTACAATTACCAATTATAGACGGAACAGACAAGAGTCTGGATACTCCCGTATGTATGACTACTCCCTTTGCTACAACGGACCGGATGGTCTATTCGAAAAATTTTATCGTCCATACGATGACATATTACGCAACTCCTTACATTCAATTAAGGCAAAAATTCTATTACCAGACAACCTAAAAAGGACATTACCCGTTCATTACCCAGTCGTCCTTGAAAATCAAAAATTACTGATTAACCGACTCACGTATCAAATTGGCGGCAAGGAAGAACCTGTGGAATCAGAGTTCCTGACTTTAAATTCATACGAGCCAATCACATCTGCAAAATCGTTTTCTGAAATAATACCCACCCAAGAATATGAATGGATAGCACAGGGTAGCTGTGAACGTATTACTGAAGAACAATACAAAAGTTCCGAGTATAAAGATGCCACCTTCAAACCTGTTTATCCCAACATAAGACCATCTGCGGAATTAGCAGCTTCCGGGAAAAGATATTATGAACGAACGACCTGTTTAGAACAGCCAGGGTTAATGGGTGGTCTCACACATTATTTAGTCAAATTCTGGATGATTTGTCAACGTAAAGCTGTCCTTTAGCAGTTAAACAGAACCAACTAATTTCGTCTCAAAAGAATACGCAATGAATATACTCCAACAACCGGAAGAGCTTTCATTAAGTCTCAATACAAAAAAATTTCTGATTAGTTCAACAGAGCAAGTTTCATTTGTCCTAAAGCAAGGGAATGAAGAAATTGTGTCACACAGATACGATCCTGCCAATGGCCTGGTCGAGATTGATGTCCGAGACATTATACATAACCGTTTATCTTTCCAACTAAAAGACACCAGCTTAATTTACGAACAGTCCCAGCTTGTTGGAGATTTTACAGCTGTGATAAACGAGAGTACGGAAGTAGCCTTTCGGGCTATTCGTGCCGGTGTTGACCGATTCACTGATAACGCAGCTAATTTCTTAATGCTTAACTTCCTCACCTGGCAACCCTCCTCTAAAGCTGTAACCTACTATTCTCCGGAGTTTTTAACGTACTATGCACCTGTTGCCTGCAAAGCCAAGTTAAAAGCCTATTTTTCTGACAATGCTACTCCAGAATCTAAAGAAATCGATTTGGCAGACTTTGTTAAAGGGAAAGCATATACCATTCCTTTGCAATATGCTGTCGTTACCGGTCTATTAGAACATCGCCTACCTTCATATTATGATGTATGGATTGAAAACACTTCGGGACATCGCCTTACATATATCCAAAGGTATTATGCCGATGTCATTAAATCTAATGAGGAAGATTGGGTTTTATTTGAAAACTCGTTGGGAGGTATCGACACTTTTCGTGCCTATGGAACTACCGAATTAAAAGCTGAGCATACTCACAGTATTGCGGAAGTTGAAGAAAAAAGTATTGAATATAATATTGATACGAAAAGGAAATATAAAAAGAATACCGGGTATCTAAATCAGGAACAAAGTCGGTGGTTTCTTGATTTTTTCCCCTCCCAAAAGAAATACATATATACGGGAAATTATCTGCGCCCTATTATTGTAGTTGAAAGTGACGTAACATCCCAGCCGCGTGTATTGCCTTCAAACTACACTTTCACATATCAATATGCCGATGCCCGTCCCCTACTAAATCTTCCACGTACTCAAGTACCGGCAGAAGTTCTCAATATTACAGTTCCGGATGTAGGGTCTTTTACGGTACCCCCTCGGCTTGCTGAATTTCCAATAGTTCCGCTTTCCGAGGGGGCGTTATTCCCGATCCAGAACCCATATTCCGAAGAATGGGGAACCACAACCGCAGCAGCTATCGGTAACTTTATTATATCTCTATTAGAGCTTAACGGTTCCGGTGGCAGTGGTGGAATCGGGCATAAACATCATAATATGGATCTGCTGGATTTACTGTCCGCCGTCAATGAATACCTTCTTATTGGCAATCGGAAAGTCAAAGCCGGCTATGCTGATGAAGCAGGAATATCCAGAAGATTAGAAACCAAAGATTTCTCACAGGGAACAAAAGGATCAGGCTTGTTTCAGGATGAAGACGGCAACTGGCACTTCGAAGTGGACTACGGGCATTTTCGTCGTAAGTTTACCGCTGAAGAGGTGGAAATCCAAAAGAATAGTCATATTGGGGGTAAGCAGACTCAGACGGCTGCACAAATGATTTGTTCTCGAGTGGAGGAGACAGAGACTTATTATCGTTGTTTCTTTCAGCGTAAAGATGCAGAGGGTCGTACAGTTTATAATACATGGAAAGTAAACGATCAGGGAATAGTGGAGACTTTTAACCTCCAAAAACAAGCAGACGGCAAGATCGGCAATCATTTTCTGTGGCGTTTGGTGGTTGGTATATCTGATGATACAGTGGATACTGTTGAAGGGTATATAGACCTTTCCAAAACAGTATGTGCTGCGGGAAGTGATGCTCCATTGGCAGGTGATGAGATTGTACAGCTGGGGTATCGTGGAGATGATGATCCGGACAGACAAACCGCCATTATTCAAGCCGGTGCAGGGGAAGGCGCTCCATATAACCGTCAATATACGGGTATCAACTCATTTACATTACCCGAACCGGAAACCCAGTTAAAGCCGGGCGATAATATTTTTAGTGGTAAAGTCCATATGTCGCCCGGCAGTAGCGGCTTTGAAAATTTCACAGATGTGGAGTTTGGAAAAATCAACCTCATCCGTAATTCCGGGTTTTCCGGCGATTATAATTCCGCCAAGCTGGAGGATGCCACCGAAGTTACGGATGAAACTGAACTGTACAATCAATCCATTAAATGGTGGGCTGCAACCAATGTGACTATCAATTACGAGGACAGCGAGAGTGCGACCGGACATTCTGCCACCCTGACTACCGGCGTTATAATTCAAACGCTCTATTACCGGCTTATGGAAGGAGAAAGATATATCCTGTCTTTCAAGGCAAAAGGCTCTTCCGTCGGTATTAATGTCGGGGGTCTGGAACAGATACAGGAACTCAAGCCCCAATATGACCGTTATGTATTCCATTTTACTGCCGTACCCGATACAGAAATTACATTCAGCGGTTCATGCACGATAACGGAGATACAGCTTGAGCGCGGAACCGTCCTTTCCGTATGGAGCTTGTCACCATTGGACAACAACAGCCTTGAAACCAAGTTCGAAGCACTGAAATACCTAACCGATGCCATACGCGAGGGTTCGTCCACATTCATCGGAGGCCTGGGACTTCTGTCCATGATACTTGTAGGCAACTATACCGACGGTGAGCTGAAGAAAGTCACCGGCGGTTTCTCCGGTGTGTATAACGATGACGACGATCCCCTACTCTGGGGTAGCGGCGACTTGGAAAAGGCGATCCGGACCATCTCCAAGTGCAAGGATGACCCTATGGCCTTCCTGAACATGAGCGACAGCGAACTGTCCGAATATGTCAAGACCGTCCTCACACATGGCGGCCGTATTGTTTTGAGCGATGCAATTGTCAGAGGCTATCTCTATGCCATTGACGGTTACTTCAAAGGAACGGTCGATATGGGGGACGGCGTGACCCATTTCGACAAGGACGGCAGCGGCTGGATCGGTAAAGCCGATGACATGTATTTCGCCAAATGGGACAAACTCCTGAACTGGTCGCTGTGTGCCGGGAATATCAGCTGGGACAACGTCAATAAGGTATTGGATATAGCAGGCAAGTTCAACGCCAAGCTGGGCTCCAAAATAGGAAACCTGACCATCAACGAAAACGGTGCCATGTCCGGCGGTAATGCAGTCTTTGAAAAGGTTGGTTATTTATGGGTTCCCGTAGTCGGTGGCGGTCAGGAATCAATTGATGCACAAGTCAGGAAAACCATTATTAACCAGATCGGCAAGAGTACCACTATCCTGTTGAAAATGAATATGGGGTTGGAAAATTATACCTATACCATTGACCTGCCGACACGCGATGAACTGAACACTCAAGGTATCTCCGATTGTGGTTTCAAAATAACGCTCATTGCCGCAGATAGCCGTATTTACCCTGATATTTCTGGAATCGGAGAAATCAACCTGAATCCAACGTTCCGGATCAGCTCCCGTCCCCGGGAAAAAGTGAGTATAAATTTTCAGGAGCGGGAACGACCGACGGGCGAGATGCACGACAACAACGACAACCGCATTGAATATTTAGACATGGCGGCAGGTGACGTGCTTGAACTGTACTATTATAACGGAGTCTATTATCTATTGAACAGAAGGAACTGACATGGATTTGAATACGATACAATCAGACGGACGCTGGGGCGATGTCGCCGCCTTCATCAACGCCAATTTCGAGAAGATACGGCTGGAGCTGATGAAGCTGCGCCATGCCTCCATCCTTACATTCTGCAAGGGGTATTTCTCTACGAAATCCCATTTCCTGAAGAAGTATCCTACGGGCAAGACCGGTGAATACGCCTTCGTCGGTATTCCATGGCCCGGTACTGTATATGAATGGGCGGATACGGCATGGGTGAATACCGGTATAGCCCCGCAGCTCGGAGAAGCCGTTTTCATCGAGATGTTGAAACGGCATATAGATAACGAAACCATTTATTGGGATGCTACGGACGAAGTCATCAAGTCCGCCGGCGGCGGTGAAAGCCCTGTCGAAACCTGGCAAATTTCACTGGGTTTCAATTTCAACGCCAATGAGTTTGCCAAGGCCACAGTGACCGCTTCCGGTGACGCAACAAGCCTCAGGCTCTCTCCCGACGGCAGCAAATATATTATTCTGGTCCGTAAGGGTGGTACCGTTACCATAGACATACATCCCCGGGAGGGTTATGAAGTGGAACGGCTGAACGTGAACGGCGTCAGCCAGGGAGCTGTTGACAGCTATACATTCACCAATGTCGATAAAGACAACACAATGTATCTGTGGATCATGGTGAAAGAGGAAGAACAGCCCGTTGACTTTCTGGAGCGCAGCGACCTGCCGGGAACTTTCTACTCTTCCACCCATATAGCGCTCAACGCCATCAAAGCGGACTATCCCGACGGACTTACGCAGGATGTGACGTTGTCTTGTGTGAAGCAGGCCAAGGAGAGGCGCCTGCAGCAGGATACCGCCAAGCCAACCAACCAGCGCATCTGGCTGGCCGTACTGGAAGACTGGAATAAGGGCGGGATGCACACGCTGACCATAGACGGGGCCGGAATGTTGACTTACGACTGCGCAAGCCTGGGAGGAATACGGCTGAACAATGTTGACAACATCCTCATCAAATCCGTATCATTTACCAACTTCTGCAACTATGTGGATGCGGGTACTCCCGATGAGATAGCCGCTGTGATGTCGGTAGGAGGCAATGATTCTTTTAACCGCAACCTGTTCATCACAGACAGCTCTTTTGACGGTCTCTCAACTTCCAACGGCAAGTCGGTAGCCACTTATTCGGTATCTACCAAATATACGGAGAATACCACAGTGGAAGGATGCAGGTTCAGCAATAACGGCGGATTGACATTCAATATGACCAACAGCCGCCTGACCGTATTTTCGAGAAACAAGATCAGCGGGCTTTTTACCACCGGAATGGCCCTGGTGGGACATGCGGGCCTGTTCAATGTGACCAACGGTCACCGGCTGATTCTGGAGGACAACGAACTGGACGGCACCAGTTTCCGCGAAAGCCTGCTGTATCTCTCCGGGATCGACAGCATAGCATTGAAGCGTAACTACATACATGGAGGGGCACGAATTATCGAGATGTCCTCCAATACGGCTATACGGAAGCTGGAGATAGAGTCCAATCTTATTGTCAATACGGTGAATAACCCTATTTTCACATGGATTCAGGAACTGTTCTCGACCAGTACGGACGTGACGGAAGTGAGGCTGGCGAACAACACGATGTGGATGGGCGGCAGCAACTATATCCAGTTTATTATCAGATATACGGCCAATGATGTACGCAAGGCATATATTTATAATAATATAGTGGTCGATCCGGACGCCTCGCTTACTTCCGGTAAAGTAAGGATGTATCTTTTCGACACCCTCGGCGAGCTTCACAGCGGTTATAACCTTTATAAGATACCCATTAAGGATGTTCCTACGGGGCAGACCTACGGGGCCCTGACCATTGTGCAGAACAAAAACGGCCGGGATGACAGCATCACCGTCAATGGCGGAAAAAGCTACAACCTTTCCGAACTGCTGAAGGCCGGCTATGAGGTGGGCACGCGGCTGGTGAACAAAAAAGAAAAGCTGCTTGACATCGAACAGGGCGGTTTGACATATGCCATTACGGAAGCACAGGATGCGGAATACCCTGCGAACGACACCTATGTGCCGGAGTTTGACTATGACTACAAGATGAAGTCGGCATCGGCAAACAGCCGGGGATGCTGCAACCTGAAAGGGACGCTGATAAATGAGGCCGGGGATGACTCCGAAGGCTATACGGGAGAAGACCTGACAGGAGAAGCTTCCTTTAATAGTACGGCGCAATATATGGCCGTTGCCGACAGCGTGTTGATGCTAACGCACAATACGCTCAACCGTTCAAGGTTTGTCCGGTTCAGGATTGAAGGTGCGCAGCACAAGTCCCTTGCGCTGGGAAGATACGCACTGGTACACGCCTTTCCGGAAGTGGATGCATATGGCGAGTATCAGACAGACGAACTATATACCATTAATATTGATTGACCATGGCAGAACGTTACAATGACATATTGAAAGTTTCCATCGGCAAGGTGCTTGCATCTGCCTTGATAGACAATTATTTTCCCCTTGTAGGAGAGACCATCCGGATAGATGCGACAACGAAATGGGGACAGACCTCTGAGTGGCAGATACAGGACGGTGACGGACAAACGGTAAACTCAGCCGGCAGCCTGCTCCATAACAGGGACAGTAAGGAGGTGGACATAGTAGGCCCCGGTGAACTCCGGCAGAGATTCATCGGCCGGAACTCCCTTTTTTCAGCCGCCGTACAGAAAACGGTATATGCTATGGCGGCACAGGGACTGCCCTACTTTGATGTAAAGGCAGACAAAGAGATCGTCCGTACAGACAGTGAGGTTTCCCGGATATGTATTTATCCGGAAAATGGATATACCGGCGCACATACGGTTGTGATACGCGTTTACAGGGAAAACGAGGAAAGCAACCCTGTTGCCACGTTCACAAATGTCACACAGGGCGAAGGCTATGAATATGCGGAATTCTTCGTGTCAAAGCCTTCCGACAGGGGCATTTATGATGTGGAGGTGGATGTGGCCGATACCTCCACAGGCACGACGTTCAGCAAACGCATCAACAAGCTGATTACGGTCACGCCGCGTCTGGCACCGGAACCGGCCGACCGCACCGCAGGCTATCGTGACATCCCTTCCACTAAATGTTTCACCACTTACAGCGGCAACCAACAAAGGCAGTTCTATATCCGCCTGTGGGAGAATACAGGATACGGGTTGAGCTATGCGGAAATGGTGGTGCCTGCCGGGCAACAGGATAACCTGTCGTCTTATTACGACAGCATAGACATCAGTGTCCTGCCCGCCGGTACGACACTGGTCTTATTGGACGATCCCGAAGAACCCGATCCGGGATATGCCAGACGCCTGTCGCTAAAGGGGAACAGTCCGACAAGCATTTCCAATAAAAACGGAACCCCGAATTTCACTTGGGAAGCTCCCTTGATCATTACGTTTAACCGGAATACGCCCTATGAGATTCCGTTCAGGAACTATTCCGGGATTTCCTTTGACGGTAATTGTCGCAATATCGTGCTGGACGGACGGGGATACAAGAATATCAGAAAGGGACTCTATATCCACCGTTACAGTCCGAAAGAGTTTGCGGAAACCAATGTTTTCTTGTTAAACGGCACTGCGGAGGTAGAGCTGTTTGAACTTGAGCTGTGTGACAACGATTTTACCGGCATCATGGCGAAAACGGACCCGGACGTGAACCGGCCATGGTACTGGTTCGGTAATTGGGAGATGAACAGGCTGCTGATACACCATTGCCATATCCACCATACACATGGCGAGGGTTTCTATATCGGCTATTTTACACCGGAAACCAAGACCGGGACCAATAGCGCCGGCGAGCAGGTATCATATCGTGCCCATGCCCTGACCAATACACGCATATACCGGTTGGTGATGGAACACAACGGATATGACGCGATGCAGCTATCCAATGCACGCGACGCGGAGGTATGCTACAATGAGCTTTATGACTGCGCATGGCGGGGTGATAAAGACCAGATGTCGGGCATATCCATACAGAGCATCAGCGGTAAATGCTACAACAATATTATCAAGGGACATAATGGCCCGGCAATCCAGGTCGGTCCCTTAGGTGATGTGGAGGTATTCAACAATATCGTTTCCGGAGGATCGGAAGGAACAGGCTTCATCCAGTTCCTATTCTCTGTCGATACCCCTGAGCAAGACCCGGACGGTTCCCATACGGAGAACAGGATGCGTATCCTCATACACAATAACACCGTCATTTGTAACGGAGTAGCCTTGAATGGCCGCAACACGTCCCAAATCATGGGAGTGTACACGCAGGACAACTTTATCGTATATAAGACTGTCCGGTTCGGGAATATGGCGGCGGGCACGATTGAACAGTGGGAACAGCAGGCAAGCGGCAATGTATGGATAGACAGCGCAGTCATAGACTACGGAGCCGTCGACGGCTATGGAATAGCCGATTCCGAGAACGGGATCATGCACATTTCCGCAGACAGCCCGTTAATACAAGGAGGTGAAGGCGATTATTTCAAGTTTGATTTCCGGGGATACAAAAACTGGTTCCCGTCCACATACCCGGTGGGAGCATATATGGGTAAGTACCGCACCCCGAATATCGAGATAATAAGCCTTACGTTGAACTCGCTGCTGCTGAACGGGGGCGCTTCCATGACATACCTGCCGGATTTGAATGTACGGATGAACTATACCGGCGGTGCGAAGGAATACCGTATCGGGCTGCAACCGGACCTGGCGGACGCGTCCTGGCAGAAAATGACTCCGGACATTACTTATACGCTTAACGGCACATACGGGCAACACAGGGTGTATGCGCAGGTACGCAACAATACGGAGATATCGGAAATTGTCAGTGCCGGGATAGAGTATATATATATGCCGACCATTCTCACAGGCATATCTGTCAATGGAGGTGCGACATCTACGATATTCGACAGGATAACAGTGGATATGGCGTATGATCTCCAACAACCGCAATATTACATGGTCAGCGAGGACAGTACGTTTGCAGACGCTCAATGGCAGGAGTATGCGGGAGACAGTTTTAGCTATACGATTACCGGCAGCAGCCGCATTGTCACACTGTATGTCAAGGTGAAGAATGACAATGTCGAGTCCGAGGTGAGGTCGGCTTCGATAGCCTATACCGAGACGGTGCGTTACAGCGATGTCACGTTGCGTATTCCGCTCTCTCAGCTGGAAGGGGATGTCTCGGGCATACAGGCCGTCATGCCGGAACTGAAGTATAACAAACGGTTCGCTTTTTCATGGACGGTGGATGACTCGTTGATTTATGTGTACAGCAGGATATTCAACTATGTCAACAAGAAATGGGTCGATGACAGCAGGGTATTCCATGACGGAATGGTGAAAACGACAGGGGCGGTTCCCTCACGCTTCCTATGTTACACAGACGGTTGCGGACGTGATGTAAGGTTCGGCTTCAATTCCGGATTCATCAGTCATCTGAACGGAAAGACGCCAACACTGGAATATACCTACAATGGCAGCCTGTATTTCCATTTGAAAGAGATGCAGAAATTCATAGACTTCGGAAACGGGGTTCAGAATCATGGAGCCGGGGGCTATAATGCGGAGGGGGCAGTGGTAGCAGTGCGGATGTGTAATGAGGAGGTCAAGTCCAAACTCGGATTCACACCCTTTTTGCTGTTGTTCCCCGGTGAGGAGGACCCGGAGGCATTCAAATCTGCCGGTAATGATAATCCGGATATTTACCAGATGTCAACCCTGATAAAAGATACGGGCATCAGCCTGAGTGGTTTAAGGGACGGTTTCTTCTCACACAAACAAAGCCTGATGAACCGCCTTACATATGACAACTATACGCTTGGGCAATTAAAGGAAAAGGCCGACTATGCCTACACTCAAAACAACGCCTACCTGATGAATGTAGGCGGGCATAACATCGAGGTGGGAAACAGTAAGTTCATTGATTGGGAAACGGAAGTGAAGCCCTTCCTGGACTACCTGTATGATACTTATGGCAAAGGAGGCAATGACAGCATCTGGATTGCCCCCCTTGAGGAAATCTATGAGTATATCTTTACCCGCCATTTCTCGACAGTCAATGTCGGCAATGACGGAACCGACCTGGTTATAAGCCTGCGTCTTGCGGGCATGAAAAATTTCCGGCAGGGATATGAGATGACATTGCAATTATCAGGAGTTGATTTCTCAAACGTAAAGAGCATTACCTCAGAGAATACACTCTATTATCTTGCCTCCGGCGTTCAGGCTGACGGCACGTTGCTTGTCAACCTGAACTGCAATCAAGGATTGCCCGCTTTGGCCGAGAAATATGTGGCTGCGTTTGAAGCATCGCCCTCACAGGACACGCTGGAGGATGCCGTATATATGATATCCAGACTTAGCGATGACTTGAGACTGCCATATCAGGAGCGTGTGGACGCATTAAACAGACCTTTCGGATTGAACTCCATTCTTATCAACAACAATGCCGACAGCACTGTTAAGCAAGAGGTCAAAATAACCATCGTGTTTGACGGATTTACCGCCCCGGCTTCATACAGGCTGGGTGAAAGCCCGGATCTGTCGGAAGTGCCATGGATTGATTTCATCAGTGAGGTTCCATTCTCATTGTCTTCAGGATTGGGTGTTAAGACGGTCTATTGTCAGATCAAGGCTCCGGACGGAACCCTTTCGGAGGTCAGGTCAGACACTATTGAAGTACTGGAAGCCGGTACACGTAAGGCCATTGTATCGCTTGGGTGGAGTAAGGCTGAAATCCCGTCTTCTACCTCTGTTTATGATGCAGCAACGGGTATTACAAGGTTCCAGTCGCAGGCTGCAATAACCGAATCACGCCATATTTATGATACGTTCGGTGAATTGTTAGGTACTGCAGTACCTTCGACTAACTCGAGTGTAATGATATCCAGCGCGACTTTAAAGGGTGCGGTTACCGGTGACGACAGCGGGGTTTACCCCGATGAATACCTGTGGCACAATTCAGCCATGGGAGCCAATGCTGTTAAGAACGAAAGCATCACGTTTACGCTTCCTGCAGGAACTTACAAGGTTCGCATCTTCACCAACACCATTTGGGCACAGCGGGTCATTCCCAATGAAGCGCTGTCATACAAAGCTGTGACAGACACAGATGAGAAGGCATTCACCTTACCCACATCCGGTGTGCAGAACAATATAGCCAACCTTACCGAACCTGTTACGGTAACCGTAGGGGAAAACGGGATGTTACGGATTGATTTCGGTGTCGGATCGGCAGGAACTTATTATTATGCACCGTTGAATATAATTGAAATTGAAGAGGTATAATGATTCAAAATAGAATGAAAACAATTGATGCAATTATCATCCACTGCTCAGCCACACGAGCCGGACAAGATTTACGTGCAAGGGATATTGACCGTATGCACAAGCAGAGAGGTTTTAACCAAATCGGCTATAATTTCGTGATTGATTTAGACGGAACAGTAGAAAACGGCCGACCATTATCCATTGATGGAGCACATTGTAATACGAAAGGGTTTTCTGGCTTGTCTTACAACAAACACAGTATCGGTATTTGCTACATCGGTGGATTAGATATCAACGGTAAGCCGGCCGATACCCGTACAGAAGCGCAGAAAGAATCGCTACGTAATTTGGTGGCAAAACTCTGTAAAGAGTACCCTATTATTGAATTACTCGGCCATCGAGACACATCACCCGATTTGAACGGTAGTGGCGAAGTTGAACCAACCGAATACATCAAGGCATGTCCCTGTTTTGATGTTAGGAGTGAATTTGAAAACTTTATGCGCAACGTTATTATTCGACCATAGAGAATCTGTGCAAGGTTTGTACAAAAGTTGTACAAAAATCGTACACACATAAGGTGCTGTTTTACAGGATATTATACAAGCCTTGCACGATTGTACAATTTTTAAGCTATGTTTTAGATTTCGAACGTATCAAAACATTGCATACCTTCCCGTTTGCTTTCATCCATGACGTGCGCATAAACCAATGTCTCCTTTATGTCCGAATGCCCCAAAAGCTCCTTCAGTGCTGCAAGATCTTTAGTATGCCTCAAATAAATGGTCGCAAAAGTATGCCTCCCTACTTTATGAGTGATCGGTTTATCAATCCCAGCAATAGCGGCAATATCCTTCAGATTACGATTCATCGTTTGGTCGGCCTGAATCACCTCAAACAAAGGCCCCTTTTTCCTCGTACCGACAATTTTGAACAGCAAGTTCCGAAGTGGTTCAGAAATCGGAATCTGTATAGGCTCCGGCTTACTGTTACGAAGCTTCATTCTGAAGTAAGTGAAATGATCTTCGGTAAATTGCTCAAGCCGGAGTTTTTTCGCATCTCCTACATGCAGGCTGCTGAAGCACAGAAACAGAAAAAACTCCAATGTCTTATGTAGTTTGTAATCCAACTCACCTGAATTATATAACGACACAAGTCTACCCAACTCGTTCTCATTCAAGTAAACGCAAGTGGAAGATATTCTTTTGATAGACCAGTCCTCAAATGGATTCTCGGTCATGTATCCAGCTTTATACGCGGCCAATACATATTTCTTTAATACTCCCATATTCTTATAAGCCGTATTGGCATTGTTCTCTAACTCCTTCCGTAAATGGGTAAAATAAACATCCAGCCATTCATGTGTGATGTCATCAAAAGTCAGATTTGCATTAAAGTCCTTTATCTTCCGTATGACGCTCATGTGGGTCTGAAGGGTGGTCAACTCCGTACGGTGCGAAATCTTTTTCATGTACTCCCGGACGAAATCAAAGAATGTAGGATAATCACTCGGACGGTTGTATTCTCTTAAGAAGAGATCACGAGACAGTTTCTTATCCCGAAGGCGGTATTTTACAAACACATTATTAATTCGTGCCAGGATGGTTTCAATAATCAGATTCTTGTCTGCAGCTTGCTTGTCACCGGAAGTCACTATACCCTTTTTCTCGTTCCAGTTCTTCAAGGACACAGCTACTTTGGTAGAGAAATTCACCTTTTGTCTCTGTACGTAAAATGAAATCCATACGATACCGGCAGTATTGTTTCTATATTGACGAAGGTATGTTTTTATGTTTATCATGTGCTACAATCGTATTGTTTTAACATTGCGAGATACACATCGGGCTACACCGCACGATTTTTTTTGGAATTGGAAAGGTAGTTAACTTTCTGATAGTCAATAAACGACAAAAGCTCCGACCATTTCTGATCGAAGCTTTTTCCACTACAGGAGGTTCCTGGCGGATTCGAACCGCCGTACACGGTTTTGCAGACCGCTGACTAAGCCACTCATCCAAGGAACCAGTCTTTCTCGTTTGCGGATGCAAAGGTAGTACATTTTTTGGAACTACCAACTATCCGCAGCATTTTTTCTTTGTTTCTTTTCTTTCTTCACTACACTCCGAACGTTTCTTCTCATATAAATTCTTTAATTCACAGCCAGTTGCACAATTTGCACAAGGATTACGTTTTTCCTTCACTCCACGAAAAAAAGAATAAATACTCTGCCCTATACGGACAATACACAGTAATAAAATAAGGGCTACTGCCCAATTCTGCCAATTATTCATCCAAACATTCCTCCTATCTGATAAATAGCAAAGACCACTACCCATGCAAGCACAGTGGTGTACACTGCTGTAAACAATGCCCACTTCCAACTTCCTGATTCTCCTTTAATGGCAGCCAGTGTAGCGATACATGGAAAATAAATCAGTACAAACACCATATAGCAAAAAGCCACCAAAGGAGTAATCGGGATACGTTCACCCAAACTCACCGCATCAGCTTCGGCGTCATCTGCATACAGTACGCCAAGTGTACTTACCACCAATTCCTTAGCTCCTACACCAGAAAGAATACCAATGCCCAGCTTCCAATCGAAGCCCAACGGTTTTATCACCGGCTCCATGGCCTTACCTATCCTACCGATATAAGAATTTTCCTGTTGTTCGGCCACATCTGTATATGCGTCATGGTTCGGATAGTATCCTAAAGCCCATATAACAATGGAAGCTATCATAATGATTCCCCCCATTTTACGTAAATACTGCGCACCTTTCTCCCAAGTATGGCGGAAAATAGACTTGGATGTGGGTATGCGGTAAGGGGGAAGCTCCATAACAAACGGCGTATCGTCTCCCTTCACCAGAAAACGACAGAAAAGCCGCGCCATAACTACCGCCAGCAAAATACCGATAGCATAAATTACCAATAATACCAGACTGGCATTATTGGGAAAGAACGCCCCCACCAACAGCAAATAAATAGGCAAACGAGCACTACATGACATCAACGGATTGATGAGCATGGTTACCAGCCGACTTTTACGGTTCTCAATGGTTCGTGAAGCCATAATGGCCGGCACATTGCAACCAAATCCCATAATCAAAGGAATGAAAGACTTACCATGCAATCCCATTTTATGCATTATCTTATCCATAATAAAAGCTGCACGCGCCATATATCCGGAATCTTCCATTAAAGAAATGAAAAAATACAAAATCAAAATATTCGGCAGGAAGACGATAACCCCGCCTACACCACCAATGATTCCGTCAACCAGCAAGTCTTTCAGCGGACCTTCTGACATGTTATTCCTCACCCAATCGCCCAGTACCCCTACCAGCCATTCAATACCCTGCATAGGATAGTCCCCCAGTATAAATGTTCCTTCAAACATCAGATACAGGAACAGAAAAAAGATAGGGTACCCCCATACGCGATGCGTCACAATCGAGTCTATCACACGCGTGGTACGTGCCGTATCTTCATGATTGTCGACATAGGTTTCACGAAGTGCACCGGAAATAAAACCGTATTTAGCATCCGTAATGGCCTGCTCGCTGTCCTCGTTTATCGCATTGCGAAGGCGTTGCTCTTCACGATTACGAACTTCAATAATATCTTTTCCATTAGGAAACTCCTGTACTATTTTCTCCAAGTCACCGTCATTTTCCAGCAACTTGATAGCCAAAAAACGAGTAGAATATTTATACCGTATGTTTTCATTGACGCTGATAACGCGCTTCACCTCCTCAATGCTCCGTTCCAGTTCAGGCCCATGATTGATATGAATATGGCGGTAAAAGCCAACCGGATGTTCCTTCTCCTCCTTGTGAGTCCCAAAATCATGATCGGGCACATATTCCTTGTGCCAATTGCGCAGGTCATTCAGTATTTCAGCACGCACTTTCCCTTTCTTATCCAAGAAGTCTCCGCCTTCGTAAATACCGATAATAACATGAAAAAGCTGTTCAATCCCCTTCCCGGTTCGGCTAATAGTAGGCAGCATCGGCACGCCGAACAATTGTCCAAGCTTTACGTAATCCAACGTATTACCACTCGCTTCCAGTTCATCGTACATATTGAGCGCAATAACCATACGTACATTCATGTCAATCAGCTGGGTAGTAAGATACAGATTACGTTCCAAATTGGAAGAATCCACTACGTTGATTATAATATCCGGCGTTTCATTGATAATGTGGTGACGAACATAAATTTCTTCAGGAGAATATGCAGAAAGAGAATAAGTTCCCGGCAAGTCTACAATGCGGAAGTGATAGCCCTGAAAGTCGAAATAGCCTTCTTTGGCATCTACGGTTACACCGCTATAATTCCCTACATGCTCGTGCGAACCCGAAGCAATATTAAAAAGAGACGTCTTGCCACAATTGGGATTTCCCACCAAAGCTACATTAATAGTACGACGTTTGCCCAAAGCGATACGTTTCAGTTCTTCTTCACTCAGACGCATATCCTCGCTCATCCCCTCGTGATAATCAAGATGTACCGCATCCCGGAGCATTTCCTGTTCGCCAACAATCTCAATCATTTCAGCTTCCTGATGCCGCAATGATATTTCATATCCCATTACCTTGTACTTAACAGGATCCTTCAAAGGGGCATTCAGCAGTACCTCCACCGTTTTTCCCTTGACAAATCCCATTTCTACGATTCGCTTACGGAAACCACCATGTCCCAGTACTTTAACAATTACACCTTTTTCACCGGTTTTCAATTCGGACAAACGCATAGTCTTCTGTCTTTCTTTATTTTTGCCGCAAAGATAAAAGATAAGTTCATACAGCGCAAATAATTTAGAATGTTTTTAAATAAGAAGAGACTTAAGGAAATAAACGCGTAGCACATACATCACTCCGAGCGATGTTTCCATACGGAAATAGTAAAATTCAATAAGAAACATGTATATTTGCCCCCATGGAACAGGAAAGAGTAGCACAATACATCAATCAGAAACGGCTTTTTATGCCAACGGACAAAGTAATCATAGCCTTGAGTGGTGGAGCCGACTCCGTTGCGCTGTTGTGTTTGTTGCAAACGTTGGGGTACAACTGCGAAGCCGCACACTGCAATTTCCACCTCCGCGGCAAAGAATCTGACAGAGACGAGGCATTTGTCTGTCAACTATGTGCAAAGCGGCAAGTTCCATTACATATCGTCCATTTTAATACTGTACGTACAGCCGAAGAACGACATATCTCCATTGAAATGGCAGCGCGGGAACTACGTTACGAATGGTTTGAAGAAATACGCCGAAAAAGCGGTGCCAATGTCATTGCCGTAGCTCATCACCGGGATGACAGCGTAGAAACTCTTCTGCTAAACTTAATCCGCGGCACAGGAATTAACGGCTTAAGGGGAATACGCCCCAAGAACGGGCACATCGTACGCCCTCTCCTTTGTCTGGACCGCAAAGAAATTATTAATTACCTGAACCGCACAGGACAGGACTATGTAACAGACAGCACCAATCTGCAAGATGAATATACCCGTAATAAAATACGGCTTAACCTGCTCCCCATGATGCAGGAAATCAATCCTTCCGTCAAAGAAAGTATTTTCAATACAGCCGAACATCTAAGCGAAGTATCCATCATATATAAGAAAAGCATAGAAGAAGCAACAAAGCGGGTGCAAACAACAGAGGGAATATGCATTGACGCTCTGATGCAAGAAACTGCTCCCGAAACATTATTGTTTGAAATATTATATCCGCTCGGTTTCAATGCTGCTCAAATCAGAGATATATACCGGGCGTTGGAAGGACAACCGGGAAAAACCTTTTCTTCGGAACACTGGCGCGTTGTGAAAGATCGTAAGTACCTTTTAATTGAAGCGTATCAACAGGTTGAACAACCCTTGCTGGCAATGGAAAAATACTCTCTCACCCCGGACTTCATCATTCCCCGCGATAAAGAAGTCGCCTGTTTTGATGCTGACAAGCTTCTGCATCCCCTTTCCCTACGGCTTTGGCAGCAAGGCGATGTCTTTACCCCATTCGGCATGAAAGGCAGAAAAAAAGTAAGTGACTACATGACCGACCGGAAGTTTTCCCTCCTGCGCAAAGAACAACAATGGGTGTTGTGTTGCGGCAAAGACATTATCTGGTTAGTAGGCGAAAGGACAGACAACCGCTTCCGCGTTGATTCCTCCACACAACGCGTGCTCATAATCCACATTATTAAGAAAAAACGGTAACTCCTATTCTCTTTATTCAAGACATGAAAAGACGTTTGTACCTTAAATATAAGTTTCCTTTGTAACTTTCATAAGATAATCCTGTTTTCTTTCTGTCTCTTGAAACAATCGGCAAGCAGAGCGGCAAATGGCGTATCAAATGTACGAGCTTTTTGCGGGCAACCTTTTATACAGGCACAGCAACGGATACACTTTTCCGCATCAGTGTAACACTCATCACCTTTCTTGATGGCACTTGCCGGACAATGCACCGCACAATATCCACAGTGATTGCAAAGTTCTGTACCGACTGCCGGAATACGAGGCATGGGCACACCGCCTTTACGCAGTTTCACCACTTTCCGCAAAAAACGGAATAACGGAAAAAATGCCTGATAAGGACGTTGAATACGGTTGACATCGACAGCATATAATTTATCCATTTCGGCTGCAGTTTCAATCTTTGTCCGTATTTTAGCGCCAAATGTCTCCGCAAATTGCAGATCATCCACATCCGGCCGTCCTACTGCTATGGGATTCTGCTCCGTACTGTATGAATGTTCGCCAACAAACGTTCCTCCTGCAATTACTTTAAACCCTCTTTCCGACGCAAATGCATCCAACTCCACCAACGCCTTTTCATAGGCCCGGTTACCATAAACAACAACCAACACCGCCGGTGCGCCCGAAGTATGAATATCCTTCATCCGTTCCAATGCCAAAGGTGCCACTTTTCCACCGTATACGGGAACGGTAATTACTGCTAAAGTATTTTCCGGTATTTCCAGCTTTCCTGCCGGGTGCAAAGTCAGATCCGTTTTCATTATTTCAGAAACACCTGTACCTCGAACAATTGCCTCGCCCACTTGTTTAGAGGTATGGGTAGGCGAAAAAGTAACTAAATGAACTGCGCATATATTCATAAATCTATTTCTTGATGATAATGGAACAAAGATAGACTTTTAAAATTAAAAAAAAGACGATTTATTTATGAAACCAAAAATTATTATTACCTTTGCACCGTTGAAACATTCTGTAACTCCTTACTGAGGTGAGGATTGTTAACCAGATTTCCGGTTCAATAATAAATATCCCTATTAAATCATAATTTACAAGGTAGACTTACCAAATAAGTAAAAAACCATTCACACATATACTGTATGTATAATATCATTCAATTAAACGACAAAAATTTGTCGGAATTGCAAGCTATTGCCCAAGAGCTTGGTATCAAAAAAACAGATTCTCTCAAGAAAGAAGAACTTGTCTACAAGATCCTTGACGAGCAAGCTATTGCAGGAGCAACCAAGAAAGTAGCTGCCGACAAATTAAAAGAAGAACGTAAGGGGGACAAACAAAAACGTTCTCGCGTAACAGTTAAGAAAGAAGGAACGGACAAGGTGTTCACAGCCAATAAAAACGGCGAGCTTACAAAAGGAAAAACAGGAGAAACACCTGCCACACAAACTTCTGCACAAACAGTAGAGACAGCTAAAGAGACGGCTGCTTCCTCAACTCCCGCAACAGAGACCGAAGCTCCCAAACGCAAACCGGGACGTCCTCGTAAAGTAAAGCAAGAAGCGGCCCCCGTAACTGAAGTATCCAAGACTGCCCAGACGGAAACTAAAGCAGAAGTTGCAGAACCCCAAAAAGCGGAAATAAAGAAAGCCGAACCGAAAGTAACCCCAGCTGCTCCACAACCGACACCAGATGAAACGCCCGTTTTACCGGAAGTAGAGGACGATTTCATCCCCATCGAGGATCTGCCTACCGAAAAAATAGAATTACCATCGGAACTCATCGGCAAGTTTGAGGCCACCAAAGCAGAAACTCCCGTTCCCGTAGCAGAGCAACCGCAACAACAGCGCCCCCGTCTTCGTCTCCGCGACAACAACACTCCATACAATAACAATCGTAACAATAACAACAGCCAACGTCCTGCACAGCAGCAGCGTCCCGCACAACAGCAGAACAGTAATGACAACAATTATGCTGCTCCGGAACGCAAGCCGGTAGCAGAACGTGAAAAGGCATATGAATTCGACGATATACTTACCGGAACCGGCGTATTGGAAATCATGCAGGACGGTTATGGTTTTTTGCGCTCATCCGATTATAACTACCTTTCTTCTCCTGACGACATCTATGTTTCACAATCACAAATCAAGCTGTTCGGCTTAAAGACCGGTGATGTAGTGGAAGGTGTGATCCGTCCTCCAAAGGAAGGTGAAAAATATTTCCCGCTGGTAAAAGTGTCCAAGATTAACGGGCGCGATCCGGCTTTCGTGCGCGACCGCGTACCGTTTGAACATCTCACCCCACTTTTCCCTGACGAAAAGTTCAGACTTTGCAAAGGTGGATATTCCGATTCCATGTCGGCCCGCGTAGTAGACCTTTTTGCCCCTATCGGTAAAGGGCAGCGTGCATTAATCGTAGCCCAGCCCAAAACCGGTAAGACTATCTTAATGAAAGATATTGCCAACGCAATTGCAGCCAACCATCCCGAAGTTTACATGATTATGCTGCTGATTGACGAACGTCCGGAAGAAGTTACCGACATGGCACGTACCGTAAATGCAGAAGTTATCGCTTCCACTTTCGACGAACCTGCAGAACGTCACGTAAAAATAGCAGGCATCGTTTTGGAAAAAGCCAAAAGAATGGTAGAATGTGGACATGACGTTGTTATCTTCCTTGACTCCATTACACGTCTGGCACGAGCTTACAACACTGTTTCTCCCGCCTCCGGTAAAGTCCTCTCCGGTGGTGTAGACGCTAATGCGCTGCACAAACCGAAACGTTTCTTCGGTGCTGCCCGCAACATTGAAGGAGGAGGTTCGCTGACTATTCTTGCAACAGCGCTAATTGATACCGGTTCCAAAATGGATGAAGTCATCTTTGAAGAGTTCAAAGGTACGGGTAACATGGAATTACAACTCGACCGCAACCTGTCTAACAAGCGTATCTTCCCGGCAGTCAACATCGTTGCCTCCAGCACCCGCCGCGACGACCTGCTGCAAGACAAACAAACGCTGGATCGCATGTGGATTCTCCGTAAGTACCTTGCCGACATGAACCCGATAGAGGCAATGGACTTCGTAAAAGACCGCATGGAAAAGACCAAGGACAATGACGAGTTCTTGATGAGTATGAACAGTTAAACTCTCGCATGAGAAATAGTGATAAGAGATAAGAACAAGTATCTAAAAAAGAGCGGGATAAATTAGATTATTCTGCTCTTTTTTATTTAAATTTGCCACATGTTACTATTTTTCGTGCAATGTAAAGGATAAGAAAGTGAAAGCATACAAAACAAACCTAATCTTAATCTTCTTACTGCTTGGAATATCTCCTTGGGCTTTTTCAGCCTCCGCTGAAATGAGTAGCAAACATCTTCGTCTGGTAAAAGACTTAATGAACAATAATCTTGCCTACTCCCAAGACGCAACAACAACCAACATCATTGAATGGGAAGAGGAAATCGTAGACTCTCTCCGACAAAAGAAAGATTACAGAAATATGTTTCTTATGAAACAAATGGCTGTATATGCTTATTCCCTTCAGGCCAAAATATCAGAAGCATTAAAAAAAGCCGACGCCATGATGGACGAGGCACGGTTAATGAAATACAACATTGGTATTTCTCTCTCTTATCAAGCCTTAGGAGATATCTACCTCAATGCCGGAATGAGACCTGAAGCCGTAGAGGAGTATGAAAAGGCAATGAAAACTTTACAAGCAACTCCTCATGCAGAAAAAATACAAGAAAGAATATTCATCCAATTAGTTCCCACACTCATCAAGCTCAAACGGATGGACGAGGCAAAAGCATACTTAGAGCATATGAGCGAAATTTGCGAAAGCAAATGTCTCAGCCCTTTTCTTCTCTATGCCTACCATGCATACTATTACCTACGCAATAACGACTTGAGTAAAGCCCGGGAGTATATAGATGAAGCCATAAAGATCAACAGCAGAACTCCCTCCCATTTTTACGACAATATCTTGAAATATATGCAGGCCGAATATGCACTGGAAACAGAGGACTATGAAAAGGCGATTCTATTTTTCACAGAACTTGCCAGCAAGTCCAGCAGCATAGACACATATAACAATTACCTGAAAATCCGAAAAAAGATAGCCTATATCTATAAAGAGTTGGGACAATACAAAAAGGCCTGCGAAACATATCAGACCATTAAAACAACCCGCGACTCTATTAATGCCCATAATTACACTTCTCAAATAAATTTACTGCGCACCATATATCAGATAGACCGTCTTGAATTGGATAACCAGACACAAAAAAACCGGATGTTGTTTTACCTGATTATCGGCAGTAGCATCATCCTGACCATAATCATTATCTTTGCTTTCCACATCAAACAGGAGAACAAAAGTTTGGCAGCATCCAGAGAAAAGCTGAACAAGGCACAAAAAAGCGCAGAAAATTCCATTCGTGCCAAAAGCCTGCTCTTATCCAATATGAGTCATGAAATTCGTACTCCCCTGAACGCATTATCCGGTTTTTCCTCTATTCTGACCGACAACAACATAGACGCAGAGATGCGCAAACAATGTAACGACATTATCCAGCAAAATTCAGACCTTCTATTAAAATTAATAGATGATGTAGTGGATCTATCCAGTTTGGAAAGAGGAAAAATGCAATTCCGTTTTGAAATCCATGATGCCGTATCTCTTTGCCAAAATGTTACTGACACCGTAGATAAGATAAAGCAGACTTCCGCTTCCATTGTATTTCAAACTTCTTTAGGAAAGCTGGAATTATACACCGATGAAGCCCGTTTGCAACAACTGCTTATCAACCTGCTTATCAACGCAACCAAATTCACGACGGAAGGCCGCATAACCCTGACCTTGGAAAAGCAGGACGGCATGGCATTATTTGCTGTAACTGATACAGGATGCGGAATTGCTCCTGAAAAGCAAGGCAAGATATTCCATCGTTTTGAAAAACTGGACGAGAATGTGCAGGGAAGCGGATTAGGCTTGTCCATCTGCCAACTGATTGTCGAGCGTTTCGGCGGTGAAATTTGGATTGACACAGAATACAAAGACGGTTCCCGGTTTGTTTTCACCCATCCTATCCCCAACACCACCCCAAATAACAAGGAGGCAGAACTATGAAAAAGCAACTTATCACACTGTTTTTCATCTTACAAATGCTGCCCGGCTGGAGCAACAGCCATGCAACGTCCATAACCGACAGTTTACTGACCGTACTATCCGCACTACCTCACGACACTACCCGGCTGAAAACATTACACCAAATAATATTAACCTCACAAGACACTCCACTGGCACTCAAATATGCACAGCAGCTATACAAAGAGGCGAAATTGCAGAACAACAAGTTATACATCTGCGATGGCGCATACTTCCAGACCCTTTATTATTACAATAATGACGGCGAGCAAGACAGTATCAGCAAATGGGTCAACCTGTTAAAGCCCATAGCCCAAAGTATACAATATTGGAAAGTCTATTTCAACTCACAGAAATTACTCATCAACACCTACGTATACAATAACCAGTATGAATACGCTTTCAACGAAGCATCCAAAATGCTGGAAAAAGCCCAAAGTATAAAGAGTGTGACCGGAGAGGCCTCAGCCTATCAATGCCTGGCAAATATCTACCATGAAACCAACCGCCGGAAAGATGAGGAAAAAGTACTCAGGAAACTTTATGAGCTGTTTCCACAAATCACCCACCCCGGTACACAAATCAATATATTAAGCCAACTCATTACTTTCAGCAAACAAACAAAATGCTATACCGACCTTGAAACATTTTTGGATAAGAGTAAAGAAGTTTTGGATAAAATGGTACATAATAACCCTGCAATATTAAAAAGCATTTCCAATCAATATCTCTACGTAGAGATATATTATACCTATCTATATTTAGAAACCGGCAATCAAAAACTGGCAAAAGAACATTATAAAAAATGCTCCGCATACATCACCCCCAACAGTTTCCTCCCCTATCTGGTTCTTTACCGGAATATGGCAATGGAATATCATCTCACTCTTAAAGAATACGATACGGCGCTTGCTATCGCCGACAGTGCGATTCGCTTTGTGCAGGAAAATGATTTCGACATATCCGACTATGCTAAAGAAACTGGTTATAAAGCCGATATCCTAAAAGAGATGGAGAGATATACCGAAGCGTTGCCACTCTATGAAGAGATTATCCAAATAGAAGATTCGATAAGTGACGCCATTTCCAATCAGCAACTGGAAGAAATAAAAGAGTCATACCATTTAAGCCAACTGATACTGGAGCAAGGACAATTAAAAGGCTACATACAGATTATCATTTTAGTAGCAGTGGCTGTCATACTGATGTTATATATCATGTATACGATACGCATTAACCGGATACGGAAAGAGCTCAAATCCTCCGAGAGGCAGACCAAAGAAGCCACCCGAAAAACAGAGGAGGCCAACGAGCAGAAAAACCGCTTCCTTGCCAACATGAGCCATGCCATTCGCGTACCGCTTCATAGTGTGGTCGGGTTCTCACAACTCATAACCACCGATACTGACATTAACGAAAAAAGCCGTAAGGAATATTCTGAAATCATACAGCAGAATACGGAGAAACTCATGTCGCTGGTCAACAACGTCTTGGACTTATCCCGACTGGAAGCCGACATGATGAAATATCAACTGACGGACTACGATATTGTCCAACTCTGCAACGATGCCATCTGCTCCGCACAGATGCAAAGAAGCAACCTGCATATCCACTTTCAGAAATCAGTAAACGAATATATCATACACACGGACTGTAACCGGATGATGCAAATTATTACCAGCACACTTACAGGCTTTTCCACTGTTCAGGAAGAGCGTGAAGTCCATTTCAGTCTGGACAGAAATGGAGAAATCCTATGTTTCAAAATAACCAACTCTCCTTTGGCAGACAAGAAATACAACAATCAGGAAACCTCTATACACCATGAAATCAACCGCCTGTTGCTGAAACATTTCAATGGTACTTATCAGATTATTCCCGATGCACCGGCAGGCCCAACAATTCTTTTCACCTATCCTGCCACAAAACCATAATAATATTCTGCCTCTAAAAGAAGGCAGTTACAGGTATTTTTTGTACTTTTGCGCCTCAATAAGAGTAAATTGTAATTTAGTAATTGTAATTAGATAGTATGTTCGATAATTTAAGCGAGAGACTTGAGAGGTCGTTTAAAATTTTGAAGGGTGAAGGTAAAATCACCGAAATCAATGTGGCAGAGACGCTGAAAGACGTGCGTAAAGCACTTCTGGATGCCGACGTAAACTATAAAGTAGCTAAAAATTTCACCGATACCGTTAAAGAAAAGGCTTTGGGACAAAACGTGCTGACAGCGGTAAAGCCCAGCCAATTAATGGTAAAAATCGTACACGATGAGTTAACCCAGCTCATGGGGGGCGAAACTGCGGAAATCAACATTGACTCCAAACCGGCCGTTATTCTGATGTCCGGTCTGCAAGGTTCCGGTAAGACAACTTTCTCCGGAAAATTGGCACGAATGTTGAAAACCAAAAAGAACCGGAAGCCTTTGTTGGTAGCTTGTGACGTTTACCGTCCCGCTGCTATCGAGCAGTTACGCGTGCTGGCCGAACAGATTGAAGTACCTATGTACTCCGAACCGGACAGCAAGAATCCGGTAGCCATTGCCCAGAACGCCATACAGGAAGCTAAAGCCAAAGGATACGACCTCGTAATTGTCGATACAGCCGGTCGTCTGGCCGTAGACGAAGAAATGATGAACGAGATTGCTGCGATAAAAGCCGCTATCAATCCCAACGAAATCTTGTTTGTGGTAGACTCTATGACCGGACAAGATGCTGTAAATACCGCAAAAGAATTCAATGACCGCTTGGACTTCAACGGTGTAGTATTGACTAAGCTAGACGGTGATACCCGCGGTGGTGCCGCCCTTTCCATCCGTTCCGTAGTAAACAAGCCTATCAAATTTGTCGGTACCGGTGAAAAGTTGGATGCTATCGACCAATTCCACCCTGCCCGTATGGCCGACCGTATTCTCGGCATGGGTGATATCGTATCACTGGTAGAGCGTGCACAAGAACAATACGATGAAGAAGAAGCCAAACGTCTGCAAAAGAAAATTGCAAAGAACCAGTTCGACTTCAACGACTTCCTGAACCAAATTGCCCAAATCAAGAAAATGGGTAACCTGAAAGAACTCGCTTCCATGATACCGGGTGTTGGAAAAGCCATTAAAGATATTGACATTGACGACAATGCCTTCAAGAGCATCGAAGCGATTATCTACTCCATGACTCCGGAAGAACGCAGCAACCCGGCTATTCTGAACGGTTCTCGCCGCCAGCGTATTGCCAAAGGTAGCGGTACAAACATTCAAGAAGTGAACCGACTGCTGAAACAGTTCGATCAAACCCGTAAGATGATGAAAATGGTGACCGGCAGTAAAATGGGTAAAATGATGCCGAAACTGAAAAGATAAGAAGGTAAATACCCCGCTGCATATCAATCCCGCTAATTTCATATATTGAATGAAGTTAGCGGGATTTTTGCTTTATTCGGTTATTTACTCTACTTTTGCGGATAATGCTGTATAAATAATAACTAATACAATAATATTGAATATGACACTGATTGACGGAAAAGCAATTTCCGAACAAGTAAAGCAGGAAATTGCAGCGGAAGTAGCTGAAATAGTGGCGCGCGGCGGAAAGCGTCCGCATCTGGCAGCTATCCTTGTGGGGCATGATGGTGGCAGCGAAACCTATGTTGCAGCCAAAGTAAAAGCCTGCGAAGTATGCGGATTCAAATCCTCGCTTATTCGTTATGAAGCCGATGTAACGGAAGAAGAGCTGCTGGCGAAAGTGCGCGAATTAAATGAAGATGCAGACATAGACGGCTTTATCGTGCAATTACCCTTGCCGAAACATATCTCGGAACAAAAAGTGATTGAAACCATTGACTACCGTAAAGACGTGGACGGTTTCCACCCTATCAATGTAGGACGCATGTCCATAGGGCTGCCCTGTTATGTTTCCGCAACCCCTAACGGTATTCTCGAATTACTGAAAAGATATAAAATAGAAACTTCCGGAAAAAAATGTGTAGTATTAGGACGCAGTAACATCGTAGGTAAGCCCATGGCTGCTCTTATGATGCAAAAAGCCAATCCGGGCGATGCCACAGTAACCGTTTGCCACAGCCGCAGCAAGGATTTGGTAAAAGAGTGCCAAGAGGCGGACATTATCATCGCAGCTTTGGGACAGCCCAACTTTGTTAAAGCAGAAATGGTAAAAGAGGGTGCGGTTGTCATAGACGTAGGTACCACCCGCGTACCGGACGCAACCAAAAAATCCGGTTTCAAACTGACCGGTGACGTTAAGTTCGACGAGGTTGCTCCAAAGTGTTCATTCATCACTCCTGTGCCCGGTGGCGTGGGACCGATGACAATTGTTTCTTTAATGAAAAACACCCTGTTAGCCGGGAAAAAAGCTATTTACCAATAGACAAAGGTAATGAAAGCGTTCATTGCCTCTATCTTTCTACTGTATAGCGTAGTCCTTTCTGCACAAAAAAGGATTACGCTATTATTTGTAGGAGATTTGATGCAACACCAGGCACAAATAGACGCTGCCCGTACCCCCGACGGAAAATACGATTATTCTTCTTGCTTTGCTCTCGTAAAGGAACAAATCTCCCATGCCGATATTGCAATCGGCAACCTTGAGGTGACTCTCGGCGGAAAGCCCTATCGGGGTTACCCTACTTTCAGTGCACCCGACGAATATCTGCAAGCTATTAAGGATGCCGGATTTGATGTTCTGCTCACAGCGAACAATCATTGTCTGGATCGCGGCAAGAAAGGGCTGGAACGAACTATTGCTCAAATAGACTCCCTCGCCATTCCCTATGCAGGCACTTACCGGAATGTAGCCGAACGCACACAGCGCTATCCTCTTTTTATCCGGAAAAAAGGTTTCTGCATAGCCATACTCAACTACACCTACGGCACTAACGGAATAAAGGCCACTCCGCCCAATATAGTCAATTACATCAATAAAGAAACAATATTAAAGGATATCCACAGTGCCCAGGCCGTACGTCCGGATGCCATTATAGCCTGCATGCACTGGGGAGAAGAATACCAATCACTCCCCAACCGGGAGCAACGCGAACTTGCCGACTGGCTATTGGAACAGGGCGTAACCCATATCATCGGTTCACATCCGCACGTAATCCAACCTATGGAATTGCGCGAGGAAGGCAATCGGCAACACGCCGTCGTTTATTCCTTAGGAAACTTCATTTCCAATATGAGCGCGGCAAATACAGACGGCGGACTCATTTTCACCCTGCAACTGGAGAAATACCCTCTGCCCTCTCCTATTCATCCGCTACAAGGCAGATTAAGTTATTCACCCTTGCCCGACTCTTTCATCCCTTCTTTTCCATTCTCCCGAGTCACACAATGCGGATACACCTTAGTATGGACTGCCCGTCCCACTCTTACCGGAGGAAAAAATTACATTTTATATCCGTCCTACTCTCCCATTGACCAACTGCCACAAGCAGCCCGTAACCGCCTGAATATCTTTACAAAGAACTCCCGAAAGTTCCTGTTCAAGCACAATACAGGAGTTTGCGAGAATAGCAAATAGCTATTTTTTCTTGAAAATATTCACCGAAATATTTGCAATATCAAAGTTTATCCCTATCTTTGCACCGCATTTAAGAAATGTACCAACATGGTGACTGTAGTTCAGTTGGTTAGAGCGTCAGATTGTGGTTCTGAATGTCGAGGGTTCGAGTCCCTTCAGTCACCCAAAAGAAATCCTTAATAGTCAATAGATTATTAAGGATTTTTTTCTTTACAAAGACAAACTTGATCAGATATGAAAATCCTCTGGATAGACCTAAATAGTTCTTATGCCCATTCCTCACTGGCGCTCCCCGCACTACACGCGCAGATAGCAGACGACACTTCCATCGAGTGGGCCTCCGTATCCGCTACAATCAATGAAAACATAGGAACTATTGTAGAGGAAGCCTACCGGCATAAGCCCGACATTCTTGCCGCTACGGCCTGGCTCTTCAACCATGAACAATTACTGCATATCACATCAAGGCTAAAAGCCTTGCTCCCTGAAACCTGCCTCATATTGGGTGGTCCGGAATTTCTCGGAGACAATGAATTCTTTCTACGTAAAAATCCTTTTGTGAACTGCGTATTCAGAGGAGAAGGAGAAGAAGCCTTTCCCCGGTGGCTGTCATGCTGGAACCATCCGGAACAGTGGAATACAATCTCCGGGCTGTGCTTCCTGGATTCTGATGCGCAATACAGAGACAACGGAACAGCCCGGGTTTTAAATTTCTCCGGACTCATTCCACCCGAAAAAAGCCGTTTTTTCAATTGGAGCAAGCCGTTCGTACAACTTGAAACCACACGCGGATGCTTCAATACATGCGCTTTTTGTGTCAGCGGCGGTGAGAAACCCATACGTACCCTCTCCATCGACAGCATCCGCCGGCGACTTCAAATCATCCACGAACATGGCATCAAAAACGTACGCGTACTCGACCGTACATTCAATTATAATGCACGCCGGGCAAAAGAACTGCTCCAACTGTTTTTAGAATTTCCCGACATACGTTTTCACTTAGAGATACATCCGGCTCTTCTTTCCGAAGAATTAAAAGAAGAATTGAGGCGGTTACCTCAAGGGCTACTTCACCTTGAAGCAGGAATCCAGAGCTTGCGTGAGCCCGTTCTCAAACAAAGCCGCCGCATGGGTAAATTGTCCGATGCGTTGGCCGGATTGGAATTTCTCTGTTCACTCCCCAATATGGAGACTCATGCCGACCTCATTGCCGGACTTCCACTCTATCATCTCAATGAAATCTTTGAAGATGTATACACCCTTGCCGGATATAATGCGGGAGAAATACAGCTGGAATCGCTTAAGCTACTTCCCGGTACGGAAATGCGCCGACAGGCAGAAACACTTGGCATACATTACTCTCCTTTCCCGCCCTACGAAGTTTTAGAGACAAACGAAATCAGTGTTGGCGAGCTGCAAACAGCCCGCCAACTGTCCCGCCTTTTAGACGGCTTCTATAATACACCTGCCTGGCAAGCCCTAACCCGGGAACTAATATTGAACGACAAGACATTCTTGCATAAGTTCCTCGAATACCTGATACGGATAAATCTCATCGACCAGCCTATGAGCTTGGAAAAACGAGGACTTATACTTTACGAATACTGCAAACAAAACTGCCCAGAATATCAGACGCAAGCCAGCATTGCATGGATAGAAGCCGGCATGTCATTAAAAAAAGCCCCGGCAGAAAAAGCCAAAACCAAACATCAGATATCACCGGAAAAGTGGGAAGTCATATACGGGCACTACAAAGACAGCCTCAGACTTTGCTTTCTTCCGACCGACGATAGCAGCCAAAGCGGCTATTGGTTTGGATTTGAGTCTGAAATTCAAAGAACTACTCCTGTGTTCAAAGCGAAAACTATTTCACAGCAATCACATCAAGCCACGCACGAATAGCCTTCTCGTCCGTACGATTGAGCAAACGTCCCTCCTTCCAGTTCAAGTCGGGGTAGGTTTTCTTCAATACAGTTGCGCTATTGCCAATCGAACTGCCTCCCGAAGTGGCAAATGGGACTACCGTCTTGCCTTTCAGGCTATGACTTTCTATGAATGTGTTGATAATTCGCGGAGCAAGATCCCACCAGATAGGATAACCGATAAAAACCACATCATAAGTGCCGATATTTTCTTTTTTACTTTTGATTGCCGGACGCATCTTCGGATCGTTCATTTCAACCGAACTACGCGACCGCTTATTGTTCCAATCAAGATCTGCACTTGTATAAGGCTGTGCAGGAGCTATCGGATAGAGGTCTCCACCCACCGCTGCTCCCAACTTTTCTGCTGCGCGGGCTGTCGTACCGGTTGCCGAGAAATAGGCGACCAGTATTTTGCTGTTCGAATGTTTACTGTTCATCTTCTGTTTTTGTTGTGCGCACATTGCCGTAGTCATTCCGACTGTCATCAGCAGTGCAAATAGTAATTTATACATAGGAATTATTTTAGTTTATCATATTGTTCATCTGTTACCGGTTCCAGCCACTCATTGGAGGTGTTCTCACCGGAAACCTCGAATGCAAGATGTGCAAACCAGCTGTCGGATGCCGCACCATGCCAATGCTTCACACCTGCGGGAATATGGACAACCGTACCGGGAAGAATCTCCACCGCCGGTTTACCCTCTTCCTGATACCAGCCTCGTCCGGCTACACCGATAAGCATCTGGCCGCCGCCTTTTGTAGCTCTGTGTATGTGCCAGTTGTTGCGGCAACGCGGCTCGAATGTGACATTGGAAATGTTTACCTGCTCTCTCGAAACGGGTGCAAGATAACTGTTGCCAATGAAATACTGCGCGTATGCCGTATTCGGTTCACCTATCGGGAAAATCATCTCACGCTGGAATGCTGCCTTAGCATCCTCTCCGTTTGCATCTTCCGCCCACACATCCTTGGCAAGACGAAAAGCCGCCCATGCCTTTGGCCAACCTGCATAAAACCCGATATGCGTGATAATCTCCGCAATTTCCGTACGGGTGATACCGTTCTTTTTTGCCGACTGCAAATGAAATGTCAGCGAGCTGTCGGTAATGCCCTGACTGATGAGCGATGTAATTGTAACCAGACTGCGGTCGCGCAAGCCGAGCTTATCGGTACGGCTCCACACCTCACCAAAAAGGACATCATCGTTGAGTTCCGCAAATTTTGGGGCGAACTCACCCAACTGGTCGCGCCCTGCGGTTTGTACAATCTTTTTCTGTGCCATGACATTGACTGTAAAAAAAGTGAATACTGAAATTAAAATGATTCGGTTCATAATTCTCTATTAATGCATAATTCATTGTTGCAATTCAGATCTCATCCTTTGTCTCATTTCAAGTGCTCCTTGAAAAAAAGCTCTATCTTATCGAAAGGAATAATGTCCATACGGTCATACAAATCCGTATGCACAGCACCGGGAATAATCATCAGCTCCTTGTTATCACCTTTCAATTTCTTGAAAGCATCTTCGCTGAAATACCGGGAATGAGCTTTCTCTCCATGGATAAGCAATACGGCGCTACGAATTTCATCACTATAAGCAAGGATTGGTGCATTGATGAAAGCAAGTGCCGAAGTCTGGTTCCACCCCAAACCGGAGTTAATGGAACGGGAATGATAGCCTCGTTTCGTTTTGTAATAATCGTAATAATCTTTCATGAACTGCGGTGCATCTTCGGCCGGTTCAGGATTCATTGTCGTGCAGGGGTAAGTACCCGTACGATAATCTTTTGTGCGTTGCGCATTGAGCTCCCGACGCATCCGGTAGCGTGCATCTGCATTGTCCGCTGCATCGAAATAACCGTTGGCATTGGCGCGGCTGATATCGTACATGGTAGAAGCCACCGTAGCCTTGATGCGCGTGTCATTGGCCGCTGCATTGATAGCAAAGCCTCCCCAACCGCAAATGCCGAGTATGCCGATACGCTCCGCATCCACATCGGGACGTGTGGCAAGGTAATCCACTGCTGCCGAAAAGTCCTCCGTATTGATATCGGGTGAAGCCACACTGCGAGGTTGTCCGCTACTCTCACCCGTAAACGACGGGTCGAAAGCAATGGTCAGGAAACCCCGTTCGGCAAGTGTCTGTGCATACAGTCCTGACGATTGTTCTTTCACCGCACCAAACGGGCCGCTGACTGCAATGGCCGGGAACTTATCGGCAACAGCGATTTTCGGTACATACAGGTCTGCAGCGAGCGTGATGCCGAAACGATTGACAAAGGTCACTTTACTATGGTCCACTTTGTCGCTCTTCGGAAATGTCTTATCCCATTCTTCCGTAAGTTTCAACTTTTCCATATTCCTGTTATTTTGCATGTTTTGTGCACGACTCTCCATCAGGCCTAAGAGAGAGAGGAAAGCTGCTGTAAAAAAGATTGTCCGTTTCATAACCGATTGATTCTTTTGATTACCAATGTTTTCTTTTCACATTGCAAAGTTACAGGAGATTATAGAAAGGATTGGTAGATGAATTACAGATGTTATAACCTCAATTACAGAAAATCTTGCGGAATAGTTACCGCTTATGCATCCGGGGTGTCTTAGCCAAGAAGAGTGCCCGGAAAACAGCAACTTTCTCATCAGTGTGCGGAAATCTTTCAGCACACTGATTCTCTCACCCTCGCCGACACCGGAATTGCCACTGATTTCTTTGGCAACTCTTCCGTCAGCATGGCTGCCTGTCCATACTTGTATGTGATGGTGAGAAAAACTTTCTTTGCAGAATTCTTGTCCGACAAGTCAGTGAGACGGTAATGTTTACGATACAAAATGTCATAATGTTCTTTTTATTAATGAATGCTTTGGTTTAATTATCTCTTTGTCAGCCGATTTAATAATATCGACTTGGGATGATTCATCAATGATCAGGTAGTCAAAAAGATATTCACCCAAAATACATGTTTTCAACGATAATGTAGAACTTAGTATTACAGGATAGCGTTTAAAAAGTGATTAAACTTATAACAATAATCTTTTATGTTCTAACGGGTTACGATTCGCCAACTTGCAGATTTCTTTAGATTGCTCTGATTTGCTTTTTCAAATAACGCTTTTTATCCGGTACAAAGATCACAATTATTTGAACCTATGTTATTTCGTCTTTATTTTTGTGGCCGTTTTTTAAACATGGGTGTTTAATGCCTAAATCACACCTGCCAGTATATGATAAAAGAATAGCAATAGTATTGCCCCCATTCGTAATTTATGTTATAATGAAAGAGACGTTTTCGACAAGATCATAATTATAGAAGACAAGGCCCCCTTATTTAAGTTTGCATTTAAAATGATTCCGACTTTTTTCCTATTCCAAGTTTTTTTGTACTTTTGCACCGGATTTCTCAATCAATAATGCCCGAAATTCTGTTCTCATTTTTTAATATTCCCTGATGAGGCAGTTTGTAGCGCATTGTGGCAGATGTTGTGCTGTCCGGACTCTTATGGTTCATTATTAGTATTTCCGAGGGAATGAACAGAGGTTAACAGCTTATAGTTAACGGTTAGAGGAAAAGAATAATGAACAACAATACATCTATTTTTATTTCATGAACAAACTTATGGTTTATTCTGCTCTGGCTGTCGCTCTGATGGCCGGAGAGGCTTGTCTTGTACCCATATATGCACAAGACAGGGCTGTGCAGGCGATGACACTCACGACACTTTACAATCTTGCTGACCAACAGAGCCAGAAAGTGAAGGTGAGTGAAGTGGCTTTGCGGGCAGCTAACGAAGGGTTGGCAGCGGCCAAATCGGCTTTGCTGCCGAGTGTGGATTTGAGCCTTCAAGGCAGTTATACGGGCAATGCCTTCATGTTGTCGCGAGGTTTTTCGGCTAATGGAACAACTGACTACATCGTACCGGGTGTGGGAGTTATTCCCGTTGCAAACGGCAAGCAAGACACACCTCATTGGGAAAACAGTTTTACGGCTCAGGTTGCACAAGTGGTCTATGCCGGTGGAGTTATCCGTTCGGGCATCCGTATGGCGGAATTGGGCAAGGAAATGGCAGAACTCGATGTGGAGAAGAACCGCCAGGAAGTGCGCTTCTTGTTGACGGGTTACTATCTTGACCTCTGTAAGTTAGGTAATCAGATGGAAGTGGTGCGCCAGAATATCGCACTTACGCAAAAGGAGATTGCCCAAATGAAAGCTCGCCGTGAGCAGGGTACTGTTTTGCAGAACGACATCACTCGCTATGAATTCCAGTTGCAGAGTCTTGAACTCACACTGACAAAGCTCACCGATGCTTCTACCATCATCAACCATCAACTGGTAACAACACTTCATTTACCGGAACAGACGGTTATAGTTCCTGATAAGAACGAGCTCAACACAGAAATAAATGCACTCTCGGCAATCACTGCTCAAGATACGTGGCAGCAGACGGCGACAAGCAACAACCTTGGCATCCGTCAGTCGGAAGTGGCCGCAAATCTTGCAGAACAGAAGGTGAAGCAGGCAAAGGCAGAATCATTGCCTTCGGTGGCTGTCGTGGCAGAAAATCATCTCTTTGGTCCTTATACACAAGACCTCATCCCGAAAGATTGCAATGTAAACGTGTGGTTTGTCGGGATAGGCGTAAAGTTCAGCCTTGGCAGTCTTTGGAAGAACAAACACCACATCCGCAAGGCACGTACTGAACATCGGCAGTCAAAGGAAGCGCTCGCCTTGGCTCGTGAGGGTGTGGAAAATGCTGTACAGGCAAATTACACCAATCTCCTTACCTCCTACACCGAGGTGAAGACACAGCAGAAGCAGGTGGAACTTGCCAATCAGAACTACTCCGTGGTGCAGAATCGTTATCAAAACGACCTTGCACTCCTTACCGACATGGTCGATGCCTCCAACATGAAACTCTCTGCCGAAATGGCGCTGGTTAATGCCCGCATCAGCATGCTTTATAATTTCTATACACTCAAATACGTAACAAACACTTTATAATAATGGAAAAGAACAAGATACACATCTATTTATATAATGTGCTCATCGTGCTTTGCCTCTTGGGTGGAGCCGTTTATGTGGTGAGCCAGTTTATGCACTTCGGCAGTGGAGAATTTACCGACAATGCCCGTGTACGCCAGAACGTCGTGCCTCAGAGCAGTCGTGTACAAGGCTTTATTCGCGAGGTACGTTTCGCGGATTTCCAGCAGGTAAAGAAGGGTGATACGCTCGCCATCATCGAGGATGCCGAATTTCGCTTGCGACTGGCCCAAGCCGAGACCGACCTTATCCGTGCCGAACATGGTTCGCAGGGAACGGCAAGCAGCATCGTTACCACCAAGACAAGCATGACCGTTACCGAAGCCGGCATCGAATCCGCACGTGTACAGATGGAGAATGCCATGCGTGAGGATACCCGTTTCAAGAAGCTCCTCAGTCAGGATGCTGTCACCCAACAACAGTATGATAAAGTACATACAGGCTATCTGAGTGCCAAGGCAACCTACGAGCAGGCAGTTCGTTCACGTCAAATGCAGTCGGCTGTTATGACCAAACAAGGGCATCACCTTTCCGTTTCGGAGCAGGGCATCGAACTGGCTCGTCGTGCCGTCGACCTCGCCCGTCTCAACCTCTCCTATTGCTACATCATTGCCACTTGTAACGGTACCATTGGCACGAAGGACATTCACGTAGGTCAGCTTGTCAATCCGGGCCAGACACTGGTAAGTATCGTTGACAATGGTGAACGTTGGGTTGAAGCGAACTATAAGGAAAGCCAGTTGCCTCACATCAAGGTGGGCAGTAAGGCTGAGATTACAGCCGATGCCGTTCCCGGTATACAATATACGGGTACGGTGGAACGCATCTCTGATGCTACCGGCAGTGCCTTCTCACTTATTCCCATAGACAATGCCACGGGCAATTTTGTAAAGGTCGAACAGCGCGTCACCGTACGCATCAAGCTCAATGAGAATGCTGATGTTGCCAGGCTTAAAAGCGGTTATAATGTGGAATGTATCATTGAGGAATAATGGGACAATTGACTGAATTCTTTATGAAGAGTGCCGGTGGCCCTCCACCCGGCATGGGCTTTTCCATGCCTATGATGAAGGGGTGGGTGCCTCGCCATGTACAGCCATGGCTGTACGTGCTGACCGCCCTTTGCTTCCAGTTCAGCGGTGGCATCTACCTCGGTGCACTGGATGGCATCCGTGGCACCACCAACTTTATGATCGAGGACATACTTTTCCTACTTTATGCCACCCTCGCGGGTATGGCTGTCTATTTTCCGATACTCTTCCGCATGAAGTTCCGCTTCACCAACAAACAGTTGCTCTGTGGTTCTGCCATCGTTCTTGCCATATGCAATGTGCTGACGATGCATTGCCAGTCGATGCATGTGCTCATGATAGTGTGCTTCATAGCCGGAATGGCTAAGATACAGGGTACGTTTGAATGCATGAGCAACATCCAGCTTTGGATTACTCCCCGACGTGATTTTGCCGTTTTCTTCCCTGTGCTCCACATCATCCTGCTCACCGCCATCGAGGGTAGCGGATGGCTTGCCGCCTGGTTCGGTCATCATTTCACATGGCAGATGATGCACGTCTTCACCATCGGCACTATGTCGTTTGTACTGCTCACGCAGGCCATCTTCTGTCGTCCGTTTTGTCCCATGCCTCAACGTCTGTCGCTCAAAGGTATCGACTTTCAGGGAGCATTGCTCATCTGCGGACTGATGCTCGTGATGTCGTACATTGTGGTGTACGGCGACTATTTCATGTGGTTCGATACCCTCCGCATACGCCTTCTGTTCGGTGCTGCCATTGTGCTTTTCGGCATTGTGCTCTACCGCCTGCGCTACTACCGTTATCCCTACATCGAGCTCAGTCTTTTTACACGTCGCAACGTTGTTCCCATTCTCATCGTCACCTTCTTTGCCGAACTCGCTTTCGGTGCTGAATACACGATGGAAGAGATACTTTACAGCGAAGTCATCCGGTTGGAGGAACTGACCAAAGAGTCGCAGTATATGTGGGCACTTCCCGGCATGTACCTCGGTATCCTACTCGATCTCTATTGGCTGAAAGTCAGGAAATGGAAAGTGTGGAAACTTTTCGGCATTGCCTTCATCGGCATCGCACTCTATGGTATGCTGATGTACTTCACGCTTGACATAAACGTCAATATCGAACAGTACCGCTTTGCTATCTTCTTGCGAGGATTTGCGTATGCCATCCTTGCCCCAACATTGATGTGGGCTTTAGACGAATCGGTCCCAAGTCTTGAACAGTTCTTCATGGGCTTGTTCGTATTCAACATCCTCCACATGTATCTGGCAGGAGCGGCAGGTTATGGCATTTATACCACTATCTTCTCGCACTTTATGAACGACAACATGACGAGCTACGGACAGCAACTCACTCTCACACACTTGGATATGGCGCACTTCAACCTCGGAGAATACGTTAGCCACGATTTCCTGCACTCCATAATGATGGTGGCAATGAAACAGGTCTATGGCTATGTTATCTGGTTCGCTTTAGCCCTTGCCACCCTCTTCCTGCTGTGCGACATTCCTGCTGTCCGCACAAATATCCGCAAAGTTCCCCGCTGGCCTGTTTATGCCATTGAGTATCTTGCGAGAAGGAAGTAAGAGGATGTTACACATCAAGGATGAGAGTGGTTCTTGTTTGGATTCACTCTCATCTTTGACATTCAGCCAGACAGAATTAATAAAAACGTTAAATATTTCACCCTTTAGAATTTGCCCTTTTAAGAATTACAAGCATATTTCCAGTTTATCACCTACAACTAAATGCCTGAAAACAAACCTGTGCAGAACGGTGCAATGCAGACTGTTCCATCCTTGTTTATTTGATTCTTTCTAACATAGAAAAGAATCTTAAATGTACTCTTGCCTATATACCTTGTTTTTTATGTCCGTAACAATGGGGTTACAACTTCCCACTGCAAAGGAACGATTAACAATTAGTTTATGAACGGACATCTAAGAGACAACAAGCGACAAATCAACAACTTAGAACCGAAATCGTTACTATTTTATTTCGTCTGATTTTCAGTAACGATTTAGTAACACTACTTTGTCCAAACGGGGCATTTTCTTGTCTTTTGCTTGTCTGCCGACAAAATAAAAAAAGTCCCGTAAAACCTTGATTTTACGGGACTTGTCTTAGTTTTTCCACCATTTGTCTTTAGTGTTTGGCGGAGAGACAGGGATTCGAACCCCGGGTGCCTCGCAGCACAACGGTTTTCAAGA